>JAABUO010005915.1_pt1 | contig 14151 bp, 17 predicted proteins | sample 5559291 | NCBI WGS metagenome assembly JAABUO01 (sample SAMN10711878, study PRJNA513372) | rock metagenome | isolation source: Antarctica rocks | place: Antarctica: Victoria Land, Finger Mt sud | reverse complement strand
AGCTCACTCGCCAGAGCACGCAGCACTATGCCATCACGCTCTCACATCATGTCAGCATGTCACGCGAGTAGTCCATGCAGCAAAGTCTCTCCCTGCGAAAAGCGCCCTGACTCCTGCAAACAGACCACACCCGTTACAACAGAGCACCTGAACAAACTCCACTTCATGCGCGTCTGACACCCTAGCCTGTGCGCCTGGCACACCCCCCACTCTGATATCACAAACCACGCGCTGTGAGCATGCAGGCCGGCCGCTCGCACCGGCTCCTGCAGTGCTCAGCACACACCGCACTCCACACCCTGCTCAGGTCGAGCCTGCCGCGCAGCGCTGCTGCACTACAGTGATGCTCTGCGCCCTCCTCTCTGCTCCCTCCTCAGTGATGGTCAACGCAACTCTCCACTCACCATTCATGATGCCGTGTCTGTGACTTGCCGCCGCGGCGCAACGAGTCGACATGCCGTGCTTCAGGTCAGCCGCATCTGGGGCTCCCCTGCAGGCCGCCAGGATCATGGCTCTGCAGACACCGCCGCCGCCACTGGAGCTGCGCTGGAGATGCCGCGCATACCGGCTGCGGCTGGCGCAGCTTCTAAAACACAAATGTCCATGGCCGGTCTGCCACGAAATTCTAAGGCCTACCGCCCGCAGGGCTAGCGCGGCTCCACAAACACCACCGCTGTCAGAGGCGGCACCTCGACTGTGCGCCGCGCCGTGTCCACGCGCGCGCCCCTCGTCATCTCATCCGCCGACGCCGCCTGGCGCGCCGAGGTGTGAGACACCTTTGTGACGCAGCGCTGGCAAGCCAGGGGGCACAGCGACCCACCCCGGCACGGCATGCCCAGGGTGTTTAGCTGCAAACATGGCGCGGGTGCGCAGGGCCCTCGGCAGCGCAGCGCTGGCACCAGCCAAGCGCCCGGGCCGGAGGCGGCGTCTTGCGCCCAGCTTGCGGGCCTGGCGCCAGCAGCACGAGCCCACTGCTGACAATACCACTGCTCCCTCTGTCGCCGCCTTTCCCTCAGCCGTCGCCTGCTGTCCTGTCCACCCCCCTGCCGCTGGCGCCCAGCGCGCGCCCGCGCCTGGAGCGGGTGCAGCTCGAGCGCGGCGGCGCCGGCGGGCCAGTCCGCGAGCGTCGCCTGGCGCCGCGCGTTGATGACGCACAGCAGCCGCCGGTAGGCGGGGTCGCTCACGCCCGGGGCATCGCCGCCGCCGCCGCCGCCGCCGCCCACAGCGTCCGCGCTCGCGATCTCCATCACCACCATGCCCGGCACCTGGCCCGCGCCCGACCCATGGTAGGGTTGGAGTAGGGGTGGTTCTCCAGCCGCGCTCGGGCCCAGGCCGCTTGGTGCCACCGCGCGCGACGCAGTTACGCCGCAGGCAGCGCGCGCGCCGGGAAGGCGGGCGGCGTGTGGCAGCGTGACACCGGCAATGGGCCGCCGCCCGCTCTTTGGCATAATTTCTCCACGAGCCTGCGGCGCGCAACGCGCCCGCACGACGGCGCCGCTCAGCCAGGCTGGGCGGCTGCATGCTTCTGGCGATTCACGTCACAGGACGGAGCGGGTATAGGGTAGGTACAGGGTGATGGACGCGCGCGCCTGCTGCGCGCCCGTGTTGAGGAAGCTGAGCTGGCGCAGGATGTGCTCCGCGCGCGGCAGGCGCAGCAGCGGGCTGGAGTAGCGCAGCCGCAACAGCTCCATGAAGCGCGCCTGCGGCACGCGCGGGGGGCTGAAACACAGGCGCGGGCTCGCGCGCATCGCTCTGGCCCGCACGCCGTCATGCAGGCGCCGGTGTACATGCAGCGGGCAGCAAATGGCATCAACGCGCACGGCAGGCCCCCGCGGGCGCTTGGGACAGGTGCCGCGCGCCTTGGCGGCGGCGATGAGCGCGGGCGATGGGCGCAGCGCCGGGTCGGCCAGCAGCGGGCGGTGCAGGCCCCAGCTACCCGCGTTCTTGCTCGCCGGCGGCAGGCCCGCGCCGAAGTTGTTGCTCTGCAGGCTCCAGTCCAGGCGGTTGAACCAGTCGCCTGCGCGGGGGGCGCCCCAAGGAGCACGCGAGACAACGCGCAGGGCGCAGGAGGTGGCTCCGGATCATACAGGAGCATGCAGGAGGGCTTGCAATGCAGAGGTTCTTTACATTTTTAGAGATTGGCATTGGCATTTTCAAATGCCAATGCCTACGCAATGTGCTTTACGCTGTTCGAGAGGTGTGTTTACATGGTCGCGCGCCGCGAGCGTGGGCCGCGGGCAGCGCCCGCTGTCGACGACCGCGCGGCGGCCGGCGCACCCGAGTTGTACGAGTCGCGGTCCAGGCTCTTGGAGCGCAGGATCTCATCGCCCGCATGGAAAAAGGCGACGCCCTGCGCGAGGCACACGCACGCAAGCGCCAGCGTGGCCACGCGCGCGCGGTCGGCCACGGATGTGCCCTCGGCGGCCTTGAGCATCACCTGCGCGCGGCGCGCCGCACCCACCGTCGGGCTGGTCGCGCCGGGCCTTGGCAGCGCTGCGCTGCGTTATGCACCTTCTCTGCACCTGCGACGCCTGCGCCAGACGCATGCACGCTCCCCACCGGCGTGCCCATGCAGCTGGTCAGCCACAGTGCCGCTTGATCTTCGGGTGGTCGTGGGCCCGCGCCCCTCATGCAGCCAGGCTCCCGGACCTGTCTGCAACACCATGTGCTCTCCTTCACGCCGGCGGCTTCACGACGCCCTGCACCAGCAGGGCTGGCACGCCGGGCTAGACTGCCGCGCACGCTTGGCTGACAGGGCGGGCGCGCGCCTGGTCGAAGAGCGTCTCGTTGTCGTGGCAGGCCGCATACTGCACGGACTCGTCCGGCGACGCCGCGTACGCGGCTGGCACGCCGTTGTACAGCACCCGGCGGCCAGCCAGCCGCGCGCCGGCCGCGTTGACCAGCTCGTAGTCGCGCAGGTTGCCCGCCAGCGACAGCCGCAGCAGGTCGGTGTACTCCGCCAGCAGCGTGCGCTGCTCTCCAGGCGCCATGTCCGCCTGCGGGATAGGGTAAGGGTAGGGCACGGCGCGATGGCAGGGGTCAGGCGGCCGCTGCACCAGCGTGACTAGCCGACTGCTGACGGCCGGGCGGCGCGCGACGGTGCGTATTGCGCTTTCTGCGCCAGCGCGGGCCGCTGGGTTGCCGGCGAGAGCGGCTGACCCTGCGCCCAATCGACACGCCGCGCCGCCCCCCGGCCGCCCTGCTAGCCTGCAGGCGCACCTACAAGACCTGCACGATGGTTTATGGACTGCCCCCATGTGCCCAGCCACCTGCGCGCGTTGGCGCCCGAACATGCGCGGACATGCCGGGCTGGGCGGAGCCCTGCGCGGCCAGCGCGCCTGCGTGAACGCGTTTGGCGCGGTGGCCAGGCCGGTCGCAAAGCCCTGGTAGCGCGGCGACGCGAAGGGCGAGCCGCCCATGAGCGCGTCGCGGAAGCGGTCATTGAACGAGCCGAGGCGCATGCCGCCGATGTTGAGCTGGCTGGCGTTCCGGCCACGCTGGTTGCAAGCGACCTGCCGCGCGGCCCCGCCCGGCGTGTTTCAGGTCAAGCTTGGCAGCGCGCGGTCCGCATGCAGCCACAGCACAAATGCTTACATGCTCGACCTGTGCATATAATAGGCATGAAAGGGCAGCCACACAGCGAGTGGACTGCTCAGCCCTCATGCGCATGCGGCGCAGCTAGCAGAAGCGCGCATGACACACCACCTCGGAGTGTCGTCGGGGAGCTGGGCCCCAGGCGCATGATGCCTTGCAATGCGACGCTGCATGGCTCGGTCAGGCCACAGGGTGGCTCCCATTGAGGTATGGCGAGCCGCAAGGAGCGCAGGGCCTGGAGCGGCACAGCGCGGACGCGCACTGCATGAGAGCCCCAGCCTGCTCGCGCCACACGCCCTGCGAAAGCCGGCAGCCCCTGACAGGCCGGCAGGTCGCCACAGCCCAACCCAGCGCGCGCGCCTCGCCAAAGTCCCAGGCCTCGCCGTAGAGGTAGAGGGCGCCGCCGTCGACGCCGTCCTGCGCGGGCGTGAGCGCGGCCAGCGCGGCCTGCGCCGCCTTCATCGTGCTGACCATGAGGTGGCCCATGATGTCGAAGCGGAAGCCGTCCACCTGCGCGCGGCGCGGCCGGTCCACGCCGGGGGCGGAGGACAGGGTAGCCGGAGGCGGGGCGCGCTACACGCGTGCGCAGAGGCGCTGTGAAGCGAGGCGCGGGAGGCCGCAGGTGTCCGGGCGAGCGGACGCGCTCCGCCCGCAGGCAGCTGCAAGCGGTGCTGCGGGGCCAGCCCACCGCCGGGCATCGATGCATGGGGAGCGGGTGTGCCCGCCGCGTCAGCCTTGCACGCATGTGCGCAGTGCGCCAGGCCGTGCATGATCAGATGCTCGGCCGCAGATCGCCCGCGGGTAGCGCTCGCGGCGAGCGGCGCCTCCGCGCGGCCCCGCCGCCACGGGAGCCGGCGCCACACACGGCAGCCGGGGCCACCGTGGGTCGCACACCGGCTGTTCAGGCAGTGGGCGCACTAGCAACGACCGCCTGCGATGCCATCGGCTGTTCAGGCAGTGGCACAGCAGCAGGTGGTCTCAGGCGCGGGCGGGCGCGCCTGGTACGCGCGCGCCCAGTGCACCAGGTCGTCCACGACCAGGCGCTCGGCCATGGCGTGCTCGGTGGCGGTGTTGTTGCAGCAGGCTGAGTTGCAGACCTCGCCCGCCTCGGTGCGCCGGTGGTAGTACCCCGGCACCAGCTTGTCCAGCACCGCGTACGGGCTGTGCACACCTGCGCGGTCATAGGGTAGGGTACCCTGTACACTATCCCTGGCGCGCGCACGTAAGCCCACCCAGAGAAGCGGCAACCGAGGGGGCTGCGGCGGCGGCGTAGATGGAGGCAGCGTCCCGGGGTTCCGGCTAGTGCCGGAGACGCGGCGCCCCACGGCAGCCGTGGACGGGCCTTCATGCTGTGTGTACATAAGATGGTGCCAATGCTTCGCCTGCACTCACAATCGTGCTGCCGCACCAATGCAGAGCGCCCCAGCCGTCCAGGGTGCCGACCGGCCACCCCGGCTCACAGGGCAGTTCGCGACTTGCAGGGCTTGCTTCCCAGCGAGAGCCACGCGCCGCCCAGCACAAAACGGACCGCCCGGTGTTGGACACTGCAAGGCGCGCCACCGCCCACAGCAGCCGGGGCCGAGCGGCCGCGCGGGCGCCAAGCGCAAGCCAGGGTTTGGATAGGGTACGGTTGGGCGCGCGCCGTCACGCGCGGAGTGGAACGTGTGGTTGTATACCACGTCCAGGACCACGCGCAGGCCACGGCCGTGCAGCGCCTGCACCATGGCGCGGAACTCGCGCACGCGCGCGGGCCCGTCTGGGTCGCTCGCGTAGCTGCCCTCCGGCACGCCCCAGTGCACCGGGTCGTAGCCCCTGCGCGCGGCGGGCCGCGCCCTGGAGCCCCTTGCGTGCCCACGCCGATTTGCGGGCGCGTCGCCTGCGGCTAGGCAGCAGAGTGCGTGCTGGTCCGGCTGACCAACAGCCTCCACGGGCCGGCTGCTACGGGTACTAGACTGTTAACATTAATATCTTTTGAATCTCGCCATCAGGACCCACGCTCCGGGGTGGATGCGGCCTGGGAGCCAGCGGGTGCTGGGTGTGCAGGGCGGGCGCGCGCCAGTTGAACGCGTCGCGGTCGGCAACCGCCAGGACCGCCGCCTGCTGCTCCTCGCCGTCCGGCGCGAAGCTCGCCAGGTCGCCCTGGCCGCGCGGGCCAGCGCACCAGCCTCGGCGTCCGTGCCTGGAGCTTCAAGGTCAGGGCGACACGGGTGACACCGATCCATGCCGGCATGCGCACCGAGGGGCGAGCGACCAGACCCAAACCAGCTGCCACACTGTGTGCGACCTGAAGCTGCTCAGTGCACGGCTCAAACCGCGAGGTCGTATCCCATGGGTGTAGACGCTGAGCTCACACTCATTGACCCGCATGCAAGGTCCGCGCGGCAGCACGCAGGGAGCCAGCAGCAGTGCAGGCAGCAGGCTGACGCGCGGCGCAGGCAGCGGGCCCCCGGGCGGTGCGCGCTGGGGGCTGCATTTGTTCGAGAGTGCGCTCAGGTGCTGCATAGGGTTGGGGCACGGCGGGCCCGCGCGTGCGCGGCGCGCGCCTGGGGCTGCAGCTGGTCGCGCACGCGCTCGGGCACGCTGCCAAAGTCGTACGCGGGCAGCAGGTGCACGTGCGTCAGCCCCGCCGCCGCCAGCTCCTCCAGGTGCGCGCAGCCTGCGCCGCCGCAGGCCGCCCGCCTGAGCGGCCGGCCCGCGTGCTGAGCGGCTGGCCAGCGTGCCGCGGCCCACGGTGCTTGTGGCAGGCGCCGTGGTTACCCGGAACAGCCCACACAAAGAAGCAGCCTGCATGGTCATCCATGGCGGCGTGTGCGAGCAGTGCGCCATGCCAGCGGCGGCGCTACGGCGCAGCACGCTTGGCACGCTTTGCATGCGTGATGACACAGGCGTGTTTGTTTTGTGTTTTGTGCCCCTACCGGGGCAGAGGCCAGGGGCGCGCGCCGGCGGTGCAGCGCTGCGCGAAGGCCGTGTACTTGCCGCGGTGCGCCGCCGGCACGGTCGCGTCCGCGGCGGAGAAGTCGCGCACGTGCAGCTCGTAGATGGACGCATCGGTGGGCGCGGCCAGGCGCGCCGGCCGCGCGTGGCCGGCCCAGCCCTCGGGCGCCAGCTCGGGCGCCGCCAGGTCCACGATCTGCCCACCGGCGCGTGCGCCTCCCCTCTCACAGCTGGTTGGCACAGAGGGGAAGGTCACAGTCTGGGGACTCTGCCCCGACGCGACTTCATCAGACGCACCAGCACAGTCCCGGCACTGCTGCCTACAACGGAGTGCCGCCCACGGCCGAGAGCGTATACTGCCGCGACCGCAGCCTCAAGTCACGCGCCGGAGCGTGGCCACACACACGAGATCCACAACGCGTGCGCCGCCGCGCCGCGCAAGCAGGCGCAGTCGCATGCAGCATCCGATCTTGCTGTGAGGGGCACCTTCTGACACACCGGGGTCGGCACTCTTACTGCCAGTGTGCCAAAAAAGTTAGGGCGCCTGCGCGGCGCGGCGGCGCGCGCGTTGTGAATCTCATAGATGTGGACATGCTCTCGCGCATGAGGTGAGGCTGCAGTCACGGCAGCATACGCTCTCGGCGACGGGCGGTGCCTTGGCACGCGTGCGCAGCGCGCGGCGGCAGGATGGCGCAGGTCGCGGCGCGGGCGCTGTAGGCACAGCCGGCTACAGCACCCACATGCGTTTGCATGTTTGCACGGAGCCCTGGCCAGCGCCCGAGCTCCTGACCCGCGGTGTAGCGGGCGCGCCTGCGAGCGCGCGCCGTCGGCCGCCAGGCTGCGCGAGTAGGGGTCCGTGGCCTCAAACTCCTCGATCTTGGCGGAGGCAGGCGAGAACACGCGCACGCGGAACTTGTAGTACCGCCACTCCCACGCCCGCGGACCCTGGGAGGGCAACAGAAACCTATGTGGGGGTCCAACACACAAGCATGCATGCACAAGCAACAGGCCAGGTCCTTGCCAGGCGCGGCAGGGCTTCTCCCGGTTGGGTCGTAGGCGCCCCCCGCCCCAGGCCTCGGTGGCACGCACGCACTGCTGCTCACCGTTCCGCTCCTCTCCTGGCTCTCGCCCGAGCGCGCGCGCCGCCAGGCCCGCCGCACGGCCCGCCTGTCCCTCAGAGCCGGATGTGGAGCACAATGCACTGCTCAAGCTCTGCTCCACCGAGCCGCTCGGCGCCCGCCCACGCGCGCGGCACTGGGGGTCACCTGCGCGGTCCAGACGCCGCGCTGCTCATCCATAGCGACCTCCTCCGCCTGCCCGCCCGCCGGCGCGTCCCACAGCAGCAGCGTCACCTGGGCGCGCGGGCCGCCCTCGTCGCCGGGCGCTCGCGGCGCCGCAGCAGGGCCTCAAGATATGCGGATGGCACATAAGCAGGACAAAAGCCCTGCGCACGCGGTGCGGCTAGTGGCGCTGCAGTGCTCCGCCCCTGCGCCTGCCTAGCAAACCCGCGTGGAGCCTCCAGATAATCTCACCGTACGCGCGGGCAGGACGTGCCGCGAGGCCCAACCTCATGTGTCTCGCGGGCGAAGGACGTGCGAGGTGCTGATGGGAGGCTGGCCAAGCGAGGTGCGCTGCGCACGCCTGCTGCGCGGTGGGCGCCCACACGCGCACGGCCGCGCCGCCCGCGCCCAGCTCGGCGCCCAGCGGCCCCGAGTAGAAGAAGAGCTGGTCCAGCACACCCTGCAGCTGCACGCCTGCGCGGCGCGCGCTCCCCATGCCGGCGCCGGTGCTGACAGGGCCTAGAGAGGGATCCTTCCGATTCCGCACAGCATGCGTGTGTGGTTGGCTGTCTCCTTGTGCGCATCAGTATATTGGCAGGCAGGGTTGCTGGGGCAGAGCTGGCCATGCACTGCCCTCCCAGCAACGAGAATGCGTTCCGGAATGGACCAGCCCAGCGCTGCCTGTAGGCAAGACACTCGGTTCATGCACGTGGCTTGAGGCTCATCTTGACAATGACGCACTGCTCCAGGAGAGCATGCACAGCGGAGCACGCACAGCGGAGCACGCACACCTGTAGCATCCACTGGGGCGCCATCCGCCTCGTGTACCGAAACTGCCTGAGCCAGGGTGCTCAGGCGTTACGGTTGGCAGCAACCCTGGTGCACACCGTCAAAGCATGTGTGCGCTGTTGCGCGCCTCGAGGGCGCACCAGCTGCGCCCGCAACAGCGTGTGGGCCTGCGCGGTGCCCGAGCGCAAGTCAGAGGGCGCTCAGCAGTTCATGGCAGACTTGCCGAGCACCTGCGTGGCACCTGAGCAGCCGTGCGAAGCGCCGCGAACGCCACATGCTCTTGCGGCGCGCTGGTCTGCAGCAGGAGCACCAGGACATTTGTCGTGTCACAGCATCATCGCCGCGATGGCATCTTGACCGGGGGAGGGCACCACAGCATGGGGTATAGGGCGAGGATAAAGGGTCAGGCACACCAGGTCGACCTGACGCAGGATGTTGTCTGGGATGACGAGCGGCGTGCAGCCAGCCAGGTGCGGGAAGCGCTTGCAGACGGCTGCCGGAACGCCCGCCGGCTTGCCCGCATGCACGCCCACCTGCAGCGGCATGTGGTGGCGCAGCCGGTGCGGGTTGTGGCAGGCCACACCCTCGCCTGCGCGGCAGCACACGCGCGTCCCCCTCATTCCGTGGCAGGGCACCACCCATGGCGCCCTCGCACTGCGCCCATGTGCTGCAAGCCAAGACACTGCAGTGCGCCGCATCATGCTCGAGCGGGGGTCTGTGCTGCCCACATGGCAGCCCTGCACCGCATCACAACACTGCCGGCTCTAATACCTACCAGCTCGCCCGCCGCTCATCGGGCGTGCATGGGGCCCTGGACGGTCGCCTCCGTCTGCCTGTGTGCTGCCCAGGGCATGCCTGTCAGATGCAGCCGGCCGTCAGTGCTCCACGTCAGCCGAAAGGAGCGCGGCCGACCGTCCGCGCCGGTGGGCGCGACGCGCCAGACGATCAGGTTGCGTTCCACCCTGCCCCCCCGCCGCGTGCGCATCGGATGACTGGCTCTTGTAAAGACACGCTCGCCTGATCGTCCACGGCACATGCAAACATGGCTGTGGCGTCACGTGTGCTTCGCACAGGGCGAGATAATTGGGGTTTCTGTCGAGCGGGTCTGGCAGACGACATGAAGGCCTCTCAGCGCCGCTTACTTTGGCCTGGCACCTGAATTGGAACTGACGAGAGACTCCTGCCATCGAGGCGCGAGGCGGCGTGCGCACCAGTGCGCCGCCGCCGCGTGCAGGTCGCCGCGCGGGAGCGCGCCGGGGTCTGGCCGCGAGTAGAAGGCAGTTTTGCGCCCGGCCAGCAGCCAGACCTCGTCGGTGCCGTCTGGGATCTCAACGATGTCCCCGCCCGCGTCTTTGCTGTCCCCTGCAGCAGCACACATCTTAGCCCCCATGCTTGGGCCATGCGCGGCGGCACGAGGCGCGGGCATGCCTGAGCCACATGGCGCCTGATTGCACAGGCTGGCATGCATGCACGCATGCCTTCGTATACGAGCTCCCGCGCTGCCGCTTATATGTACATCATGGGAGTATGCAGGGAGCATGCTGGTTGTAGCGACATATGGGATGAGGCACTCTGTATGTTCATTCCGGATGTCGACTCGCAGATTTAGAGGTTACATTGCATGCATGCATGTCTCCAGACCTCACGCTAAGGCTCGAACGTCTGGGGCCTGCGGCTGCATGCGAGCATGTTGGGCCGCACCGCTGTGTACCAGCAGCCCGACCCACCGGCTGAATTTGGTCTTGCGCGTGTCGGGCACCATGTCGACCTCCCACACGCACGCGTCGCCGACGCTGCCGGCGCGGACAGCAGGATCCTCAAACAGTGGGCTTGCGCTTGCAGGCCTCGAGAACAGGCAGCACAGCGACGGCGCTGCCGCTGCCCGGAACGCACTCGGGAGACGAACAGACAGAGGCAGAGGCTGAGGGGCGGGCGCACGAGGTGCTCGGCAGGGGCTGCTCCCAGGCCGTCTCCTGCGTGACGTCGCCCCACACGTGCAGGCCCCAGTCCTGCTGGGGGCCGCGCGACGCGGGTCAGGGCGCTGATGGCCAGCGTGCCACGCAGTGGACGGTCGCAGCGTCTTAGGGCACCTCTGCATCGCCCTCTCGACGTATGTAGGTGACTCGCAAGCGCTTGGTGCTGGTCGGGGCCACCACACTCTCCACCGCCTCAGCTGTGCGCAGGCTGGCCTGGGCGCACGTGCGCCTGCGCTCCGCCTGCCGCATCATCGGGCTGCTCGGGGGTGTGTGCCTATCTGCACATAGCCCGCTGCTGGCCGGGGGAGCTCGGGGACACAGCCTGGACCAGCATGCGTGCGGGGAGGCAGCGCACGGCAACTGAAGCACAGGCATGCTCAGCACACCGGTTCTGCGAGGTGGGGCCTGGTGAGGTGCCGTGTAGTGTACAGCAGCGCGTTGGCGCTGAGGCTGCGCTACTCTGTCAGACGCTCGATGCGCGTTCGTACTCGCATGGGGACCGCTGCTGGCTGCCACCCAGGGGCTCACCAGGGAAGCCTTGGCCTGCCACTTGCACTGTGCCGGATGCTCCTAGTGAGCCCCTGGGGAACGGCTCGCCCAACACCCCAGCTTGCTGGATTGGGATATAGCAGCCGGAACCAAGGCGCCCAGCGAGAGAGCTCACGAGCGGCGCGCAGTCGGACATCGCTCAGTGCTGCTTGCGAGTTGCACAAGTGCCGCCAGCAAGCATACACGCTGATCTGCTAGGCCCGGGACACACGCAGGTGAGAGGGCACCGCTGGCATCCCTGGTCACGCGGGCGTCTCCACCCTCTTCCAGGCATGGCGCAGACCTGGTGCCATCACAGTGGCCGTGCGCAGGCGGGGGCAGGCTTAATGCCATGGAGGACGACAAGATGCCGCTCGCACAGGCCGCGCTGGTGCACCAGGCCAGCCTGGTGGCCACGGCCACCGCGGCCGACCCCGCGCCCGCCGCCGCGGGAGCGGCCGAACACGCGGCAAGGAGCCCCCCCCCACACCGCACCACCACCTCTCAGCACCGCTGCCGAGCTGCTGTCAAGCCCGTCACGCGATGCCACAGCCTCAGCTACGCGCGGCGCCGGCCGGGGCGCCTGTGCTCTCACTGCCCGCTGGCTCGCGCAGGCTGGCCAGCCGCCGGGCGCGCCGGAGGAGGGCGGCGCTCCCGCGGCCCCTGGCGCCGGCGCCGGCGCCGAGGCGGCGCCCGGCCGCGGCCGCGGCAGGGCGCCCGGGCGTGGCCGCGGCCGGGGCCGCGGCAGGGCGGGCGGCCGCGCCGCGCAGGCGCAGGCGCCCGCCGCGGGCGATAAGGCGGGCGACAAGGCAAGCGCCGCGGATGCGGGCGGCGGTGGGCGGATCACGCGGCGCGTGTCGCTGCGCACGCGGCGCACGCGCGATGCGTACTCGCCGACGCGCATGGACGACGAGATGCGCGCGCGCGCGCTGATCGCCGAGGCGGAGAGCCGCGAGGTCGGCGGCGCCGCGGGCGCGCCGGCCGACGAGGCCGCCGGCGGCGACTCCGACGGCGGTGTCGCCGTGCCCGTGACCCTGGCGGCCCCAGGCCCGGAACCGACAGAGCCCGGCGCGGCGAGCGCGCCGCGCGCGGCTGCGGAGGGCGCGCAAGCGCCCGCCGCGGCCGCGGCCCCCGCCGAGCAGCCCGGCCCGGAGCCGCCAGCGCCTGCAGGCACCTCTGGACCGGCTGGCGACTCGGCAGCGCCGGCTGGCGAGTCTGCAGCGCCGGCTGGCGCCTCCGCAGCGCCGGCCCATGATGCCGGTCCGCCCGATGCTGACACAGGACCCGAGCCCGCGCCGGCCGGCGTCCCTGCTGGCAGCCAGGCGGCCGCCGACCTGGGCGGCGAGGCCGCGGGCGCGGCCGGCGGCGCTCCCAAGGCCGCCGCAGGCATCGGCGGCGCGGCGGGGCTGCCGCCGGGCAACGCTGCGGACCGCCCAGATGCTGACGCGGCTGCCGCAGCGGGCGGCGGCGCGGACGGCGCAGCGGACGGCTCCCCAGCCGAGCAGGCGCCGCGGCGCAGGGGCGCCAAGCGGCGCGGCGCGGCTGCGGCAACTGGCGTCGCTGCTGGGAGCCCTGCTGAGGCCGGGGCGGGCGCCGCGGAGGGCGGCACGGAGGCTGCGCCGGCCGCCGCTGCGCCGGCGCCCAAGCGGCGCCGCCTGCGCAAGGCGGGCGAGGCGGCCGCTGTGGCGCGCGGCGCGGCGGCGCCCGCGCCCGCGCCGCCCGCCAGCCCGCCCGCCGCGGACGCCGCGACGGACGCCGCGACGGAGGCCGGTGAGGACGGCGGCGCGCTCGCGGCCGCGGCGCCGCAGCAGCGGCCGGACAGGACGGCGCAGCGCGAGGCGCAAGGCGCCGGCGCGGCCACGCCCAAGCGGGCGGGGCGGCCCAGGGACGATGCGGCGATGCCACCGCCGGCGCCGCCGCCGCAGGCGCGCCGGCCGGCGGCGGGCGCGGGCACGCCTCGGGCAGTGGGGGCCGCCGCGGGCGGCGCGCGCGCGGGCGGCCCCGAGAAGGCCAACACGCGCACGCTCAACGCCAGCCTGGCCGCCGCGCTGGACGCGTTTGCGCGCGCGCACGCCGAGGCGGTCGGCTTTGCGGAGCAGGCGCGCCCCTGATGCGCTTAGGCGCGGCGCGCGAGCGCGCCTGTCGCCCGGCCGGCGCGCCGGCTGCCCGCCGGCGGCCCCGGCGCCGCAGCGCGGCCCCCGCCTGTTCCCTGGGGCTGCCGCAGCGGCGCGTTGGGACATGCGTGTCATGCCTGTGGCCCCCGCAGCCGGCGCGCGAGCGGGCAGAGACAGGTCACGTTTGGGTTGCAGAAACCCTATAGGTTTCTGCGCGCCCCGCGCGCAGGTGGAGACGTGCGTGGAGCACCTGGCGGCGATGCACATGACGCTGGAGCTGCTGCAGGAGACGGCCGTCGGGCGCGTCGTCAAGCGCGTGTCCAAGCGCCGCGAGCCCGCGCTGGCCGCGGCCGCCGCCCGGGCCGGGCGCGCGCGCCCGCCGAGCGGGACCGGGAGCCCACGTCTGTGGGCGCTGCTGTTGGGGGGGCCATGCCCGCGGTGCCTGATGGCGTCGGAGCTAGTCCGCTCTGCCTCCCAGCTGCCAAGGAGCATGCGCGGGCTGGCCACTGCGGCATGGCCAGGCACGCCCAAGGCGCCCGGGGATGCTGGGCAGGCCTGCCGCACGCGCTGCGGCGGATTGCCGGCCGAGCGCGGCCCCAGGCGACCTGCGCAGCGCCTCGAGGGGCCGCGCCTGACCGCGCGCGGCGCGGCGGCAGGGCGCTGGTGCGGCAGTGGCAGCGGGTGGCCGACGCGGCCAGCAGCGCGCCCAGGCCGCCCGCCGCGGAGGCGTTCCTGGCCCGGTGCGCGGCCCGCTACGCACGCGGCGTTGGCAAGGAGCAAGTAACCTAAGGTATCTTGCCCATGATAAGCAAAAGGATTACCAGGCCTCGCGTGCGCGTCCGTCTGACGGCACACGCGCGGCCGCCCGCAGGATGCCGAGCGCCGCGAGCGCCGGGTCTGCCGAGGAGGACCGGCCGCCGCCGGCGCCGCGGCCGG
>JAABUO010005914.1_pt1 | contig 14152 bp, 15 predicted proteins | sample 5559291 | NCBI WGS metagenome assembly JAABUO01 (sample SAMN10711878, study PRJNA513372) | rock metagenome | isolation source: Antarctica rocks | place: Antarctica: Victoria Land, Finger Mt sud | reverse complement strand
GGCGCCTGGCCAGCATGCTGCGCAGCGGCGCATGTGCTGCAGCATGCCCCGTGTCACCGAGCGTCTGGGCGCATGCACCCCTGCTTGCGTCCGGTGTGGTGGCAGCCCAGCGCGTTCGCCCAGGACGCGCCCCCTGCCAGCACACTTTGCGCGCGGGGGGCGCTAGCTCATGGCGGCAAGCGCTGCGGCCCTGCCTGCACCTCCGTCGGCGCCCTGTGCAAACCCTGGGCAGGCCTGGCGCTGTGCAGGGTGGAGAACGAGCATGCCGTGACCGCGAGCAACCTGTTCAAGTACTGCGCGCCCGCGCACGGCCTGGTGCTCTTCAGGCGCCACGACCCGCTCGCCTTCACAGCGCCCGAGCTGCGCGGCGCGCTCGCCGCCGCCGCTGAGTGGCTGCGCCTGGTATGCTTGTGACTTGCCGGGCACACTTTGCATACAGCCACGCCGTTTCCTTGTTGTCATAAACGGCCAGGCGAGTATGACGCAAAGGGTGAGCCTCAAGAGCAGGCTTGCTTCAGCTTTTTCATTTTGGCTGTGCAGACCGGGGCATTAAGGTTACTGCTGCTCGTCCCTTGTCAGGCACAATGAGCTTCCAACCCCATCCGCGCTCGGCTAGACGATCACAGCAGAGGCAGCACGCCGACCGCTGCATTGGTGGGCGCCTGAGCCTGTGGTCTGGAACGAAGCATCCGGTGCTTGGGGCACGCCAGCATCCGTGCACATGAGACCGGCGCAGCATGGAAGCCTTGGCAGCACACGCGCGCCCCGGCAGGCAGGCGACGCACACCCAGGCGCCAGGCACCCGCTGCTGCTGTGGAACTGCCTGCCGCGGGCGGGCGCGAGCCAGTTGCACGGCCACATGCAGGTCGCGCTCAGCGCCGTGCGCGCCCGAGCGGGAGCCGCTCACCCCAGCGCCCCCGTGTGCACGGCAGGCATACGCCGCGTGTGCAAAGCGTTGCTGAGCAGCGCTGTGTGTTGGCGGGGCGGACCATGGAGCAGCATTCTCCGGCTTTCCATGGTGCGAAACCTGCAACTTGAGGCGCATTGTGCTGGGCAGGAGGTCTCCTGTCTCGGGCATGGACAAGAGTGGCTGGATGCAGTGTGCCTGCACGGTCTGCGAATGGTGGCACGCCTCCCTCGCCCCACCAAGCCGTCGCAGCGACGCGCACAGGAGGCCTTCCCGGCGCAGCGCGCGCTGGACGCGGCCGCGGAGCGATACGCGGCTGAGGCTGGGGCAAGCGGCGGCTACTTTGTTGGCGCGCGGCGGGCGCACGCGGCGGCGGGCCTGCTGCGCCGGCACGGGCCGCCGGGGCGCGGGCGCGCGCCTCGGGGGCTGCTCATGCTCGGCTGCCGAATGGAAGCATGTAAGTGAGAAAGCGCGTGCGCACATGCCTTCTGCGGCCGCTCTGCTAAGCGCGCCGCTTATCCAATCTGCCCTGCTGCCGTGCATGGCACAGAGCGGTGTTGTAAACCCTGTGTAAAGTCCCCGCCAGGCGCCGCGCAGCGCCTCCGTGCAGCCGGGCCGAGGCGTCCGCGCCGCGCCGCCGCTGCAGGGCGTGGTGCTACGCGGCGCTTGCGCCCGCCAAGGACGCGGAGCTGGTCCTGCACGGCCGCAGCCTGGCCTGCCCCGCGCTGGCGGCGCTGCTGTTCGCCGCGCTGCGCGCGCTCATCGGCGGCCTTGGCGTGACCGCCTTCAACGCGGCCGCGCTGAACCTGCGCGCGGACGGCGGCCCTGCCGACGCCCGCTCACCCGTCGTCGTCAGGCGCGCCTGCTCATGTGACCTGTGCGCAGCGGGCCGGCAGCTGCCACCTGTGAAGCGCACCGCAGCCGCTGTGCGCTCGCTAAACTTGTTGAGTGCGCAAGCGCACGGGTGGCCTGCCATGGTTTTCTGAGGACCCGTGGTGTCTGAGCCCCATTGCAACCGGCTGCGTAAGGCTTGCTGCATGGAGCCAAACCGCTGATCGCGGTTGCATGCCCATCCGGGTGCAGCGCACACACTGCCGTAGCAGCCTGCGCGCTCCATGCCTCGACCGCGCGGCCACATGCAGCCCGGCCGGGGCTGCTGAGTGGAGACGCGCGCGGTCGGCGGGCAGGCTGGCGGCGCGCGGGCGGGCGGGCAGCGCCGCGAGCGATTTTGGCGCGCTGGAGGTCTTTGCGGGCGCGTCGATCGCGCACACGGACCCCTTCGCGGTGTGCCGCGCGCTGGACGAAGGTGAACCTCGCGTGTTGGCAGGGGCCTTCCTAGACTGCTGTTGGTCGCTCAGTGGCGACATGACAAGCGCTGCCTCGCCAGCCATGCATGCAGAGCTCGGACACGGCGACCTCGTGCTGCTGCCCCCCCTGCATGGCCCTGCGGCGGCAGGCGTGCAGGCGCTCTGGCGCTTTAAGATGCACCGCGTTACACCGCACAGCGACACCTCTGTCTCTTCACACCGACAAGCGCTGCTGCAAAAGCAACATCGCAGCTCGGAGCATAGCAAAGGCCGTGTGCTGGCAATCAGATGATGGCGCAGACACCCAAACCCTGCTTCCGAGCAGAGCCCCAGCTCTCGAAGCGGCGCCCGCCCCTGCCCCAGCCTGCTGACAAGGTCAGGGCGCCGCGGAGCAGACACGCCGCGGCCTGCTGCCGGCGCGGGCGCGGGCCGCGCGCGCGCAGCCCTAGCGCAGCCCTATCGCAGCCCCAGCTCTGCACGGCCAGCCTCTTGAGGTGGTCGGTGAACACGGCGAGCGACCCGCCGTCGGTCATGCCGGCGCAGCCCTAGCGCGGCCCAGCCCTAGCACAACCCTAGCTCTGCACGGCCAGCTTCTTGAGGTGGTCGGTGAACACGGCGAGCGAGACGTCGTCGGTCATGATGACCTCGCTGGCCGCGCCCGCGTACGCGGCGCCGGCCGCGCTGTTGTACGTGCTGCTCGGGTTGAGCTTGGCCAGCAGGAAGCGCGCCTGCCGCCCGCGCGGCCGCGCGCATTAGCTCGCGCGCGGCGCACGGTCGATCGCCGCGCCTGCCTTGGCATCCGCGGCACTTGCCCTCTTTGGTGTGTGCGCACGCAGGGAAAACAAGGCCGGTAAAACGAGCGGAGCCGGGGCGGGCGCGCCTGCGAGCCGTTCTGGTCGCAGTCCACAAGGCGCGGCACGGGGAAGCGCTGGCGCAGGATTTCCGCCGCGTCCGCCTTGGGGCTCTGCGCGGCGGCACGGGTTAGAATATAGGGTATACGTTTATTGACAGGCGCTCGCTCGGCCCGCCCGCCACTGTGCTGCACTCCAGATGCCAGGCCGCGACACGCTCCTCAAACCCCCACCATGACAGGCCCTGGCCCCGAACGCCCCGCACGCCGTGGCGCACGCCGCGCGGCGGCGCATGCCCCCCCGCGCCGGCCAGGCGCAGGCGCCCCCGCCAGGTCGGCAGAGCAGCAATGCGCCCGAACGTCGGCGCGGACGCCGGCACGAGGACTACCTAGCAGCAACTGAGTGCTGGCACGCGCGGGGGTTTGGGCCGGCTGCGCTCGTGGCCGCCGCCGGCTAGCCGGGCAGGGCCGCCGCGCGCCTCAAGCAGCTGCTTCAGCGCGACCTGCTCCGGCAGCAGGTGGTACTCGGCCTTGCGCCAGGCCGCGATCGTGGTGCCGTGGAACACCACCACGTAGAAGTACGAGTCCAGCAGCAGCACGCGGTCCGGCTGGATAGAGCCCACGTCCAGCAGCACCTGCTCGCGCATAGGGTTTAGGGTCAGGCCGCGCACTCTTGACCAGGCGCGCTGCGCCGGCGCGCTCGCGCGCGCGTGCGAGGGGCGTCGACATAGCCCACAGGTACATTTTTTGGGGGGAGAACGCATAAAGGGCGGCGCGGGGCGGGGTCTAGGGCCGGGGCGGCGCGCACGGGCTGCGGCGGCGCGTCCAGGCTGTACGCCAGCAGCGTCGGCTGCAGCATCACCAGCGCGTCCGGCACCGTCTCGCGGTTCAGCACCAGGCGGCAGTACGCGGTCTCGTCCGGGCTATTGCCAAACACCTGCGCGGCGCGCGCCCGGCGCGCCGTCGGCGGCCCGCACGCGCGGGGTCGCGCTGCGCATTTGCCCCGCTGTGGGCGGCAGCGTGCGCTGTGTAAGCGTAGGGTGCTGGCGTGCCTGCCGATTTGTCCAGGGCCCATAAAAATAGGGAGCATGAGCACTACGAGGCATGTTAAAGGCGCGGAGGGGCTGCTACCCCGCAACAACCGCATGCGCACGGCTCCAGCTGCCTCAAGAGTAGGGCGCGGCCGCAAGCAGGGCCGCGCGCAAGGCAGGGCTGCGCGCACGCGCGCGCCTGCACGAACTGCGAGCGCCGCAGGTTGAACATGAACTGCGGGTAGTAGCTCATGTTGGGCGTCAGCTGGAACGTGGCCGGGTCGTCCTTGCGGTAGTCGCCGAAGCGGCTGGCCAGGCGGATGAGCGTGCGGTCCAGCCAGCGCGTCGCGTCAAAGTCGTCCTCGGTCTCCATCTTGTGCGTGGCCAAGCGCGCGATAACGACCGCGGCGGCCTCCTGGTCGAAGCCCGCCACCAGCTCGTCCGCGTTGTTGCCGTCCACCCACCTGCGCAGCCCGGCCGCGCCCGCCCTGGCTGCGCCGCCGCCTCACAACCTGTCCCTATAATCTTGCATGACCTGGCTGTGCTGCCGCCTCCCACCTGCGCGCCGCTCCTAGAGCAGCTTAAAGGCTAGGCCAACCCTGACCCTACCCCCAGTCGCGCGCACGCGACGGGGCGCGCCTGCGCGTGAACGTGGTGACGCGCACGCGGCTGGTGCCGTTGGCATGCAGGAAGGCCGTCTTGAGCTGCACGTAGAACTGCTGCAGGCCCTGGTCACCCATCGCGTTCTGCGCCGCCGCGTCCTTGGCCTGCGCCACCACCTCGAAGAACACCGCCAGCGTCGTGGCGGCGTCCTGCGCGCATGTTGCATATGGGGTAGGGTTAGACTTGAGCCACACTCAGCACCGCCAGCCGCCACGGCTGGCCGCCTGGCGCCGCGGCAGCTGCGGCAGCCCGCTGGCGCGCTCCGGGTCGGCTCCTGCGGTCGGCGCGGAGCGCCGTTGAACGAGCGTGCGTGTGCCGTGCGCCGCCTTCTCGCGTCGCCGCACGTGAGCTGGCCCGGCGCGGGCTCAGACCGCGCTGAGCGAGCGGGCTGCCCCTGTGCCCGTCGGCACGCCGCACGACATAGCATGCACGCGTCGACAGGCGGGCCTGCCAGCGAGTGAAGCGGGCGCGGCGCGCTCCGCTGTGTCTGCGGCTGCCGCATCGCGAATGGGGGCCTCGAGGAGGCCGGGGAGGAGGGCGAGCGGGCGGCAATAGGGGGCACCAGGCCGGCGAGGCGCCAGAGCGTGGTGCCGCCCATGCCGACCGCCTGCTCCGCCACGGCGGCGCCCTTCTTCTCCATGGGCGCGGCCGGCCCCAGCAGGCCCGCCACCTTGACGCCGCGGGAGGGTATGACCTGCGCGCATCAGGTTAGGGTTAAGGTCAGGGGCCGCTGGCGCCGGGCGGCCGGCGCCGGGCTGTCGGCGCCGGGCTCGACGTGCTGCGGTCAGAGAGACGGGCGCGCTCCGCTTGCCAGGCCTGGCGCCCGCCGACTCACAGCACAAGGGCGCGGGACGGCTGGCAGCGACGCAGTCTGCGCTCCGGCTCGCGCGGCCGGCAGGCGCCGCGAAGCATGGTGGCCCGCCGACCGACGCGCGTCGGCGGCCTCTGCCCTGCCGCCCCGGCGGCGCGGTCGCGCAGCGAAGCGGGGGGGGGGGGGGTGGGGGAGGGGCGCGCGGGGGCGGGGGGCACCTCGAACGTCGCGTTGGACGCGACCGCCAGGTACCCCTCCTCAGCCTCCAGCGCGAACACGCGCTTGAAGCTCTCCTTGAAGACCGGGTTCAGAAACGTGTCGGTCTGCACCACCATGCCGCCCGTCGCCTCCACCACCGGCTTCATCTCGGCCAGGCCCACCTGCGCGCCGCGCGGTTAGGGTTAAGGTAGAATCAGCCCGCTCGGGCGCGCCCGGCGCGATATTGGCCAGGCTCACCTGCGCGCCGCGCGGCCGCGCCGCGGCAGGTCAGCCCGCATTGGGCACGCCCGTCGCGCCCGGCGGGGCTGGCGCTGCCCCTCCAGTCTGATGGGACCCCCCGCCATCGGCGCCTCGTCCCCAGGCCGTGCCGCGCTGGGGGCGGCCACTGGCTGGCTGAAGGCTGCGTGCGCGATTACGACAGGCAAGCGAGCTAGAGCCCACGCGTGCGCCTTTCGTAAGGGGCAAGCTGAGAGGCGTGGCGCCTCGGCCGCCGCGCCGCCCGCCACACACGGAGACGCCACACCCGCCTCCGACCCCCTTTGCCCGCCGGCGGCATCGCCACGCAGCGCGGCGCATACGGGCACCCCTTCCGCCGCTGCGCAGCGCGCGGCCGTCCGCGGCCGCCGCGTGAGCAGGCGTGCGGCCGCGCCGCAGGCCAGCGCGCGCGACTGGTGGCCTCCAGCAGACCAGGTGCAGGGTTAGGGCATGGGCGGCGCGCCTGGTCCAGCGCGCAGGCGAACACGTCCAGCGCATGGCCCTGCCGCACCAGCTGCTCTGCCAGGCCGTCGTAGAAGCGCCGCGCGCGCTTGTAGTGCGGCGCGCTGTCCTTCGCCAGGTCCTGCAACCCTAGGCAGGCGTTACTCTGAGCTGAGCTGAGGGGCGCCGCTCTGAGCAGCGTCGCCCTCCGGGCTGGCCACAGGGACCGCGCCAGCTCACGGACATCGCCACATCAGCAGCACAGAGATCGGGACAGCCTGATCGCGCGCTTGACGTCTCTGCGGCGCATTGCGCTCTCACATGTGGCTGCAAGGGGCCAGCGTCGAGGACCCAGGCAGTGCGCCACTGGGGCTCGGCTGTGCGCAGCCAGACAGCGCGGGCGGCACGGCGGCATGCGGCCCTGCGGGCGGCGCGGCCGGCGGCGCGCCTTGTGCGAGCGGATGGGCTCGCTGAGCTCCTTATCTACTACCTTGCCGCCGCCCTCTGTCGACGGCCCGCCCACGAACAGGAGCAGCCGCGCCGCGCAGTGCAGCGCGCCCAGGCAGCCGCCCGTCATGCCGGCCGCCACCTGCGACAGGGTAGGTTTCAGGTACCCACCACCGGACGTGAGCGCGCCGGGCGCTTTAAGCTTGACCGCCAGGGTTCTACCACGTTTCCCAGGCCGCCTCGATTGCAGGCCAGCAGCAGACGGGCCAGCCTAAGCAACAGCCCCGCGTCCCCGGCGGCCGGCCCGCGTCGTCTGCACTGCAGCGCCAGAGCAGCGGCAGGCGCTTCGCAGGCTGGGGCCGCGCATCGCAGCGCAGCTCAACGCTGACTGCCACGCAGCGGCAAATGCGCGCTAACCCAAGGGGGGTTGTGAGCGCCCCCCGCGCGCGGTGCGCGGCGCGCCCCCCCGTCGAGCAGCCCCGCGCGGTCCGCTCGCGGCCGCGGGGGCGCCGCGCCTGCAGCGCGGTGCCGGTGCAGCGGCTGGGCCGGTGCTCCGCGAGCGTGGGGAACGCGTCGCGCTGCAGCTCGTCCAGCACGCCGCTGATCACGAACTCGCACTCGTGCAGCGGCAGCACGAAGCGCGTGCCGGGCGGCTGCGGCGGCGGCGGCGCGCCGCCGCTCGGCGGCCCCGGCGCCGGCTTGCGCGGCGCCGCCTTGGCGCCGAGCCCCAGCTGGTCCTGCACCTGCTGCGCCGTGTACTCCCGCGAGCCCTGCCGGGGCGCGCCGAGGGCTTAGGGTCAAACCTCAAACCTCACAGCGGAGCACGAGCGAGCGGGTTTCGTCCCGGGCGCGCGCCACGCACGCCGCACCCGCGCGAGGCGAGCGGGCCAGCAATCCGCAAGAACAGCGGAGGGGGGCGCCTCTGCTGCAGGCCGGAGGCAGGCTCCGCGGTCACGCAGTGCAGGGGGAGAGCGCGCGGCAGGGCGAGCGGGCGGGCAGGGTGTGGTGCGTGCAGGGATCAGGGTTAGGGTAGGGAGAATGCGGCGGGCCAGAGCGGGCGCGCCGCGCGCCTGGAACACGTACGACTTTGCGCACTCGGTGAAGCCCAGCTCGTGCACGTGCACATGCGTCCCGTACGTCACCAGGCCCACCTGCGCCGCGCGCACCCGGCGCCTCTGTCCCCGCGCGCGCGCGCGCCCTGCACCTTGCACGGCACTTCCCCACGCTGTCAATTCGCTCTTCGGGCCGGCTTCCTCCACCGCCCAAGCTGGCAATGTTGGCGTCTCCGGCTGCCCTGTACTGGCACTTGGCGGCCTCTCTGGCGCTCGGCCTGCCTCCCATGCTGCGGCCCCGCTCTTCAGGCAGGCTTCCTTCCACAGCCCATAGCCTGGATTCGGAGGCAGGCTTTCCAGACCATAGCCTCCTGGGTCTGTCTTGGGGAGGAAGTCAACATACGCACGGCCAAGTGCAGTCCCACTCTCCAAGGTCTCCGCCGCCTTGGCTTAGCTCCGCTACCACGTTGTCACGGATGACAGCAGGGCCACCCGTGACAGCAGGGCCACCCCTGACAACGTGATAGCGGAGCGAAGCCAAAACGGCAGGGAACTAGGGGATTGGCGCTGCATCTGGCCGTGCGAACGCTTACGTGCTCCCCAAGACGGCCCCAGGAGGCTATGCACTTGGCAAGTCTGCCACTGACCCCAGGCTATGGGCTGGGGAAGGAAGCCTGCCTGGAGGAGCAGCGCGAGGCACCCTGACCAGGGCAGATGCTCGCGCTCACACGGCCAGGCCGCCAGCTGCAGGCTCCCGCGCTGTGCCGGCTGCCGCCAGGGCATGTGGCCCGGCAGCGTGCCGCGACCGCGTCACCCATGGTGAGCGCTTGCACAGCAACGCACAGCGCAGCTGCCGTCGCCAGGCCCGAGCGCGCGCGCCGGTCCGTCCGCCAGCGCGCCCGCCCGCGCACGTGCAGCGCTGGCACATCCAGAGCAAAGCGCGCCGGCCGCGCCGGCCGACCGGGCGGGGGCGCGCCTGCGCGTACTCAGGCATGCTGGCCAGCGCCTGCGCCAGCGCCTGCCGGCACGCGGCCAGCTCGTCCTCCGGGATGCACGTGTCGACCACGAACACGTACGCCGGCGGCGCGACCGGGCGCTTGGGCGGCACCAGGTACTCAATGGTCGAGAAGTCCGGGTAGAGCTCCGCAGGCACGTTCTGCGGCGCGCGGCGCAAGTTGGGTTCAGGGTATGGGGAGGGTTAGGGTACAGGTACAGGCGGGCGGCCGCGGCTGGCGCGCCAACCGGCCGCTCCGTGCGCGCGCTCCGCAGGGCGCCCGGCGCGCCGGACGCGGACGGGCGGGCGCGGGTGGCGCACGTGCGGGCAGGTTTGCAGGCGCGCGGGGCGCGGCGGCGCGGCGGCGGGGCCCCGCGGCGCGGCGCGGCGCGCACCGTCTCCGACACGCCGTGGTAGTGCGGCGGGAACTGGTTGCGCGTGTGGCAGAACGGGCAGGTCCAGAGCTTGGACCGGAAGTCCACGCGCGCGTACGGGTTGAGCACCGACGCGCACGCCTTGCACAGGATCGGCTCATACTCCGCGACCTGCGCGCGCGGCGCGGGCGCGGGCGCCGCTTCAGAACTACATACAAGTGTGCGTGCCGCGCCGCTGCGCCGCTGCGAGCGCGGCCGCGCCGGCGTGGCTGCAACGGAGCGCGCGCCCGGCCGCGGCACCGGTCGCGCGGCTGGCGTGCGGCGGGGCCGGCGCCGGGCGCGGTGGTGGCGCGAGCCGTATGTCAGCTGTCTTTGCCGGCAAGCAGGGAGGTCCGGGCTGGGCGGCCTCGCGCAATCGAGCGCGCAACGGGCGCAGATGTGTGCCGCGCTGCATACACGCAGAGATGTTTCGGCGCTTCTGTTGGGAGGCAGGCGCGGGCGTGCTCGCGCCTGCAGGCCCCGCAGCTGCTTGTTCGGCGTGTACAGCGCGGCGAACGGGATGACGCACTTCGTAGCCTCGATCCGGCTGTTGGGCCAGACGTTCCAGGACAAGCGCAGGCCATCGCGCTCCTCCAGCTCCGAGAAGTCTGCCATCCCCTGGCAGGATCACCCGCCCTTGCCGCAACTTGCCTATAGGCGCCGCAGGCCTCCACCTTTACCCCTCGCGTGCCCTCAGGCAGCCCTGTTGCATCCCGCGTTGCGCACTGCCGGCACCACCTTGCTCCTCCTGCGAAGCCTGCTGGGGAGCCAAATTTGGACGGCTGCCCGACAGCGCAAGTCGTTGGGCTCGCACGCTGTTTGGTAGTAGGAAGAACAGTGCACGGGCAAGCTGTGACGTACTGCAGTGTTGTAAGCTTCCTGGGCCTGGCAACGCTCCTCTTTATAAAGACGATCATGTGAAAGAGCATTTACTTTCAAACACTTTCTCAGCACTCCGCTGGTTTTACACACCAGACTGTCCAGGCCCCTGCCGTGCCTTGCCACCACAACTACGCAGCGATTGAAAATTGTGCTGTAACACAAAATTGCGCTGTCTGAACAGGGAGGCGGGGCGCGGTTTCAACAGGGAGGCGGGTGTGCACCAAGCACCTGCCGCAGGCACTCTATGTTGCTGAACTGCCGCCGGCACTGATGTGGTCGAGGGAGCGCGATCTTCATGTGAATAGACAGCATGCACATCTTGAGCTATGTTTGACCTCTGTGCATACTTTTGAGTACTGCGGGGCGGAAACATGACAACCATGCTGGAACATGTGCACTTCTCTGTACTGTAGTGGGACCCCTGCCAGATGCTGCCCGCTACACCCCAGCAAAAGCTGGTGTGCGCGGGTGTCAAAGTGTCCGCATGAGCGCCAGCACTGTCACACTTGGATTTTGTGATAGCTTGCGTACATGGTCGTCAGAGCTACCGCTTCGTGACACTCTGACTGACCGTGGTGCACTGCTTTCCATGCCAGTTCATAGCAATTCCAGCCGTGAAGTCCGTGCAGTTGATGAAGCAGGAGGCGCTGGTCTTCAAGCGCTGAATCATGCTGTGGAAGAGCGAGCCGCACGCAAACTCGAGCCAGACCCTACCCTGCTGCCTTTGAATTCTGCCTCGCAAGCGGGAAGTCCAAATTTTTTGCTGCGAAACCACGCGAACTGTGAGCGGCAGCCCCCACAGCTGCTCCACAGTCGCAGCAGAGTCCTAGACATCCCACTACCGGGGCGCCACTGCTGCGTGCAAGCCCGAGTGCCGAGTTTCATGCGGAGCAGCACATAAGGGAATCGCGGCTGGCAGCGAGCGATGGGCTCCTCCTGGTTCCTCGTAGCACTTCTGATAGCCCTTGGAAGCCAGAACTGCCGAGCAGGCGCGGCCAGAGGACGAGCGTGCCTGCTTTTCGCTGGCAATGCACTGTTTTTCACATGCCTGCGCAGTGGGCGACCAGGGCGTCACACTTGGGGCCGACGTGCTTGAGCGACCTGGCTGCTCGTGCAAGTACAGTTCGTACAGGCGCTTGGCTCTCACGGACAGAGGCGCTGCTGTGCAGGCCTGCTCGAGGCCGAGCTGGTGCAGGAGCAGGAGCCGGAGTGGTCGCCGGCGGGAGGCCTGGGCCTGCCGTCGCCCAGCTCAGCGGTCGCGCCAGGCACGCCCACTCCCGGCCGTTTCGGTGCCTCGCAGCGCCAGAGCGCGCGGACGCGTCTGCATTCAGCACATCTTGACATGTCGTTGCACGCTTGATTGCGGCGGAATCCCACTGGCCAGGCTCCCACGTCAGGGCCTGAGCCAGCTGTGGCACCCAACAGCGCTCGTGACGCTGTCCTGGCCCCCGCAGGCAACAGCACTGCGGAGGAGACGTGCACCTCGGCCGCCTGCCGCCAGCTGCGGATCAAGGACGTCCGGGCGAAGGTGACCCCCAAGGAGATCGCGGAGGCGCCGCTGGTCGGCCGGGTGCCCTACGACACCTTCCCCGCCCGCAGTGCGGGCCCGGACGGCCCGCTCCCCGACTTTCCTGGCAGGTTCATGCAGAGCCCAAGTAAGCCATCCAGCACTCTCCGGCACCCCACTAAGGCGCCACTGCCAGTGTGGCGCCCGCCCTGTCCGCCTCACGCAGGTCGCCAGGCAGCGGCTGGCGGTGCTCGGGCCCTGGAAGTGACTATGTCGCGAGGGCGCACGCGAGCGTGAGCCGGCGGGGCTGGCCCTGACGCGGCGCGGCCGCGCGCAGGTGACGGCCGGGCCGAGCTGTGCCAGAACTGCACGTCGCGGTGCGGCGGGCTCGCGCGCACCTGGGTGATGGACCGCGACATGGGCGGCCTGACCGCCGGCTCGGTCCTGGCCGCCGGCACGTTCAGCCTGTGCGAGCGCCGCCTGCGCGCCAAGGTCGGCTACTGCGTGCCCGCCTCGGTGCGCCACAGCCCCCGTCACCCGGGCGCGGTGCCTCACTGCTCTGCCTTACGGACGCGGCTGCGGCGTCCAACGGCCGGACCCCCGCCTGATGCGCCTCTGCACCAGCTGTGCTTCGCACATGCACGCATCTTTACGGGCTGGGGTCGGGCATGCAGCCTGCGCAGGCGCCTTGCCGTGAGTCGACGCCCCGGCTGGGGACCCGTGCGGGGCGTGAGGGTCTCTGGCACGCACGCCACCCCGCCCGTGCATGGGCTGATGCGTGCCCGCGCCTCCGTGCAGGTGCCCCGCCGCTTCGAGATGTGCGAGGACCCCTTCGGCACGGGCGCCACGCCGCCGCCGGCGGCCACCGCCGCGCCGCTGTCGGCCGCCGCCGTGGCCGCGCTCAGCGCGGCCGCCGACGCCGTGCCCGTCGCCGCTGCCAAGCCGCAGGAGGTTGCCGCCGCGACCGCGGCCGACGCGACCGCCGCGCCGCTCAGCGGGACGGCCATCGCGCTGGCCAAGCTGGCGAGCGAGGAGGCGCTGGCCAAGAATGAGACGTCCGCCGCCGACACCGCCAAGGCCAGCTGGCTCTCGTGCGGCCCAATCCTCCCTTGCATGCGCCCGCTCTGCCCCCAGTGCTGTACACAAATGTGGACAGACAGCAGTCTCTTTGTGCGCCTGCGTGCCTTCATTTTCAAAGCCTCTGCGCCCACACCGGTGCACCACCTTGATCTGTCCGGCAAGGCGGGCGCCCCGCGCATGCCACAGCAGCTGCGGGTGCTGACATGCCCTGACCCCGTGCTGACACGCCCCTGACCCCCAACAGCGCCCGGCGCGCAGGTGGAAGCAGGAGACCACGCAGCGCGGCAACGCGCGCATGCTGGCCGAGGGCAAGGGCCGCGCGGGGCAGGCCAAGGGCATCCGCGCCGGCGGCATCGACTCCATCGAGGCCGCGTCGTCGCCCATCGGCGCGCCGCCGCCGCCCAGCGGCGCCAACGCGCCGCCGCCGCCGCCGCCGGGTGCGCCGCCGCCGCCCGCCCGGCTCAGGCGCACGCATCTGTGTTTTGCAGGGCTGCCACCTGCGGCCCCGCCCAGACTCCGGGTCACGTGTCCGCACTCCCAACAGCAGCGCATGCCATGCACAAAACGCTGCCGGGGCAAGCATGCCCTGCACAGGGCAGGCGCATGACGCCGCTTGGGCAAGCCCTCGCGACACGGGCCAGCGGCGAGTCGCGCCGGCGCGCGCACGCACCCCGCGAGCAGCCTGCGCCGGCACACGGGCGGCGGGCTGAGGGCGGCCGCTATGCCGTACCCTACCCCGCTAACCCTACCCTACCCTTGGGTGGCGCAGGCCAGTGCTACATCCTGCAATCCCAGCCCAGCATCGGCATGGCCACGACCACGTACGCCGACTGCCACGCCGTGAGCGGCGCCAACTCGGCCGCCGACTGCTGCGCGTCCTGCACCGGCACCTGCATCGCCTACCAGCACACCAGCGGTGCGCCGCCGCCCGCCGCGCCGCGCGCCGCGCTGGGAGCTCTGCTCCACGCTCTTTCCGCCGTCTGCGCGCGCGGTCACCTGTGCGAAAGCGCGTTCGGGCTGGTGCTGGCGCGCTTCTGCAGAGCTCCAGAGCGCGGCCTGTCTAGGTCGGGGGCCGCTGCCAGTGTGACACCCCGGAGCGCCTCCGCGCGGCGCAGGCCCCGCCGGCGGCCAGTGCTGCATCGTGGGCGGCGGCGCGCCGCCGACGCCGCCGCCGCCGCCCATCACATACAATGCGCCGCCGCCGCCGCCGATTGCGCCGCCGCCGGGCAGCCCGCCGCCGCCGCCGCCGCCCCCGCCGCAGAGCCCGCCGCCGATCGCGCCGCCGCCGGGCAG
>JAABUO010005913.1_pt1 | contig 14153 bp, 7 predicted proteins | sample 5559291 | NCBI WGS metagenome assembly JAABUO01 (sample SAMN10711878, study PRJNA513372) | rock metagenome | isolation source: Antarctica rocks | place: Antarctica: Victoria Land, Finger Mt sud | reverse complement strand
CGGCAGTTCGTTTCGGCAGTTCGTTTTCGCATTTTCACGGCCTTTTCCCGCTGTGTCCTGCCGCTCTCCCTGTCCTCGCCTGCTGGGTCCAGGGTTCGTTTTGACAAATTCCCTTGCGTCTACGCCTCCACTTCCGCTGCTGCTCCCCTGCCGTCAGTTCGTTTTTGCAATTTTCTTGTCGTCTTCGCAATGTCGTTTTTCGGCCCTCCCCAGTCTCCCACCTGTCTACTATTATACCCGAAAACACGGAAGGAACCCACCTCCTTGTTCCCTCGTGCCTCGGTCACAGGGGTCCTCCCCAAAGGGGAGGACGAGGAGGCTGGAAGGCGGGGGGTAGTGCCCGTCCCACCAGCGGGATGCGGGGCAGCCCGCGCATGATTATACCCGGTCATGCCACCGGTATTTCCTCTACGGCATGGCGCGGGCCTGTTTGGCGGCCTGGGACTGGCGGTAGAGGGTGTTGAGTTGGGAGGGGGTGACGGCGACGTAGCCCGGCCCCAGGGCGTCCAGCATGGCTTTGAGGTCGGCGAGCTTGGACCCCCAGTTCCAGACGAAGGCGTTGACGAAGGCGGGGCGAGCGGTGCCGACGCTGCTGCGGACCTGGTCGGCCAGTTTCTGTGCGCCGGGGCCGAAGGAGACGGCGCGGAAGACGGGCTGGCCGGTCGGCAGGGTGTAGGTGAAGTGGGAGTAGCGGTCGCCGCCCTGGGTGCCGTAGTCGGGCATCAGGAAGGCGACGCCGGGCAGGTCCGCGCCCACCCCGGCGATGTCTTCGGTGCGGACGTTCATCAGCCGGACCGTCTTCATGTCCATGCGCGCCATGTACTTCTGGGTCCAGTCGTAGAAGCTGGTCGTGGCGGCGGGGCGGTCCTTCAGCGCTTTGGCCCAGTCGGGCGGGTACATATAGCCGACGCCGGACACGTCGCACAAGAACTCATCGGTGGGGGCGGCGTGGTCGTAGTACCAGCGGGCCATTGTCGGGGCGACGTCAATGAGCGACGGGGCCATGCCCCAGCCGACGGGGAACGTGCCGTGCAGGGGGTCGGTGAAGTACTGCCGGAAGTACCCGCGCCAGGTGCAGAGGTTGTCGCCGTCGGACATGGTGAGGGCGAGATAGACCTTCGTCGGGTCGAGTTTGGGCGCGGGCGGCTGCGGCTTCTGCCTCAGCGCGGGGATAGGGACGCCGCTTAGGACGGAGTAGTTGGCGACGTAGTCGCTGACGGTCGTGATCTTGCCGAAGCGCGAGCCGAGGGAGACGCCCGGCGTTTCGTCCACGCCGACGCCGTCGCCGTGCCACCAGAAGCCGCGCACGACGGCGTTCAGCGGCAGTTTGGCGAACGTGGCTTCGATCTCGGCGCGCTCGGCCGTTTCGTTCGCGCCGGGCCGGTCCTGCGCCTTCGGCCCGGTGATCCAGAAGGCCATGCCGCGCGCGGCGATCACGTCATCCACCTGGCTGCCCAGAAGCGGCGGGTCGAGGCACAGGGACAGGTACGGGTTCAGGCGCGGCAGGAGGACGGTGCGGGCGTAGCGCAGGGCGTCGGCATCATTCTTGAACTTGCCGCGCAGGTCGCTTCGGATCGACAGGTTCAGCCTTGACGCGAGTTCGGGCGTGGCGATCAGAAGATCGTCCACGCCGGCGATGTCCACGGCGACGCACGGGCTGAGGTAGACGTTGGGGTCGGGGACGACCACGCCCTTGTAGGCCGAGGCGAACGTCTTCAGAAGCGAGAACGGGTCGGCGACGGGGATAGGGGCGCCCGTCTCGCCCTGGTCCTGCATCGCCTGGAGCCAGAACGGGTCGTCGTCGCCCGAGATCAGATACAGGCGCGGCTGCTTCCGGTTGACCAAGCCTTGCAGCGAGGTCAGCAAAAGCTGCTCCTCGTGGGACAGATGGCGCACGTCGGCGACGTAGAGATGTGCGGCGGGCGGCGGCGTCTTCGGCTGCAAGGTCGGGTAGGGCCGGGGCGGGGCAGGCAGCGTCAGGTCCGCGTAGACAAAGGGATGGGGCAGCTTGTCCAGCGCGGCAAAGGCCATCTTGACCTGGCTGGGGCCTGCCAGCCCTTTCTGCGCCAGGGCGGCGACCGTGCCGCGCGTCAGAAGCTGCTCCGTGGCATATGCCTTGAGCGTGTTGTCGTCGCGCAGGGCGGTATAGGTCCAGACGTCCACCGCCCCCGCGAAGGCGTCCCTTTTGTGGACAATCAGACAAGTCGTGGGCTGACCGCCCGCCGTCAGGATCGGGAGGATTGTATCTCCGGCGGGAATCGTGGCCGGGTCCAGTGCCTGCGCGTCCTCGCCGTAACCCCAATCCAGATGGAGCGCGGCGAGGCCGAGCAAGTCACGGTTGCCGATCTTGACGGTCCCCGCCGGGCCGCCCCGGAAGCCGCCGACGCCGATCCCGTCCGGCCCGAACAGGGCGGGGGCGCTGTCATGGCCCAGGTCCTTCCAGTCGCCGTTCGCCTGCTGCGCGACGGCGTGGGTGAAGGGAATGCCGGACAGGACCAGGCACCCGCCCGCCTGATGGAACGCCTTCAGGTTGGCAAAGGCGGCCTGGGGGTAAGCGTTGCCGTAGGGGAGAACCACGGCGGCATAGGTCTTCGTGTTCAGTCGGGCGGGGTCGGCCAGCGCCGCCGTGTCCAGGAGATCGGCGGAGACACCTGCCGTTTGCAGATCGGCGGCGATCTGCTTGGGCAGCAGCACGGACGGCGCGCTGTAGTAAGGGAAGCCGGGCTGGGAGAAGACGGCGACGCGCGGCGGGGCGGGAGCGGCGGAGGCAGCGACGCAGAGACAAGACAGCGCGAGAGCAATCAGGGAGAGAGTGAGAGCAGTCAGCGAGTTAGAGATAGTCAGCGAGTGAACTCGCCGCTGCGTGGCGAAACGCCGTGTCTCCGCCTGCGCGGAGACGGGATGTTTCTTTGTCCGCGCAGGCGGACAGGGGGCGTCCGCGCCACGCAGCGACGGTTTCAACCGTTGGTTAATCATTTTCATTGGTTCTCAGTCCTCACACTAGGGCGCCTTCGCCCGGAAGACGGCGATTTCGGACAGGCCGGCATTCTGTGTCCCCGCCTTGACGCCGGTGACTTTGAAGGTCAGGGACGTGATAGCCTTCGCGGGGAAGCGCAGATCGAACGGCTTGGAGGCGTCGTCAGGAAGTGCGCCGACGGGAAGCGTCGTGCCGTCGCTGAAGGTGATCTCGCCGGACGTGATCTGGTCGGTCAGGTTGGGCCGGTCGTACAGCAGGACACGGTCAATGGTCTGTGGGGTCGCCCAGGTCAGCGTCAGGGTCGCGCCGACCGTGCTGCCCGCCGACCATTCCTGGCTCTTGTCGCCGGGGTAGCCGCCGACGAGGCCGTCTACCGCGCCCTCGGCGGAGTAGCCGCCTTCCGCGCCGCTGGCCGTGACTTTGGCCGTCCCCGCCACGTTGTCTTCGGTTGTCAGTTCATTGCCCGGCGGCGGCACGGCGGGCAGATGCCAGGTCACGCCCGCCATTCGGAACGAAACCTGGGCGGGCGCGAAGCCCGTCCGGCCGCGCCAGGTGTGCGGCGGCCCGGTGACTTCCAGCGGAGCGCCGGACAGTGGCAGGGTGACGCTCGCGCCGCCGACCTGGACTTGGTTGCCGTCCAGCAGCCCGCGCGGGGCATAAAACAGGTCGCGTATCCTTCCGTGGTAGAGATACACGCCCTCGTTCTTGTGGACCAGGCCGACGCCCATAGCCGCCAGCATCATGTCCTGCGTGGAAGAAAGCGATGACGTGCTGACCTCGGCTCCAACCCCGGAAACGCCGGCGATGTGCCGGATGCCGGCTTGTAAACCCAGAGCTTTCCAGCCGCCTGGCGCGGCCTGGACAACGACCGTCACGGCCTGGCCGATGGAGCGGGCGGGGAGGACAATCTTGTTCGTGTAAGTCGCGGCGTCATAAACAACAGCGAGCGGCTTGCTATCCAGCATCGCCTTCGTCGCCCGCGCCGTGTCCGGCAGTTCGATGACGACGGCGCGCTGGGCGGGCTGACCCGTGTAGTGGCCTTTGGCCGCGCCGATGGTGACAGTCGCGGTGTTACCCCGGCGCGTGTAGGAGAGCGGCGTGGCGGCGGACTGGCCGCGCTCATACGCCGTCGTCACGCCATCATCCTCATAGAGCGTAAAGCGGCCCGTCTGCCCGTCCTCGCCGGGGTAGCAGCGGACGCGGAGCGTGGTCAGCGGCGCGGTCGCCATGCGAGATCGGTATGGCTGCATCGGGATGGGGACTCCGCCCCGGACGTACAGCGGGAACTCGGCGATGTCGGCGGCGACCAGCGCGTCCGTGTTTCCCCGATAGCGCTCCCCGGTGAACTCGTTGTACCACGTCCCTGATGGGAACCAGACGGTCTGCGAGGCGACCCGGCCCGGCCCGACGCCCGCCGTCACGATGGGGGCGACCAAGAGATTATCGCCGAACAGGTACTCCTGAGCGTTGTGGTAGGCGTTCTCCTCGCGCGGGTGGTCTAGGTATAGAGGCCGGTCGAGCGGGACGGTCTCGCGGGCGGACTGGGCGGCGCTGGTGTAGAGGTAGGGAAACAGTTCGGAGCGCAGGTGGAACGAGACGCGCATCGAGTCCTCGGCCCATTGGGGATAGTTCCAGGGGCGGCGGTCCGTCTGGACATCGCGCGTCGAGTGCGAGCGCAGGACGGGCGAGGTCGCGCCGAATTGGCACCAGCGCGCGTAGGACTCCTCGTTGCGCCCGCCCATATGCCCTCCAATGTCATGGGACCAGAAGAAGCAGCCGACATTGCCCGCCGTGGACGTGAACGGCACCTCGAAGGCCAGCATCGGGAAGCCGGTGTTGGCGTCCCCGGAGAAGTGGATCGGGTGCCGGTGGTCCCCCCACCCCGCCCAGCGCGAAAACGACAGCCCGCGCTGCCCGCCCTGGGCCGTCCGGTCGTAAAGCAGCGTGTTCAGCCAGAACAGGTTGGTGAGGTCGGGGACGGAGCGCGTGAACTGACCCTGCTGCCAATCCAGCCACCAGAAGTCCACGCCGTCCTTTTCCAGCGGCGCGAAGACCGTGGAAAACAGGGCGTCCATGTACGTCTTGGAGCCGGCGTCAAAGGGGATGGTCTGCCTCGTGACCGGATCCGCGCCCAGGGCCTGCATGAAGGCGGCGTACTGGTCCTCGTGCGGCGCGACGCCATCGGCGGGGTGCAGGTTCAGGGTGACGTGCAGGCCCTGGGAGTGGAGCCAGGGAAGCAGCGCCTCGGCGTCGGGGAGCAGCTTGCGGTTCCAGGACCAGCCCGTCCAGCCGTCGCGATGCCAGTCCATGTCCAGCACCATGTTGTCCAGCGGGAAATCGTGCTGCCCGTACTCGCGGACGATCTGGCGGTAGTCGTCCGAGGAGAAGGGCCAGTAGCGCGAGTACCAGGTCCCCAGCGCGTACTTGCGCGGCAGGGGCACGGGGCCGCCGATGGCGGTCAGTGACTTCAGAGCGGCCCGGTAGTCATCCCCATAGCCGAACAAATACCAGTCCGTCCCCGCCGCCGAGGGCCGCGACTGCACCCAGTCGGCGGTCAAAAGCGGGTCGCGCGAGTCGTCCAGCAGATACCAGCCGTCGCGGGACAGGACGCCCGGACCTAGATCGAACGGCCCGGTCGCGCCGTCCAGCGTCCGCGCCGTGCCGCCTAAATTTCCGGGGTTCGACGCACCCGGCGCCCAGGCGACGGTCCCGGCGCCCTTTTTGATCTCGGCCCGCAGGTTCGAGCCGGAGAACGACAGCCCGTTGGGGCTGTAGGTCAGCCGGATCGCGCCTGTGTCAACAATCGTGGTCGCCCCGGTCTGATCCAGACGAAAATTGTTGAACCGAGCGGCACGGTCCGCGGCGAAGAGCGAGGGCGTGTCCACGAAGGCGCCATTGGGCGCGTATTCCAGGCGGATGCAGTTCGGGGTGATGACCGTAAAGCGGGCCGAGCCGACGACGAGCGGGTTGGGCGCGGCTTGGGCGGCCTTGAGGCAGACCAGGAGCAAGAGCGCCAGCGTGGGCAGGAAGATGGACAGGCGGCGCGCGGATAAGTTGACAGGGATAGGTTTTGGAGAGAGCACGGGGAGCCTCGGACGGTGTAAAGTAATTCTGGCATTACCGAACGAGCCGTAAGGCCCCTCAATTTATTGATGGGGATATAAGGCTCAACGGGCGAAGCCCGTTCTCTTTCTGTGTGTTTAGTTTCTGTGTGTTTAAGTCTGTGTGTTTAAGTCTGTGCCTGCTGAGGTATAAGTTCATCAGCACCTTGAAAATGAGTGTATGGCGTTGCAGGTAACCAATCGTTAATCCGACCTGCGTAAAACACTGACGGTAGTGCCGTAAACAGAGTCCTTTGGACAGTTGCAATGGGGCAACATTGCATGGGTTGAGATACCCTAGAAGCCCTCGGCTTTAGCCGTAGGGAGTTGTCACTATTCACCGGCGGGCGGGGAAACTCCTGCTTTCGACCGGCCCATCCCTATAGCCTGGGGCTTCAGCCCCAGGTCTCAGCGCTTGGGGCGGGACGCAGGGCGCGCGAGGCGGCGGATCGCCAGCACGGCGACATCGTCGTGGAACCGGCCCCGGCAGAAGTCGGAGACGCGGCGCAGCAGGGTCGTGACGAGCCGGCGGGGCGCCAGCGGCGCCAGCCGGGCGAACAGGGACTTGAGGCGGTCCAGGCCCAGCCATTCCAGACGGGACTGCGGGGGGTGGGCATCGGAAACGCCGTCGGTGTAGAGGAGCAGGGTGCCGCCGGCGGGAAGTGTCGCCTCGTGCTGCTCGAAGCGGGCCAAGCCGGGCGGGAACGCCCCGACGGGCGGCCCGGTCCCGACCAGTTCCGCGATGGACTCCGGGACCTGCGGCCCCGCCTGCGCGATCAGGGCCGGCTCGTGGCCGCCGCTGGCATAGGTCAGCTTACCGGTGTCGGCTTCCAAAGTGCCGACGAAGACCGTGCCGAAGCCCCCGAAGTGGGGGTCCGGCTCGACCATGGCGTTGACGGCGGCCAGCGTCTCGGCGGGGGACAGCCCGACGGAGAGGCAGTCGGAGAGCAGCGCGCGCATGTGCTCGGCCTGGAGCGCCTGCTCCGGCCCATGCCCCGCCACATCGCCGATGACGACAGCCACGCCGCCCGTCCCGTCACCGAGCGGAAACGCGCTGTGGAAGTCGCCCCCGGAGGGCGGCGTCGCGGGCAGGTCGGCGTGGGCGGCGGTGTATTCCGGCGAGAGCATTTCCTCGTTCTGCCCCAATGCAGGCGAGAGTTCGTCAGTGTGTGGCGGTTGGTTAGTCATCCCGCTATACTATACCATAGGTTAGGGATTTATACCAGGAAAATCGGCATTCCCGGCGGGGCAATTGCATATGGAGGGCAGCCACGGAGAAGAAGGAGGGCAGGCACGGGGGCCTGCCCCTACGCGACCCATCAATGGTAGGGGCAGGCCCCCGTGCCTGCCCTTCCCCGTGCTGCCCTTCATATGTGATTGCCCTGCCTCGAACGCCTCGTACAATGGGACGTGGTTTAGGGCGCCGTCCGGCCCGCCAGGACTTGTGCGTAAAAGTCTTCCAGCTGCGCGGTGATCGCCGCCCAGCCGTATTCGCGCTCCACCAGGGCACGGCCCTGACGGCCCAGCGTCTCGGCCAGAGCCGTGTCGGCCAGGACGCGCAGGACGGCATCGGCGAGGGCCTGGGCTTCGTCCGCGATCAGCAGGTGTTCCCCATCCCGGACATGGATGCCCTCGCAGCCCACGGAGGTCGAGACTAGGGGCTTGCCCATCGCCAGCCCTTCCAGGACCTTGAGGCGCGTCCCGCTGCCCATGCGGAGCGGCACGACGGCGGCCGCCGCGCGCGCGAAGTAGGTTCGCATGTCCGGCACGGCGCCGGTCACGACCACGCGCGGGCCGGCCAGGCGTTCCACCTCCTCGCCCGCGCCCGCGCCGACGATCGTCAGCGTCACGCCGGGGCGTTCCCGGTGGATGCGCGGCAGGACTTCCTCCACGAAGTAGGCCGCGCCGTCAATGTTGGGCCGGTAGCTCATCAGCCCGGTGAAGACCAGGCTGCCCGGTTCGATCAGGGCCTTGGAAGGCTGGTAGAATTCGATGTCCACGCCGTTCGGGACCACGACGGCCGGCTTGTCCGGCGTCTGGCCGCGCAGTATCTCGCGCTCGCGCCCGGACGTCAGCAGGCAGGCGGCGGCCCGCCGCCAGCAGGCCCGCTCCTCCCGGTAAAACTTGACGTACTCCGCCCAATTGTAGAGCCGCCGCCCCGGCGAGCGCTCCCCCTGGTACAGCCGGTACAGCAGCTCGTATTCCAGGTTGTGCTCGTCCAGCACGAGGGGAACCCGGCCGCCGAAGTCGAAGCCGGCCATCTGGCTGGACTCGACCTGGATCAGATCGAACGCCTGCCCGGCCAGCAGCCGGGTGAGGGCGTCCTGCATGGCCGGAGACTGGAGGCTGGCGGTCTGGTAGGAGCGCGGGGAGAGCAGCGAGAGCGCCTGTGCGCCCCGCTTGCCGCCGAAGGGCCGGGGCGGGGGAACAACGTGGACCTCGGCGCCCACCGCGCGCAGGGCGGCGACGTTCTCCGCCTCGGCCTCCCGCCCCTCGCCCTCGCGCCCATAGGTCAGCAACGTCACCTGGTGGCGGCGCGATAGGTGGCGGACGAGCTGATACACGCGGATGCCGAACCCCCAGATGGGAGGGTACGGCAGGGATGGAGTCAGAAGCAGGATACGCAGGCTCTCAGCGCGCGGGGCCTGCGAGTCCATGTCAATTTCAGGAAGTGTCGTGTTTATGGCTTCGGCTCCAATTGACGGATGAATTTGGCGGGGACGCCGCCGACCAGCGTGTGGGGCGGCACGTCTTTAGTGACGACCGCCCCCGCCGCCACCACCGCGCCCCGACCGATGGTGACGCCCTTGAGGACGGTGACGCGGGCGGCAAGCCAGACGTCGTCCTCGATGATAACCGGACGGGGCACGGGCGCGACGGTGTGGTCGTGGACCGAGTGAAAGTCCGTGTCCATGATCAGGGCCATGTTGCCGATGGCGCAGCGCGCGCCGATGCGGACGAGGCTGGCGGCGCATAGCGACGCCCCGCTGTTGATGTAGGTGCGGTCGCCGATCTCCAGCGTCCCGCCCGGCAGGGACGCCAGCTCGACCGGCAGGTGCGTCGCGCGGATGCGGACGCGCTCGCCTAGACGGACCTGCCCGCCGTTGTTGACGATCAGACGCCCCTCGACGCAGCTCCAGCGGCCCACGGAGGTGCAGCGGCGCGTCTTCCAGCGGCTCGCCAGCAGCAGCGGGGCCAGCTTCAGAATGGAGGAAAGGGAGATCATGCCGGCGGCGCATCCAATCGGCGAATGAATTTGGCGGGGACGCCGCCGACCAGCGTGTGGGGCGGCACGTCTTTGGTCACGACTGCCCCCGCCGCCACGACCGCGCCCGCCCCCACCGTCACGCCCGGCAGCAGCGTCACACCGGCGGCGATCCACGCGCCGTTCCCGATGACAATCGGCGCGGCCTGAATTTCCCCCGCCCGAAAGTCCGCCGCGCCCACAGCGTGGTCCGTCGTCACGAGGACGCTGTGATGGCCGACCGAGACGCCGTCGCCCAGCGTGACCGGCGCGGCGGCGTCCACGAACAGCGGGCTGTTGACAAAGCAGCGCGCGCCGATTCGCAGGTTCCGGCGTGGGTCGCCGGTCATCCCGAACTGGATCGGCCCGGCAATCAGAGTCCCCGGCCCGACCGCGATCCCCGCCGCCCGGTACAGCCGGGTCCGCAGACGACCGCCCGCCCCAAGCGGCCAGGCCGATGTCATCCGGTCTACCAGCCACAGGCCCAGCGGGAGCGCTCCGCGCTCGGCACGCACGACTTGGGACAGCTTGCTTTCGCCTCCGTGACTCATGCGCCTGTGCGCCCCTTCCACATCTGGCGCATCATCTGGGCATCCTGCGGGTGCAGGCAGCGCAGCACCAGGCACAACGGGACGTACAGGAGCAGGCCGGGGACCAGCAGCAGCAGGCTGCTCCGATCGTGGACGAAATAAAACAGGCCGACGAGCGGCAGGGCGGCGGCGGCGGCGCGGCCCAGGATGGCGAGGCTCTTCCAGTCGAAAAGGCCGGGCGGCAGGGCGCGCACATAGGCGACGACCATGTACGACTCGATCAGCGAGTCGCCCAGGATCGCGCCGACGGCCCCATTGTGCAGCGCATGGTGGGTCACAAAGATCAGCGCCCCGCAGACCGGGACGCAGATCAGGGCCGAGACGGCCGTGATGCGGCTCAGGGACGCCTGCCGGTCGCAGGCGATGAGGGCGGTTCCGGCGGCCTGGGAGAAGAACCAGAGGATAATCGTCGCCCCCAGAATCATCAGGACGGGGACGCTCGGCCCGAACCCCGTCTTGTGGCCCGTGACCAGGGCGATGATCTGGCCGGGGGCCATGATCAGCACGGCGGCGAACGGCACGGCGCAGATCAGGACGAAGTTGAACATGCGCCGAACCGCGCCCTCGAAGGCGCGGCGGTCTTCCCCATAGACGCGGGACAGGGCGGGCAGCATCGCGCCGGTGAGGGCGACGGGAATGAAGAGCGTCGTCCCGCCGAGCCGCTTCGCCAGCCCGTACCAGCCGATGGCGTCGAAGCTGCTCAGTTTGGACATCAGCAGCGCGTCGCAGTTGCTGTAAACGGCGACAAAGACGGCCGTCGTCAGGAACGGCATCCCCTGCCGGGCCAGGGCGCGGATCGTGGCCCACGACGGCCGGTGCGCGGCCTTCCAGTACGGCTGGAACGCCGAGGCGTTGATGAGCAGGGCGACAAACGCGCTGACGCCGCCCGCGCCGGCGATCATCCACAGCGGCGCGTGGCGCAGGATCAGAAAAAAGGTGAGCGCGGCCATCACGGCCTTGTCGGCGAGGGCGGCGGCGTTCTGCCGGGGGATTTCCTGCAAGCCGCGCAGGGCCGCGCCCAGCGCCTCGTTCAGCATCCCGGCGAGCATGGCGGCCAGCGCGACGAGGAGGAGGACGCACACGGACGACGGATAGCCCAGCGCGCGGGCGATGGCCCAGCCGACGCCGATGGAGAGCAGGCCGATCGGCAGCCGCATGGCCAGCGCGGCGAGGGTCAGTTCCGCCGTCCGCGACGTGTCCCGCGCGATGTCGCGCGTCAGCACCGTCGAGGTGCCCAGCGCCATGGCGATGGCGAACACGCCGGCGAACGAGCCGGCGAACGTCAGCAGGCCCAGGCCGTGCGCGCCGATGTAGCGCGTCAGGTACACCGTCAGGCCGAAGCTCATGCTCCAGGAAAGCAGCTGCGAGGCCAGGGTCACCAGGACGTTGCGGGCGACCAGCCGGGAGCGGCTCAGGGGAGCCGCCACGGCTGCCGCGCCGGGCGGGGCGGGCGCATCGGCGGGCCGGCGGGCGTGCGACAGTCGCCGCCGCAGGCGGGCGGCGGGCTTTTCGACGCCGTAAAGGATAAGGGTCGAGAGAACCAGGCAGAGGGCCAGCGCGGCGAGGCCGACCAAAGGCTTCGACCAGTGCGTCCAGTGCGCCACGCCGTACAGCGCCGTTGTGTGCAGCAGGTACAGCGAGTACGACAGCAAACCGATGAACCGCACCCAGCCCAGGTTCAGCCAGCGGAAGACGCCCCAGGCGGGGTGTCTGACAGCCGCGACAAAGATCGGGATCAGCGCCAGCCCCTGAACGGTATAACGGAAGGTCTGGTCGAAGGGGAGCCACCATCGGGGAACGACAAAGCTGACGAGAATGGTCACGACGGCCAGCGGCAGCCAGACGCTCTTCAGCCGACGCTCCCAAATGGGGGCGGCGTCGAGCGCGGGGTTGCCCCACACGGCCAGGAGGCAGCCGAACAGAATGGAGTCCACGCGCGTGTCGCTTGCGACATAAACGCGGTCTTTCGGGGCGTCGAAGCCGAACACAAGCAGGCAGCGCCAGGCCAGCACGGCGGCGCACAGGCCGAGCAGGACCAGCGCCTGCTGCCGCGCCGTCAGCCCGCGCCGGCGCATCAGCAGGTAGACGAGGGGGAAGGCGAGGTAGAAATGCTCCTCGACGGCCAGCGACCAATAGATCCAGGTCCCCGGCGTCATCCCGTCCCACCAGCCGTGGCGGACGATGTAGTAGTTCGTCAGATGGAAGACCTGGAAGGGGATCGCGCCCGTCCAGTGCGGGTTATCCAGCAGGCCCGTCGCCGACAGCAAATAGGCCGCGCCCAGGACGAGGTAGAACGGCGGGAAAATGCGCAGGACGCGGCGCAGGTAAAAGTCCCGGAAGTTGATCCCGCCGCTTCCGTCGAACTCCAGGCGCAGCAGCGTCGTGATCAGGTAGCCGCTCAGAAAGAAGAAGACGGCCAGGCCAAAGTAGCCCGGAAAGATCTTCGTGGCGGCATGGCCCAGAAAGACGAGGAGGAACGAGACGGCGCGCAGGCCGTCCAGCGAGGGGATCGCGAACGGCTTGCGGCTCGCAGCCTCCTGGCTCGCGGCCTCTTGAATGGCGGGTGGCGTCATCGGGCCGCCCCCTGTGGGTCTTTAAGCGTCGGGGCGGCGGCCAGGGCGCCTGCCCAGATGCCGGCGAAGAGCACGTCGCGGTAGTTCGAGAGCTGCAAGTCCAGCAGGCCGAAGATGACCAGCATGGCGGTCACGAGCAGGGCGAAGATGCCGAGGGCTTTGGTCAGATCGTCCGCGCCGGGCGCGCGGACGATCTGGCCCGCGAAGATCAGAATGGCCGAGATCATCATCCAGAAGGCGAGGAACCCGAACGTGCCGACGCGCTCCCAGATCCACAGGATCTGGTTGTGCGGGATGAACGGCTCCAGCTCGTAGATGGCCGTCACCTCGGGCAATGGGATGATCTGGAGATAAGGCCGTCCGTAACCGTAGCCCTGGAGCGGCGTGGACTTGATCGTCGCCATCAGGTCCGTGTTCTCCGAGTCGCGCGAGGCGTTCGAGGAGGCGTCGCGCGCGTCCGGCTGGAAGTTGGACTTGATGGCGCGGGCGGGCTGCGCGATCAGGCTGTCGCTGTTCTTGAAGAGCGGGTAGTAGACCGAGAAGCCGACGGCCAGCGCCAGCCCGAGCGCGGCGACCAGGCGGCGCCGCTCGGGCAGCGCCTGATAGGCGGCCAGCAGGACGAGGGGGATGACGAACACCATCGCCGCCGTCGCCGCCCGGCGGTTCAGAACGAGGTTGCCCAGCACGACGAAGGGGACGAGGCTCCACATCGCCCAGCGCAGGCGCGGCAGGGCGCGGCACAGAGTCAGCGCGAGCAGGAGCAGCAGGAAGGCATCGAGGAAGAACGCCTCTTCATGCGTCCCCACCCCCTGGTCGGGGATGGGCTGCCCGTGCAGCGTCACATAGCGCCGGAGGGTCAGCAAGATCGCCTTCAGGCCGACGCACCCGACGGTGATCCAAAGCAGGGCAAGCAGGTGCCTGCGCTCGCGCACCATGTTGACGGCGAGGAGGTAGGCCAGGCCGAAGTAGAACTGCGGGCGGACTTCTTGCAGGGAGATCTTGAAGTCGCCGCCGGTCAGGACGCCGTTGATCCAGCCCATCAGAACGAACGCCATGTAGACGCCGATCGGCAGGAGCAGCGGCCCCGCCCGCAGGTTCGTGTTCTGGGTGTAGACCGCGCGCAGGCAGGAACAGACGCCGGCGATGATGATGAAGATTTCGAACAGGTTGAGGGGCAGGCCCTTGAAGTTGGTGTGCGCGTAAACCTGGAAGATGGTGTTGGTGTTCCAGAAGAAGGGGACGCGGTCGGTCAGGGCGTCCGCGAACGGCCGCCCGTTCGGTCCCGCCACCTGTCCCAGCTCGAACAGGCACACGGCGGCGAGCGTGAAATACAGCGTCAGACGCGGGAAGCGCCAAAGCAGGATGGGGGTCAGGATGCCGATCAGGAGCGTAATGGGTAGGAAGATGTTGTCCAGGCCGAAGGCGACGAACGAGGCAGCGACCGTCCCCGCCAGCAGGCCGCCGCCGAGCAGGAACCAGCGGGCGCGGGCGCGGGCCTGGGCGGCGTACTCCTCGGCCGTGGGCATGGCGCTCAGGGCGGGCAGTTCCTCCGCCCCGTCGAGCGGGGCGTCCAGGGCAGCGAGTTTTTGCAGGAGTGCGTTCATGTTGATGATAGCGTAGGGGCGCGATTCATCGCGCCCTTCCTGTCCCTGGCGCCCTTCCTGTCCC
>JAABUO010005912.1_pt1 | contig 14153 bp, 14 predicted proteins | sample 5559291 | NCBI WGS metagenome assembly JAABUO01 (sample SAMN10711878, study PRJNA513372) | rock metagenome | isolation source: Antarctica rocks | place: Antarctica: Victoria Land, Finger Mt sud | reverse complement strand
AAGGCCTCCGGGAGACTACCGGACAACGGGCCGCGGGTCCACGCCCGGTAACGGGCGCAGCCGAGCGGTTCCGATCGGCCGAGGGCGTGAAGACTCTTCCCACCTCGCCCGGCAAAAGTCAGCTCACTCCACTACACGCGCTCTACTGTACACGGAGACACACACCGGCGCGCACAAGCACATACCTCCTCCTCCTCTTGATGTCCCGCTCGCTCTTCACTTAAGTCGTCTTACGCTGAGAGAGGCCGCGTCATACTATGACGCGGCCTCTCTCTGTTTGTATCGTCGGGGCTGGCGTACCAATCGTGTTGAGAGCGATCGTAGGGGGAGCGTTGATCGATGTGGGGCGACGACAGGCCGCCTGACGCGACAGGACGCCTGGCACGTCCCCGCACAGGGATCGTAGTGCTGGCGTCAGGTGTTCGGGCTCGGTGCTAGGCGCCACTGCCGCCCATCCCAGTGGACAAGCGCCGTCTCCCCCATGTTTCCTTCCCCCACGGCCCAGACATCGCGAGCCGAGAGAGCCACCACCGCGGCGAGCGTGACAAACGTGCCGTCCGGCGCGCGCGGGGTGGCGCGCAGACGCCAGCGTGTCCCGTCCCAGTGCGCGATGTGGTCAATGCCGACCGCCCACACGTCCCGCGGCGCGACCGCTGCCACCGCACTCAAGACGTACCCGTCCCTGTGCGGACTGGGCACGATGCGCCAGCGCGTGCCATTCCAGTGCTCCACCAGCGGCTGAGAGAAGGATGGCCCCGCGCTATAGCCGACCGCCCACACGTCACGCGGGGAGAGCGCCGCGATCCCGCGTAGTACCGTGGCCGCGGCATGGGGGGTGGGTACCACCCGCCACTGCCGGCCGCTCCAGTGCTCCACCAACGCCTGTGAGGAGGGGCTATTCGTGTTCGTGCCGACCGCCCACACGTCGCGCGGGGAATCGGCCGCGACCGCGGAGAGATCTCCACAGGGACGAGGGAGATCCCACCGCGCGGCGCCGCACGGGGGAATCGCCGCCGGCCTGGCCCGGCGCCCCTCTCTGGCAGAGCGCGGCAGGGCCGCGGCAGCGCGTGCGGACGGGACGACGCGCGCGTGTCCGGCGCCTCCGCCTGGAGGGAGCAGGGCGGCAGATGCCGCGGGACCAGCGAGCGCGGCGAGCACGCAGGCGACCACAGGGGCACGGAGCCAGGCACGCTGCAGCATTGTCGTCCCTCCTCGTCCCTGTCCTCGTTCAGACTAGGCGACGGCCAACCACCCCCGCATGATGCGTTTCTCATCCGTCTACTCCCATCTTACCCCGATCTGCCTCAGTAGCACGTTGCTATGACATATCTTTTATACCCCTGTCACACGCCTGTAATAACTCTCTCGCCCTCCGCGCGTACCATCACGGTAGGACGCCGCGATCGGCGGCGGAATACGCACGGGTAGGACGCTGCGACCGCCGACGGAATACGCATGGGTAGGGCGGAAACGTCCGATCAGGAGGGAGGGACGGCATATGGCGCATAGGACAACGCCTCCATCGGCGTCGTGGGGGAACATAGGAATAGAGGAGCTACGAGCATGAACAAACGCATGGCTATTCCATCATGTATCGTCGCGGCCGTGCTGGGGGTAAGCCTGGTCGGCGTCGGCATTGACGCGGCGCGGCCGGCCGCGTCGCGGGCCGCGCCGCCCGCGCGAGCCGGGGGTGGGACGTCGTTGTCCGGCGGTATCCATACGATCAAGCACGTCATCGTCATCATGCAGGAGAACCGCTCGTTCGACAGTTATTTCGGGACCTACCCTGGCGCCGACGGCATCCCCATGAAGAACGGCGTCCCCACGGCCTGCGTCCCCAATCCCCTGACGCATCAATGCGTCAAACCCTTTCTCGACCACCAGGACCTCAACGGCGGCGGCCCGCATCAGCAAATCAGCGCGGCCGCGGACATCGACGGCGGCCGGCTAGACGGCTTTATCAGAGAGGCGGCCGGCGGTAAGAAGGGCTGCGCCGACCCAACCAATCCCGCCTGTACCACCGCCTCTAACGGTGTCAAGGGGCGCGCGACCGACGTGATGGGCTACCACGCCGGCACGGATATCCCCAACTACTGGGCCTACGCCAAGAACTTCGTGCTGCAAGACCACATGTTCGAGCCGGTCGCGTCGTGGAGCTTCCCCCAGCACCTGGCCCTCGTGTCGGGCTGGTCAGCCGCCTGTGGGAATACAAACAACCCCAAGAGTTGCTACAGCGACCTAGGGCAAGCCGGGCCGGCTAATCTCCCACAACGCACCACGACGAACCCGACGCCATTCAGCTGGACCGATATCACCTATGTGCTGAACAAACACAACGTGACGTGGGGCTACTACCTCGATCATGGCTCCCAGGTGACGGGGCAGGGGCGGGCCGGTGTCCCATACATCTGGAACACGCTGCCGGGGTTCGTCGACGTGCATCAAGACAACCAGACAGGCAACGTACAGGACCTCACGCACTTCTACGCGGCGGCCAAGGCGGGGACGCTGCCGGCGGTCTCGTGGATCGCGCCGCAGCCCACGGACAGCGAGCATCCCCCGGCCCTGGTGAGTCGGGGCCAGAGCTACGTCACGAGTCTGATCGATGCCGCGATGCGGAGCCCCGACTGGAACTCGACGGCGATCTTCCTGTCCTGGGACGACTGGGGCGGTTTCTACGACCACGTCACGCCGCCCAAAGTAGACGAGAACGGCTACGGTCTGCGCGTGCCGGCCCTGGTGATCAGCCCATGGGCCAGGACGGGGTACGTGGATCACCAGACGTTGAGCCACGACGCCTACCTCAAGTTCATCGAGGATGACTTCCTGGGCGGTCAACGGCTCGATCCCAAGACGGACGGGCGTCCCGATGCGCGTCCCAACGTGCGCGAGAACGCCGCGATCCTCGGCAATCTGCTGAACGACTTCGACTTCAATCGGCCGCCGCGCGCGCCGCTGCTGTTATCGACCACCCCAAAGACGACCCTGACCGCGCCCACGGCCGCGCAACTCGCGCGGTCACAGCATCGCAAGCGTCGGCGTCGGCTCACGTCAACCGCGCAGCCCACTCCTACTCCTCCCGCTCACTGAATGGGTACCCTCACCCCTCCAAACGAGAGATAACACGGAGGGCAAAGCCCTCCGTGTTATCTCTCGTGGAAAACCTACCCCTTAAAAGCTACCCCCTCTCCCACCGCGGCGGGAGAGGGGGGGACACGTGTGTATGGGCGCGGCAGCCTCACGGCGCCGCGCCCAGGGAAACTAGCATTCACGAGCCCTGGCTTGGCTTTGCGTGGGCGTGCAGAGTTGGGCCAAAGGTGGTATAATAGACTGTACGCGAGTCGTACGGGTTTTCCCGTAGCGGCTTTTTTTTGTATCCGCGTGCGTTGCCCATGGTGAAAGGAGCAGCCTCATGCAATTCTATAGCTTGCAGACTAAAGAGACGATCGAGGTCCCCGACGACAAGGTCGAAGTCATCACTATGGCCAACGGTCGGCCGGCCGCCCGCGCTACCCTCGAGCGCGACGGCAAGACGCTCAAGCTCTTCAAGTTCCTCCCCGCCGACAGCCCCCTCATCAAAAAATAGGCGCCATGGGCCTATGTGTCCCACGGGCGCGCCGTGTTCCGTAGTTCCACGAGTTCCGCGGGTCGATAGCCGGGCTGATAGGGGGCTGCCTATGGTGAAGGACGGCGATGCCGACGCCCCGCGCGTCGCCGAGTCCCCTGTCAGCCCGGCGCGCGCCCCAATAGGCGCGCCTTCGCGACGTATCGCCTGGGCCGTGGGTACGACGAAACATTCGACGCCGCGGGCGCACCGCGCCCGGCGTACGAGGCCCTTTACCAGGGCCTGCTCGACACCCCCGCCGCCGAATTACGGCGGCAGGCGGCGGCCGACGTGGCTTTCCTCAACCAGGGCATCACCTTCACGGTCTATGGGAGCGAGGCGGGGACCGAGCGTGTCTGGCCCTATGACCCGTTGCCGCGCATCATCACCGGCGCCGAATGGACCACGATCGAGCGGGGGTTGACCCAGCGCCTGACGGCGCTCAACATGTTCCTGACCGATGTGTACCACGAAGCGCGCACTCGCGCCGCGCGACCGGCCCGATCCGCCGATCGTGCTGCTGACCCCGGGCGTCTACAATTCGGCCTATTTCGAGCACGCCTACCTGGCCCGCCAGATGGGGATCGAGCTCGTGGAGGGGCGCGACCTGTTGGTCCATGACGCGGTCGTGTATATGCGTACGACCGCGGGCCTGCGGCGGGTCGACGTCATCTACCGCCGCGTCGACGACGACTTCGTCGACCCGCTCGCCTTCCGGTCCGATTCGTCGCTCGGCGTCGCGGGGCTGGTCAACGCCTACCGGCCGGCAACGTGGGGCTGGTCAACGCGATCGGGATCGGGATCGCCGACGATAAAGCGCTCTACGCCTACGTGCCGGCCATTATCCGCTATTACCTCGGCGAGGAGCCTATCCTGCCCAACGTCGAGACCTACCTGCTGACCGACGAGGGGAGCAGACGCTACGTGCTGGAGCGCTTCGACGACCTCGTCGTCAAGGCGGTCGGGGAATCGGGCGGCTACGGTATGTTGATCGGGCCGTACAGCACGGTGGCCGAGCGCGACGAGCTGCGGATACCGTGCCGTTACGTGAGCGGCTACCTGGCGCGCCGGTCATGCGCGATCCAGGAGGACGAGGGACAGGGCCGCGAGGGCCGCGCGGGGGAGGACGAGGAGCGCGCGGCGCTGGACGCGACGCACGCCTGGGTCGAAGCCCTGCTGCCGGGGCTCGGGTGGGTCGGGTTCGACCCCACGAACGGTATCATGACCACTGAGCGTCACATCCACGTCGCGGTCAGACGTGACTACGCCGACGTCCCGCCCACGCACGGTGTGTTCCGTGGCCGCGCCTAGAGCACGCTCTCCGTCGCCGTGCAGGTCACGCCGGCCAACACCCCGCCGGCGCCCGACGACACCCTCGCCCCCATGACCTGGACCCTCGCGCGCCAGAACCCCGGCGGCCAGCAGTAGCGGGGTTAGTGGGGGTCTTGCTCCGGGTCAAATGCGCGCAAAATATTCAGTGCCGATAATCAGATTCCGCACTGGACCTGTTCGCCTGACAGGTAGGGCTGTGGGAGGATTAGTTTCGGCACGTGAGCGCCCGCTCGTGCTAGACTCTATCCACAGTCAGCGAGTAGGACAGGGACACGCGGAGCGATGCCGACACAGGATCGGGAGAGAGACACCGCGGCCCAGGTGGTCGTCACATACATCGCCGGGTGGCGAGAGCACGACCCCGCTCGGGTCTTGAGCACGCTCGATCCTGACTGCGTGATCGTCGAGTCCTACGGCCCCGTGTACCGTGGTACGGCGCGCGTCGCCCAGTGGCTCGATGCCTGGTTCGGCGACAGCAACACGGTTGACCGCTGGGAGATCACATCTCTGCTCGCCGGCACGGGCGAAGTCATGATCGAATGGCGCTTCGCATGTACCTGGCATGGACAACCCGCCGCGTTCGAGGGGGCATCGGTCGCCCGGCTCAAGGGGGACAAGATCGTCTATCTCCGCGAGTACGTGACGACGGCTCCGCTATACGACTGGGAGGGCGTCTGGCGTCCCTAACCTTTCGCCGCGCCAGTTCGACGTGACGACCTTCGGCTTGGATCAGGCGAACGAGCTGTCGCGCATGCCGCGGCAAATGCCGGCCCCTTCAAAATGAACGTCTGCGTCGCCCGACTGCCACGGACTTTCTTCCCTTTAGGCGCCCGTTTCGCCGGGCGGCCGGGTCTCTGCCTGTGGGCGGAGGATATCCGGGGTGTCGACGACTTTCTGCGCGTAGTGCTCCTGGAGCTGGGCGGGGAGCTCTTTCTGCCCCTGGCCGCCCTGTCCCATCGGCGGGGCGTCTGCCGGGGGCAGCGTCCGCGTCGTGGCGGGCGTGCTTCCTTTCATAATCGCCCGGTCGAGGGCCGCGGGCGCGTAGAAATTGAGCACCCGGGCGGTCGTGCTGTCGACGCGGAAGTTGTGGACCGTCCCCTTCGGGATCGCCACGAACGCGCCCGTGCCCGCGCGTAGGATGCGGTCGCCGGCCCGGAAGGCGATGTCCTCCTCGATGACATAGAACCTCTCATCCTGCCACTCGTGGACGTGCGGCGGGGGGCCGGAGTCTTTGGGCAGGAGTTCCTCTCTTTCCTCATATCCGTATGCGCCGTGCCCCTACGGACGCGCGGCGTCGGTCGTGTCGTTGGCCCATCCCGCATCGCGCAGGTAACGCTCCAGTGTGGCGAGGGGCGGGTACGCGGCGCGCAACGCGGGGATGGCGGCCGCGTAGCCCACGTCGTTGAACCACGCGAACATCGTGGCGCTCTCTTTGCCCGCCGCCTGCTCGAACCGATCCATGGGCGTCCGCTCATAGCGCACCGGCCGGCCGATCACGCGGGCGAACACCTCCGCCGCCCGCGGCATGGTCAACTCGTCTCCGGCGAGGTCCACCGCGCGCCCGCGCCACGCGGCGGGGTCGGCGAAGGCCAGCGCGGCGAACGCGCCGATGTCGTCGACGGCGACCTGCTGCACGGGCTTATCCGGGTCGAGCGGCTGGGCGAGCACGCCGCTACGGATGGCGTCGCGCGACCGCTCCCAGTTGTCCATGAAGAACACCGGGCGCAGGATCGTGTAGGGCACGCCGAGGCCGCGCACATGCTCCTCGATGCGCGCCTTGCTCTCGAAGTGGGGGATGCCGGTCCGGCGGTCGGCGCTGCCGACCGAACTGTAGACGAGGTGGCGGACGCCCGCCGCCCTAGCCGCGTCGGCGAGCGCGACGCCCTGACGAACCTCGCCCTCCGCGCCGCCGGCCTCGTAATAGTTCTGGACCGAGAAGACGCCGGCCGCGCCCGCGACCGCGCGCTCCACGGACGCGCGGTCGTCCAAGTCGCCGCGGACCACGGTGGCGCCGCGCGCGGCGAGCGCGTGCGCGGCCGGTTTCGCGGGGTCGCGCGTCAGGGCGCGGACGGCCCACCCGGCGGCGAGCAGGTGGCGGGCGACCGCGCCGCCTTGCTGGCCGGTCGCGCCGGTGACCAGGATTGGGCCGCGCTCATCGGGTGTCGCGCTCATGGTAGGAGCCTCCTTTAGTGTGAATTGGGTTGCCGTTCACCGACGTGTCTCCGTCGGACGGAGCGGTCGCACGGCCACGCGCGTGACCGCCGCGATCGCACTACGCGTGTTGGAGTAACTCTGACCGGTATGTGGGAGCGAGCGCCGCGGCTTTCGCCTGAAACGCCGCTTGGGCGGCCGCGTCGAGCTTGGGCGGCGCCGTCGTCCGGGTCGCGACGGGGACGCCGATAGCCTTGAAGAACTCTTCCTGCCCGGATGGCGCGCAGATGCACAGCAGCCGCGCCGGCTGGTCGGCCTTGTTCGTGAACTGGTGCGGCGCGTTGGCCGGGATGTTGACGGTCTCGCCGGCGCGCACAACCGACGCAGTGCCGCGGAAGGTGGTCTCGATCTCGCCCGCGAGCACGGTGAACGACTCCTCGAAGTCGTGGCGATGGGGACCGGGGCCGCCGCCGGGCGGGATGTGCATGTCGATGAGGCAGTAGCGGCCGGCGGTGTCCGCGCCCGTCAGCAGAAGCGTGTAGGTGTCGCCCACCACCCTGATGTGGGGCAAGCTCTGGTCGTCGTTCGGCCGCGTGAGCGTGAGACTCCGGTGGAGATCATCGGGCGGGATCGGCGCGGCGGACTGGGACGAGACGCTTGTGCTGTCGGTCATGATGTTACTCCTATTACTAGGTTGTGCTGGTGCGGATCGGCGCCGGGCGTGATCCGCCCAGAGGGTGAGGTTATCGCCCCTTGGTCTTGGCCGTCAGGGCCAGAACGTGTCGCACGACCTCGTCCGGGCGCTCCTCGGGAACGAAGTGGCCGCACTCCGGGATCACACCGCCGTCCACGGTCTCGGCGACCAGCGCGACCATCTCGCGCACGCGGGCGCCCAGGCCCTTCGCGCCGCCGAGCGCCGTGATCGGCGCCCGGACCTTGGCCGTGGCCAGTGGCGCCGTCTGCTCCATGGTCGTAAACGCCGCCCGGTACACGCCCATGGAGCCGAGCACGCCCGCGCGCCTGGAGAAGGTGCGCAGGTATTCGTCCACGGTGGATGGGTCGATCGCGTCGCGCCTGGCCGTCGCTCCATCGTAGAACCAGGTCAGGAAGGCGCGCTCATTGCCGACGATGAGCCGCTCGGGCACGCCGGGCGCGAGTGGGAGAATCCACCACCACATCGAGCCCTCCTCCATCGCCTCGGGCGTGTAGGCGATGGTCTTGGTCAGCACCGCGGAGAGCATGACCGGCGCTTCCATATAGAGCAACCCCGCGACCTCCTCCGGGTGGTCTGCCGCCCAGAGGAGGGCCGGCGGCGCGCCCATGTCGTGCGCGACGAGCGTGAGCGGGCGGCCGCCCCCGAAGCCGGTCTGTCGCACGAGCGCGCGGAACTCCTCGGCGAGCGCGCGGGCGTCGTAGCCCTGCGTCCCGTCCGGCTTGTCGGAGTCGCCGTAGCCGCGCATGTCCGGCGCGAGCACGGCCAGCCCGGCGTCCGCCAGGGCGGGAGCCACGGCGCGCCAGGCGTACCCTGTCCCCAAGAATCCGTGCCAGAGGAGGACGGGAGGTCCGTCGAGATCGCCGCCCACCCAGTAGTGGAGGTGTACTCCATCGACACTGGCCGTCTTGCTGGTGAAACCCGGAATCGTGGCGGCCGGCGTCACGTCGTCCATTGTGATTCCCCGTCAAGCAGAATCTGGACGCCGTCGGCGGCAACCATGTGGTAATCGGTGGTCGTCACATCCGTGGGCATGGGTTGAGCCGCCGCCGTCCGCGCCATGATGGCTTCGGTGATCGGCCGGCGCGCACGCACGTCGCCGACCGGCGGGGGCGCCGCGTCGGCCATGGCCGCGGTCAGCGGCGCGAGGGCCGCTTTAACCTGGGGATCGAGAGCGAACGCCATCAAAAAATCTCCGGTCTGGACAGTGAGCCGGCCGCCACGTCCGGCGACGATCGGCATATTGACATGGGAGGGGCTACGCCGACTGGTCCGCGCGGTCGTGGCAACCGGCCGTGCGCTCTTGTCGAAGGCTCAGGTGTTCGGGACCAGCAGAACCTTGCCGCGGATCTTGCCGGCGTCGCTTTTCTCATGTACCTGGGCGATGGCGGACAGCGGGTAGGTCTCGCTGATGTCGATGCGTAGGTCGCCGGCGTCGACCTTGGCCACGATGGCCGCGAGGTCTTTGGCGTCGCTGCGCACGAACATGCTGATGGCGCGCACCCCGCGCGCGGGGTCGTCCTGTGCGGGGGATGCCGTCGTGACGAGCACGCCGCCAGGAGCCACCAGGCCGACCAGGCCCGCCATGTCCTGCTCCGACGCCCGGACCAGGTTGAGCACGACGTCGACCGGTTCCGTGATCGCGGCGGTTAGTGTGGTCGTGGTGTAGTCGACGATCTGATCGGCGCCGTTGGAGCGGACCGTGTCCGTGCTGCGCGGGCTGGCGGTCGCGATCACAAACGCCCCCGCCCCCTTGGCAAGCTGGACCGCGCAGCCCCCGACGCCGCCCCCGGCGCCGTTGATCAGAACCCGTTGTCCTGCTTGCAGGTGGGCATGCTCGAACAGGGCCTGCCACGCGGTGAGCGCCACCGCGGGCAAGGCGGCGGCGTCGGTGAGGGGGACGCGGCGCGGCGCGGCGGTCAACACGTCCGCGGGCGCGACCACGAACTCGGCGGCGGCCCCGTTTTCGTTCATGGGCAAGAAGCCGATCACCGCGTCGCCGCTGCTGAGCCCCGCGACACCTTCGCCGAGGTCGGCGATCGTCCCGGCGACATCGATCCCGGGGGTATGCGGGAAGCGCACGGGGAATTGCTGCTGTAGATAGCCGGCGCGGATCGAGGCATCGACCGCGTTGAACGAGGTCGCCGCGACCTGGATGAGCGCCTGACGCGCCGCGGGGCGCCGCCGTTCGGCGTCTTCGTAGCGCATGACCCGCGGATCGCCGTACTCGTAGTACCGCACTGCTTTCATGAGATGCCCTTTGCTGATCTGATGGGCCCGGTTGTGGCCCGTGCGCCGACTGGCGACACCCCCCATCCTATTCTTGGCGCAACAGGACGAGCGAGGCACACTGCTAGTATACTTTCATCGTTTCGCTCTCGCGCCCGAAAAATTGCGGTCCCCCGTCTAAAAATTGCTGCCTTGGGCGTGAGTCGACCCCCGGGGCTCGGCGGCTCGAAGGAGGCCTCCTTGCGGAGTTCAGACAGGTATGCGATTGCGGATGAGAGCGCGGCCGCCGCCGAAACGTTCCCCAGCCGTCTGACGTCGTGCAGCCTGACGGCCGGGTGGACATCGCTCCTCGTGCGCACGTTCGAAAATCCGGCCATCGTCGAACCGTTCGAGATGGCGGCGTCACCCGACCAGCTCGTCGTGCTCACGACGCATGGTCAGTGCCAGGTCGAGAGCTTCTCGAACGGCGCGTGGCGAGCCGGCGAGAGTCGTCCGGGCGTGGCGGGCATGACCTCTGGCGGGCAGACAAGCCGCCTGCGGTGGCGGTCGCGGACACACGAGGCCTTCGAAACCGTACACATCTTTATCCCGCATCAGACAATCGCGGCCACGATCGACGAGTACCGGCGCGCGGGATCGGTGTACCGCACGGAGTCTCTGGACGCTCTTGTCTTCGACGACCCGGCGCTAACGCGGGTAAGCCTCTCTCTCGTGGACGCCATCGGGGTCGGCGCGCCGGATCTCTACGCGCAGTCGGCCGCGCAATTCCTGGCGACCCATCTGCTCTCATTGCAGAGTCGCTGGCCGTCCCGTCACGGCGACGACCGGCGGCCGGGAACCCTGTCGGATCGCCGCTTGAGGCGCGTGCTCGAATACATGGACGCCAAGTACATGGAACCGCTCTCCCTGGACGATCTCGCGCGCGAAGCGGGCGTGAGCCGCTTCCATTTTGTGCGTCTCTTCCGGGCGCAGGTCGGCGTCACCCCCCACCGCTACGTCGTCCGCCTCAGGATGACCGCCGCGGCAGCGATGCTCGCCGGGACCGACCTGAGCGTGCAGGACATCGCGTTGTCGTGCGGATATCACACCGCGGGACACTTCGCCGCGGCGTTCCGGCGGCATTTCGCGCAGGCGCCACATGAGTACCGTCGTGGAAGCATTTAGCCTGGCGCAAGGTAGTAGTGCAGCAGGGGATGCTCGCCGTTCGCCAGCGCCCACGAGGCCGGGATGCTCGCGACGCGCCGCCAGCCGGCGCGCTCATACAACGCCAGCGCGCCGCGGTCGTGATCGACGACCGTGAGGGCCGCGTGTAGGCGACGGGCGTTCGCCTCGGCGTGGGCCGCCGCCAGCAGGCGCGCGCCGAGGCCGCGTCCGCGGGCGCGCGGCGCGACGAACAGCCGGGACACGGCCGCTAGCCGGTCGGCCGGGAGGTCGGAGGCCGCGGACCAGACGGGAGCGGCGGAGTCGCCGTTGGCGGGCCAGAGCACTACATGGCCGGCGAGGCCGTCCGCGTCTTCCGCCACCCAGGCCCCTAGCAGGTCCTCCGGAGCCAGCCAGGTATGCGGATCCGCGGGCCAGCGCGCGGGGTAGCCGTCGGCGGCGTAGACATCGGCCAGCAGCGCCACGCATCTGTCCATGTCGTCTTGACGGCGGCCGCGTATGGCCGTCCCCACTGCGGCGCCAGGGCGCGTGTCGTCCTCGCTCATGGCTCGACCTTCCTCCTCATCACTTACCATCATCCCTGTCCTGCTCCTCATCATCACCGCTGTCCTGCTCCTTCTCATCGCCACTGTCCTGCTCCTTGCCACGATCCCCGCCCCGAAGGATCGCGCCTCACGCAATGTCCACTCCGCATCATTACACAAGGCCCGGTATCGCGCGGCGAGCACGCTTTTGCACCACTGCGACGCGGCCCTACCAGCGGCCGGGCGTTACTCAGGTCGTATTGATCGTCTGTCATGAGCCGCATCGGATGGTGGTGATCCCCGGAGATGCGGCACGACGCGGGCACGCGGTAGCCGTCTGGCCTTCGGATCATCATCGCACGACAAGCCCTAGCGATGACCGCTCCAGCGAGGCGCCCTAACTCACGCCAGCGACGCTGCTGCGTCCTCGTCGCCGATGAGTCGCTCCAGGAGGGGCGCCGCCGTGTCTGGTTCGGGGAGCGCCGCGATCTCGTCCGCGATGTGTCCGGCGGAGAGGCGATAGCGTGGATCGTTCAGGATGGTGGAGACCGCCTCTCGGACGGACTGCGCCGTGGCCTGGACCGCGTCGAGCGCGATGCCGACACCAAGTTGTTCGCATCGGCCCGCGTTCAACGACTGATCGGCGCCCATCGGGATCGCGACCAGGGGCAGGCCGTGCGCGAGGGCGCCGATCACGCTTCCAGAGCCGCCATGGGCGACCACAAGGTCGCAGTGCGGCAGGACCACCGACTGAGGGATGTATCGCTCGATATGGACGTTGTCCGGTTGCGGGCCAAACGTTTCCGGATCGATATCCCGTCCCACGGTCACGATGACGGTGATCGGCAGGTTGCGCAGGCCGGCGAGCACGCGTGCGAAGAGGTCCCCGGACTCCATGTTGAACACCGTGCCGAGGGTGAAATAAATGGTCGGCCCATCGGGTAGGTGCGACAGCCACCAAGGTGCGCTGTCGCTGGCGGAGAGGCCGGGCATGTCCGAACGGAGGGAGTACGCGGTGCTGGGCAGAGGATAGGCAGGGTCGCGGAAGCTCGGCGGGAAGGGGGACAGCACCAGGTGGCGGCGGGGCATCACAACAGCGGGGTCAGGCGGTAAGCCGTGCTCGGCGCGCAGCGCGTCGAGCGGCTCAGCGATGACCGCGGGGTGGGCGAATGAGCCCGCCGCGATGACCAGGACCGTGACGTGCGGGAGGCCGCGTCTCTCAGCAGCGATCATGCTACCGAAGTCCATCTCGTCGCAGACGATCAGGTCCGGCCGCCAGTCGGCGCTCAGTTCTAGGATGCGCGTCGCGCGGGCGCGCGCTATGCGGCCGGCATACCCGTCGCGCACGCCCCGGTACTCCCGGTTCATGTCGAGCTCAAGCAGCGGGGTGATCGACGGTGGCGTGCTCGTGGCGCTGGCCGGATCGGTAAACACGGTGAACCCGTGCGTTTCGAGAACGGCGGCGCCCGAGTGATGTCCAGCGAACGCGACGGTGTGTCCAGCGGCCTCGACCGCGCTGGCGATCGGCACGAGGGGATTCGCATGACCGCTCCCTCCAGCAAACGTGAACAGGACGCGCAACACGGACTTCCTTACAACGCTATGGATCAGGCTAGATGACGCTCAAAAGGGGAGAGTTTCCTGGCTTCCTGGCTTCCTGGCTTCCTGGCTTCCTGGCTTCCTGGCTTCCTGGCTTCCTGGCTTCACGAGAAACGACGCGGGGCCAGCGAATGGTGGTGGAACATAAGGAAACCACAGACTCCCAGTGTAACACTCGCGCCCGCGGATCAAATACGTCCCGCGCGGTTCAAGTGTCATGTGGCCGAGTCCACGACGCTGTGGATAACGCGCCACCCCCATCCTGTAGCAGGGCGGGCACGCTCATCCTGTAGCAGGGCGGGCACGGCATACCGCCGCGCGGCATGCACATCGTACCGCCGCATCGTCGAACGCCATGCCCGTCACAGCCGGTCGATCAGGGATCCCCTGGGACGGGGGCGTAAGCCTTATGTCATTGGAACGTAAGCGCGGCGTTATCGTCGGGTAAGCGGCGCGTAAGGTTTTGGGGCGATGCTTGAAGAGGGTGATCGAAGCGGCTCTATCGCACCGGAGGAGGTTCACGCACACAGGACGCAGCCCATCGTTACCCGCGCCTACCCGGCCGGCAGAGATTATTAGTTCGTACGCTTTCGTACGCTATTGGAGGTCTACCATGACCATGACACGCATGACCATGACACGAAAAACGGGTAAAAAACGGCTGCTCCTGGCGGGAGCGGCCGCGCTCGCGCTCGCGCTCCTCGCCCCCGCCGGCCTCGCCGGGCACAATCGCGCGTCCGCCAGCGCCGCCCTCTCGCCAGCCCGCGGCGCCGCTCCCCAGGGCGATCAGTTCCTGCCCACGAGCAAGATCGCGCTCAAGAGCGCCCTCTTCGTCGACCTG
>JAABUO010005911.1_pt1 | contig 14154 bp, 7 predicted proteins | sample 5559291 | NCBI WGS metagenome assembly JAABUO01 (sample SAMN10711878, study PRJNA513372) | rock metagenome | isolation source: Antarctica rocks | place: Antarctica: Victoria Land, Finger Mt sud | reverse complement strand
TTCTCAGAAATGTTAATTAGTTCGTGTTAAAGCTATGTTAAAGAATGTTAAAGTATGTTAAAACTGTTACTCGTGATGAGCTCAATCTAGCTCTAGTTAATTCTAACATACTCGTAACATTAATTAACTTATTTATTAAAGAGATTAATTATCGATTTATTATTATAATAAACTTATTAATTACACGTAAAGCGAGATAATTAAATTCATTAATGAATAAAGCGATATAAATAAATAAATTATCGCATTAACGAAAAATGTTATTAAAGTAAACTTATTAATTGCACGTAAATTAATAAATAAATAAATTCATTAATAAATAAAGCGATGAGAAGATTATCGTATTAACGATAAGTTTAATGATGTAAATAAATCATCGCATTAACAGCGTTATTAAAGCAGGCTTATTAATTATACGTGAACGTTTAATTAAATTTATTAATAAATAAAGTACTATGAATAAATCATCGCATTAACGATAAATTTATTTTATAAGATAAAGACTTCACGTAGTCTTTCGTTAAACTGACTTCGTTAATTACTCTTTAAAATAAAAACTTCACGCAGTACTATAATTAATCTCGATTAAGTTATTCATTAAATTTAAAAAATTTCTTGCGAATTCGAATGAGCGATGTATTCGTTAATTTTTTAATTTAGTTAAATGAGTTTTTAATCATTTATTTATACTTAATAATCAGCGTACGAGTTTAAAACTTTTATTTATTCTCGCTAAATCAGCTCAGGAAAGAAGAAAGAAGAATGAATATTACTGTCTGTTACAAGTTAACTAGATTAATGTCGATAATGAATTAAAGAATTAATAAAAGTTAAACTAATTGTTAAGTCGAGTTTCGATATTAACATTTTAACTTAACTTAAATACTCGATATTAACATTATAACTCGACTTAAATACTTAATATTAACATTATAATTCGATTTAAATACTTAATTTTAACATCGTAACTCTACTCGATATTAATCTTAAATCGAGTTATAATTTAAGTTTTCGATTTAACTCGCTAAATAATTAAAAATGACGTTAAATGTTAAGATTTATTAAAAAAAATCTATTACGTCATTATTATTCTCTTGCATTATTTTCTTACATTATTCTTTTACATTATCATGTAATTATTAAATATATGACGAAGAATTAATCATATATAAGTAACAGTAATGATAAACGATGTCGCTAGTATACAGCGTGTGTATTATATATTTAGTATGTAACGTTTTAAGTGTGTAAGAAATACGATTTGCAACGTACGAAAATACGATGAAAACTTTGCATTTAACATTAGTTTTAATAAAAATAATTAACTACATCGTACGATGTACGTCGTACGATGTAATGACTTTAATATTTAACAGTAACAAGTTAAATATTATATCGCTTCATGTTTTAACGAGTTAAGTTAAGAATTCGAGTTAATATTTAATATTAACATCATAATTCGATTTAAATACTCGATTTTAATATTTTAATTCGACTCGAATACTTAATATTAACATCATAACTTAACTTAAATACTTAATTTTAAAATCGTGATTTAAATTAAATCTTAACGAATTAAAAACTCGACTCGAGCTCGATGTATTAACTCGTCGCGATTAATTTAATAAAAGCACTCGAAGAAATTTAATGTAATGTATTTTACTTTACTCGTACGAAGTAACGAAGAAACATTTATATAATGTTATAAATCAGCATAAAGCGAGTCATATAAGTGTAATGTAACGAGTATATAAATGCTAAGAAAGAAAGGTATCTAGAAGGACAGGGCCGGCTATATATATGACTCAGAGAAACATTGTTAAGACCGTGTCTAGAATTTAATCACTGATAAATAAGCTAAGTAAAATGTTTAATCTATAAAGATAACTATAACTAGAAGTTTAAGAATACAGAAGAAAGTAAGTTTCTGAAGCGATATTTATGTCTAGAAACTTAAAGTTCGTGCTAAACTCGAAAAGAAGATGTTATGACATAAAAAAGATGTGATACTCAGAAATGTTAATTAGTTCGTGTTAAAGCTATGTTAAAAGATGTTAAAGTATGTTAAAACGTTTACTCGTGATGCGCTCGATCTAGTTTTAATCGATTTTAACACACTCGTTTAATCTAGTTCTACTTAATTTTAACACACTCGTAATATTACTTTCTTCTTCTTCGAATATTCATGTTCGCATGAATGAAAGAAAAGAAATTAAACTTAAAACGTCGTGTTTATTTAATTTAATATGACTTGTTCGAATGAAGTCTATGAAATTCGATTAAAACCTTCTTAAAATCTTCGAATTCTTCTTTATTAACATAATATTATTCGTCGTCTCGATTTAAGCCTGTTCATTTAATCTTGTATTATAATCGATCTCGATAGCGTTTAAAGTTCAGAATATTATTTATCTCTTAGTAATTCTCGTTCTCGATTATTAATAATTAAGATGAATTTAAATGTTAATCTGATAAAGAATCTTAATAATAAGAACGTAATAGCTTAAGACTGAAAATCGAATGAAGTAACTTCATACTTTTAAATAAACGAAGCTAATAAAAGATCTTTACATTAGCAGTGATTTAATAAAATTCTAGCTATTTATTTTTTAAATTCTTACATGATTTAGTTATTTTAACGTTTCGAAAGAATAATTAAACTTAATCGTTTATCTTATAAATTACGTCTCGACGATGCTTATTAACCTGTGCTTTAATAATTATCTTAGTCTTTTTTAGCTGTTAACGATCGAAAATCAGAAGCTCTTTCATCTTAACTGTAATGTCGTTAACCTTTCTAGCTTTAATGCGTGCACGAGTTATTTCGTAATTAATCATATCTGAATCGAAACTTATTCGTGAATAAAAACTTTTATTAAAATAAAATGAAGTCATGAAGATAATTAAGAAAATATTAAAATTTTCGCTAAATTTCATCATTAAAAGTCATTTAGCTCAGTCGTCTTACATGTAGTTGTAATAAATTCTTAGCCCGCGTTTAACGTTTTAATTAGCACGTTTCGATTAATCATCTGTTTTAAAGTAATAAACTGTTAATAATCTAGCTTTAATTCTTAATCGCTTGCAAAGACTTTGTCACATCGTTAATATGAATTAAAAGTCTCTATTAAAAACAATAGAACTAAATAAATTATAAAGTTTATAAACGTTTCATAACATGATTTAAATCATTTCTTCAGCTAAGATTTCATCGTCTCTTTAATGACAGAATACGTAATGACGTTTCTTAATGAAACGATAAATTATGATGCAGATTACGTTATAATCTTCGAATAAAGATAATTTCGTAATGAAATTCATGATTATATTCTTTCAGCGTTTTTGTAAAATGAGAAGAGATTAATGAAGTTCATTAATATCGTTTTAAGACGACTTATTTCGTTAGCAGACATAACAGTTTTAAATGTATTATTTAATCGTAGCTCGATGATCTAATTAATAATAAAATCGTTAAAATTAAATCTATAATTCTTTAATTATCGAGATGAAAAGTTAACGACTGATCGTGAATTTCCTGAAGTAATTTCGTATGCATATTTTCGAAAACTCACAGTAAATTCTTTCTGAAGAGAGCTTCGTTAACGATCTGACAGTTCTTTAGTTTAATGTCATGTAATTTAAGCTTATTATCGCTTATTGCTTGTCGATATTCGATGCACAGCTCATTAATTTTATTAACGTTTAATACTCGTTAATAAAGATTAGCTTCTGATTCAGTTACTAAAATATTTACTTTATCAGAGATTAAAATGATCTAATAGCGATTCTTAATACGCTTAACTGTTTCGAAGGGATCGACTTCGAACATTCGAGTTAAAACATTAATCTTAATATTGCTCTTGCCTAATCGAAAGACGATTTAAAAGTTAAACTTTAATAAAATATTCAGATAATTAACTTAACGTCGAGTTAACTGTTTATTTTTTATAAAGATCTTTAAAGTTTGATGATCAGTAAACATCTGAATTAACAGTTCAGTATCTTTTAACTCGAGCCTTCAGAGCTCGAAGCATTAAATAATGACTAGTAATTTCTTATTATAAATATGATAATTACATTCGACAGAAATCATGCTTTTGCTATAAAAGATTACTGAATGAAGAACATCTTCGTCATCGTACTGAGACAGAATATCGTTTTTAACGTAATTAAACGCATCGATTTTCAGAATAATTTAACGTTTAAGATTAAAATGTCGTAATATAAGAATCGAGCTGATCTGTTTCTTTAAATCTTTAAAAGCTTAAACATAAATCTGATTTCATACGAAGGATGTGTCTTTGCGAGTGAGCTAAGTGAAGAATTTAATCAGCTTTAAGAAATTCTTCATGAATCGTTAATAAAAGTTAATAAATCTTACGAAGCTCTGAATCTCTTTTAAATTAATTAAAGTAACTTAATTAATTATGACTTTCATCTTAACGAAATTCATGCGTAAGCTCTGTTCGAACACGATGATTTTTAAAAAGATCGTTTCTTTCACATCGAATTCGCATTTTCGAATGTTTATTTATAAGTTAGCTTCTCGCAGACGACTTAATATTATTTTAACATGCTTTTAATGTTTTCGTTAAGTCTTATTATAAATTAAAATGTCATTTAGATAGGCTTAACAGAAATCGTTTAAAAAGTCTTATAAAACATCATTTATGTATTGCTAAAAAGAAGCAGAATCATTAATAAGCTCGAAGAAAAAAACTCGTGATTTATAAATTTCTAAAACGATAATGAAGATCGTAAAGTCTTCATTATTAAGATGCATTGGAAGTTTATTAAACGCTAATATAATATTTAATCGAGTTAAATGCTTGTAACTTATAATTTTATTAATAATCTTCTCGATTAAAGATAACGGATAACGATTTCTTTTAATGATAACGTTAAGCTTTCGATAATTCACGCAAAATCGTAAATCTTCATTTACTTTTAAAACGAACAGAATCGATAAGGAATAAAAAGCTTTACTGAGAATAATAAAACTCTTAAAAAGATTCTCGTTTAAATATTTCTTTATTTTCTGAAGCTTGTAAAAAGACATTTAATATGCTTAACATCGGGGTGAAACGACGTTTTTAATAAGCTTTATCTTATGATCATAGAAACGATGCGAAGATAACTTATTAATCTGAGCTTAATCGAAGACGTTTAAAAAATTCTAATATTTCGCGAGTAACTTAACTTTAATATCTTCTAGATTTTAAGCCGTCTCGTTAATTAAGAATAGACTGACTGAATCTAAATTGCTTTAAGTGTTATAAATCAGCTCTCTATTAATGTTTTCGACTAACATAGTAAAAACCTCGATGTGATTCTTCTTTAAACTATTAACTAAAGTCTGAAAAGCCGCAGCGTTTATACTGTAAATTAAACAGATTTCTTTTTCTAAGATCGAAACTGAACGTTAAAGTACTTTAAGTGCTTTAAAAAGATTCGTTGAATCTGTCGTTTTTAATTTATACGAAACTAATAGCATTAATATTAACGTTTTCAGTTAACTAGAAAAAACGATGATGTCGCGACTCATATTTAGCAATACCTCGTTTTTATTCATTTAAGGTTTTTTTAATATTATCTCGTGATGTTCGATATCGACGATTAACATTAATACAGAAAATTTCTTATGTTTATTAATGATCAGAATAGAAAGAATTTTATAAATAATGATCTTCTTAACTAACTTTTCATTATAGCCGCGTATGAGCTTTTCTTTTAATAAAGAAATAGATTATAAATTAAGCTTCTTGTAAACTTTCGTGACTAGGTTCGTATATATTAAAATGTAAACAGTTAACTCGCTGTTTATTAAAGATTAAATACTAAAAGACTGATCTTGCGAGATAAGAAACGCGTTAATTAGAAAGAGCTTTTCAAAGTAATTATTCTTCTGAAGAGTTTTTATTTTATTGCATAAAGATATTATCTTTACTCTCTCGATGACTTTTAAAGAAGTAATTAATTTTTTAAGTCGAAATTCGAATCAGAATTAAAATAATTAAACTTATTAATATTATCGTTTAGAGCATTAATTCTTGTAACTTAATGAAAGCATTCTTTAAAAGTATGATTAAGTTTGTAATAAATAAAACAATTTTCATTCTGCATGTTCGTTTCTTTCGCGCTAGTTAAAACCGCGTCACGCTGTTTTAACTGATTCATTAATATATCAGATTTTTTCTAATAATGAAGTTTAAAAAGATTTTTAACGAAGATGACTTGTTTAGTCGACTTTATCTTAATCGATTTATTTTTCTTAATTTCTCGCATAGCTCGATGATCATTATTTAAGCGTATTAAATAATTTCAAATCTCGCTTAAAAAGCTTAATTATATAACTTAATTACTCAGAGCTACTCGAAGGCGAGAAATTATCTTGTTCTTCAGATTAATTATTAGTTACTTTTCTTAATATTTTAAGTAAAAAGAAAGACGCTGAAATATGAAATAAAACTCGTTAAATTTCTTAACTTCTTAAGTGAGATTATTGTATTTTCTTCGAAAGTTAATCTCTTTATTTAAGTCATTATATAGCTGAGCGAGCTCTTTAAGAAGTTCATTAATTGTTATATAAGAATTCATTAAATCTCGTTATCTTCGAGTTAAAATTATTTTTAATGTTTCTTTAATAATTCTGAAGTGAACATAAGCTAGTCGAGCACGATCATTCTTATAGTAATTCGCGTTTATTTTTAGCTTATTTTAAATCTTTTTATGTTAGTCGTTTTAAAAAGATTTAACGTTATTTATTAATTAAGATGAATTCGAAAGCTTTTAAGAGCGATTAATTAAATTAAAGAAAGCGAAAATTAAAGATGTAACTTCTTTAAACTAATGTAATTGTTGTTTCAGCTAAGTCTTCGCTTCATTTAGTTACTTTGTAATCTTATTAAAGTAACGAAAAAGATCGTTAAAACGATTACAGACTTTAATACTTAAATCGCGTTAAACTCGTAATTCGTTCAGAACTTTTAAAAACTTATTTAAATCTTCATCGATTCATTTCTAAAGCTGTTAAATATTTTTAATGTTTCAGAATAAATCAGCGTCGTTAAGTTCATCAGAAGCTGTAAAAACAGACACGAATGTACGTCGTTTTCGAACTACATTAAATCGCAAATATTTTAAAACTCGAGTAAAAAGTTTAAAATAAACGATAAAGTTCGTTATGAATGAGTTTTAAGATGAGTCATTAATGACTTTAAGATTTTTAATTTAATCAGACTCGTTAAATTAAATCATATTAATAAAAACGATCGAAGAACGACGATCGTTTAGAATTTTTAATTAAATAAATTTTAAAAGATAAATAAATTTACTGAGCGAAGAACGATGCTCAGTAATATTATTAAAATAGAAACGATTTCGAAGTAATTTTAATTTTATTAAAGAAGTTTTTGTAATTCTTTAGTAATTTAACGAAGATTCTTTATTATTAATTTTATTAATCGAGAAAACGATGCGTACTAAATGAGCGTTAAATTTTCTAGCAATTTAACAGCAATTTAAGCTCTTTAAGCTTAATTCTGTTAATTTTATTAACTTTCGAATGTTGTTCTGTCTTTTAATTTCGTTAATCATTAAATATATAAATTTCTTTAAACTCGTTTCGTGTTAAACGAGTATCTTAAATGAATATAGAAATTAATATCGTATAATTAACAAATTCTTAAATTAATGTTAAAATCGTGTCTAGAATCTAATCATTAATAAATGAGCTAAGTAAAATGTTTAATTTATAAAGATAATTATAACTAAAAGTTTAAAAATACAAAAGAAAGTAAGTTTCTGAAGCAATATTTATATCTAGAAACTCAAAGTTCGTGCTAAACTCGAAAAGAAAATGTTATGACATAAAAAAGATGTGATACTCAGAAATGTTAATTAGTTCGTGTTAAAGCTGTGTTAAAAGATGTTAAAATATGTTAAAGCGTTTACTCGTGATGCGCTCGATCTAGCTCTAGTTAATCCTGACATACTCGTTTAATCTAGCCCTAGTTAATTCTGACACACTCGTAATAAACATAAGCTAGAGCCGGTCGCGAAACAACATATAGTCATGAGCATAGCCAGAATCGTAACAAGATTAATGAAGCGGAGCTAAAGATTTTCTATTTAAACTAGAAGTAAATCATATATTTTTAATGATCACGATAAATCAGCTGCTTCTTACGTTAATATAATTCGTTCAGGAAGCATTCATCGCTAAAGTCTTAGAAGCTGCTAATATACGCTGCGTGAAATCGTCTTACTTGCCTCGCTGATCTATTCGTGAATACGGTGTCGCGGCGAGTAATGACGGTGCCGAAGCTTGCGCGGAGATAAAAGCAATAATGATAAAAAGGCGGTTCTTTCTAAAAGGTGTGATTGTCTCTAATTCGCATATGTTCAACATGTTATGTGTTATTTCGTTTAGGTTGCCGTGAGAATGCTTAACATGACGCATCAATGCAATAAGAAACCGTGATACTCTCAAGATTGCTGACATTAACGTCGTCATCTTTCGGATAGATGTAGACTGCCTCCGCACAGGCTGCGAAGAATGATGAAGCGGGTTCATTGACAATATTCTGAGCGGAGTTCAAGCAGACAGGACCGTCGACTTGATCGTTGCATGGAATATTCGGCTGCTTGAATAGATTAACGTTGTAACCCGACACTGCTGTGCCTTCGAAAGAGCACGTTATGAGTACAGAATAGCCATTCACATAGCTGACATCGATATCAGGTGGGCCCGTATAGCTGCCTTCAATCTTGCTGCCGTCGGGGTTGAGGCTTGGGCCCACATATACCCTTCCTGCCCATCCATAATTATTAATTATATACGCTGAAAGAACGCTTCAGAAATGCTCTTTCTTTCTAAAGATTTAATAGCGAGCTGACTCATTAACTAATGCATAAACTTAATGACGTTACTTCGTAATCTCGTTAAATAAAGTCTTATTAACGAAAACAAGCTGTTCAGTCGTTAACTGTAATAAATTAACGACTCAGTTTAATCGCAGCTCATCATTCTGTCTGATGCTGACACGCTGTTTTCTTTTTTCACTTCAGTGTTTCTTTTTCAGAATTCTGAATATCGTGAATTTATAAACATGTATGTCTTATTTCTTTTATAAAAATCACATCATCTCTTTCTGCATAATTTATGACTGTTGCTTTAAATATGTAATAAGAGAATCTTCAGCAGCTTAAAAGATTTTATAAAAGATTTTCTTAAGTCGAAACTGAGATCTGCAAGACTAGACTGACCGCGGCGGGTCGGTACACCGAGCTCGGCCGGTGTATCGGCCCGTTAAGACTCGATTCGGGTCACGATTTTGAAACCGAGTATTCGAGCCGAGTCATGATGTTAATATCGAGTATTCGAGCCGAATTCTAATGTTAATATCGAGTATTCGGGCCGGGTTATGATGTTAATATCGAGTATTAACTCGAATTTTCGACTCGGCCCGTTAAGACTATATAATATTAAAGTCATTTAACTATTTCTATTAAAACTAGTATCGAATGCAGAGTTTTCATCGTATCTTCGTACGTTACAAATCGTACTTCTTAGTACACACTTTAATAACTACATACTAGATACATAATACACACGCTGTATACTAGCGACATCGTTTATCATTGCTGCTACTCATATATGACTGAATTCTCGTCGTATATTTAACAATTACATGATAATGTAAAAGAATAATGTAAAAGAGTAATGTAATTAATTAATTAAATTATTAAAAATCTTAATAATTCGTATGTTTTATTAAAATTAAACATTATTTAATATATATTATTAATAATGTAACAGAATAATACAAATAACGAAAAGATAATATAGAAAAATAAAGAACCAGTTTTAATTATTGCTATAATTTAAAAATAATGACGCAATAGATTTCTTTTAGTAAATCTTAGCATCTGACGTCATTTTCGATTGCTTAACGGGTCGGGTCGAGAACTCAGATCATAACTCGGCCCGAGGTCAATATCGAGCCGGGTTACGATGTTGAAATCGAGTATTCGAGCCGGGTCATGATGTTAATATCGAGTATTCGGGCCGGATTCTGATGTTGATATCGAGTATTCGGGCCGGGCCAGAATGTTAATATCGAAACCCGACCCGGCGGTCAGTTTATGCAAGACGAATAATATATAAACAGATTCTTTTGTATATTATAAACGATGTTAAAGTGACAGTGAATTTCTTTAACGATAACTAAAAAACGTTAGTGTAGTAATGAAAGACGTATTATTTTAAAGCGAATGAATGAGTTCAGTGAGCGAGACATAGCTATTTAACAGATCAGTACGAAGTAAACAAGTGCTTTTAGTAAATAGCTTTATATTTATTTGTTTAATTAATTTTTCTAAAGCGAAAGCGTTAATGATAGCGAGAATGTTAAGAATGTCTGAATTCAATAATAAATTTAAGAGGGGACGTGACAATTGCGATGCTAAGGATTCGATACCTTTCTGCACACGCTAATTCTCGCTAAAAAACAGGTGTTCGGCTCAATGTTTTGAAAAAAGTGTCAACCTTTTGCAACCAGCGATAGATAGAGGGTTCCCCTCAGGTTTTGAGGAGCGGAGCATTGCTAGATTTGTGCTCCCTCTCACCCACTTCTGTTGTTCTATGTTCTATGCTCCATAGTCCCAGTCACATAGATAGGGGGGGTGCCTGGCGCCCTGGAGCTATCTCCACAGCCCTTTGGGCCAAAGGGGGGTTCTCTAGGGTTTGCTAGGCGAGCCCAATCATCATAGAAAACGTCTACAAGAAGTGTGTGTGTGCCTGAGGTGATGCCCGATAGTATAAGGCCGATATCGCTCGTCATGAAGCTCGGTCCTCGTATTTGCAAACCAGTCACCGACCCAGAATATCAGTGAAGCTTAGAAGAAGGCGCTCGAGACATATTGACTAAATCCTACGTGATCTAGTATATAATCTAGATTACCAGCACTTTTAACAACTCCAGAAGAGGGAATATGACTGATTTCTTCGTTCCCCATGTCATCGTCAAATATCTCATCTTCTATTTCCTTAAGCTCTAATCCTTCTATACTAATATCCCACTACATAGTATTGGAATCGTAAGAGCTTTCGCTTGAATGAACCAATCTTGCAGAGCCGGAGTGGTTGAGAATTGGAGGTATCCGCCAGTTGCTGGGTTGCATTTCTAGATAATTTCGTTCATGATTCGAAACTCGAGGATATTTTCTCGGTGTTCAATCAAGCCCCGAGAGGAACTCGGCCCAGTGTGCTTTCCGACGTGTCAATAGTGTGGCGGGGAGTGAGACGAAATCGTTCTAGAGGTAGGTCACTTGAAGCCTACTTTCCCGTCAGCATCGCATACGACGGTTTATCGTCCTTTTCAAACTAAAAGGCTAAGTGTAAAGCTTAGCTATAGGTCTCTCCATTTATGAGTTCGTGATAGAGCAAATAACTTTTCTGAAGGAAGACACAGAATGGTTGTGTGAAGTGATTGACATCAACCCTTAATCCTTCTTCTGGAGGATGACGAGCTCTCCTTGGTTAGGGTACCCGTGCTTGATAGTCACAATTACACCCTTTGCTTCCTTACAATGAATGGGGTTTCAGGAGTTAACGAGGTCTTGAGGGTTAGGTGCCACCTTCACCAACCGTCGTTGTGAAAGGGGGCTTTTCGTTTATATTCGAGAAATTCAATATCAATCAAGTGGATATCTTGTCCCCATTATCTGTAATAAACTCTATAGATGCTGCTTTGGTGCTAAAATCCTGCGACAAGAGTCTTCTGTGACAATGTCCGAGCGAGCGCGCGAGAATATCGTTAAGATTCTCCTCGCTTTGAATTCGGAAATTTTTTTAATACTATTTATGTTCCTCATATCTTTTGGGAATTCTGTCTCACCGATCAATTCTTCAAATTATAATATCACCTTTCTTTTATACATCATCATCATCACCTCGATCTTAGTCTCAATTCTTCCTCCTCTTCTTCCAGCCATGCATGTTGGTGGTGGTGCCTTTTTCATGGATTTAGTTCGATACATCTCATTTCTGAAATTCTGCATCAAGAGCAAGACGATTCATATTTTTCCTGTATTCCTTTCATTTCTGACTGCTTCCGTTTTTCTTTTGTCGGCGTGTCGCTGCTGTCTGAGAATTTTGCGTTTACTAAGGTTCGTGAAGGCTGGGTTCAAGGGATTAAGGTCCGCACATCAGCTCGCGGTCGTCTTACCCGCGTCCTCGAGCATTTCCCTGGTGAACTGTTCGACTGGTGATTCAATCGGACTGGTTGACTGAAGCCGAAAGCTTTGGTGGCCCTTGTCAGATGATGAGCATTTCTATGGTAAGTAGTGTACATGATTTAACCCACACTTTCGAGGGTTTGTAGGTATCGATTAACATCCAACTTCGAACGTAAGCTCATTTGGTTTAAATTAGATGATTCACGTTATTAAGAAAGCGAATGGGGCAGAAAATTTGGGCCTCAAGAAATCTGGAGATGAGGTATGGAGTTTAAGAACGTCGCGATGTAGTTACAGAAAGAATCATTGTTCTCTTGGAAGGAAAGTATCAAACCTTCGTTTCCTTGTGTTGCCTGATTTTCGAAGCGGAGCATGATTAGACAGAAGAGTGACAGAGACATATGTAGCAAGAAAACATGTCATCTCCTGGGCATGCAGTATTCAACGATTACTTCAATGTGTGCTTCCAGAATGCGTTGAATGATTTGTCCGTAGAGATTACCGAAAGACAATATTCTGTAAATCGTCCATCTATCAGCTAATCCCGTCAAGCAACCCTACGATGCCATCGAATTTTCTACTTAAAGTGTGCGAGGGTTTGGCTGAGAATAGGGGCGATATATCAGGCGAAGTAACCCCAAGTTCCGATGCGAGAGTTTGTACGGCTAAGATCTCACTGTAATTGTGGCGAGATAAGGATAGAGAACTGAGTTCATTTAGGTAGTCGATTCAATCATACTTGGAGAGTAAACTGTCTGTCAGTTACGCCGCTCACTTCTTGGTTTCCAGTGATTTTCAGAAGAGGATACATTTGGTAGGTGACCTCTGTAGTTACTGATTTGTATATGTGTGAATTTATCAAGAGATGGTTTTCGAAGTACATCCCTGTTGTTTCATACTCCTTGAGTATACTCGGCCAATTTTGCGATTCTGGAACAGCCTTTTGCCTGTCTTGCATTGAAGTGGGTTTTCCGGGCGACATGGCAGCTGGTTCATTTGTTGCGGCTACTTCTAGCATGAAGATGCTGATGAGTAGACGGAACACAAGATAGGAATTTCGCGGAAGATACCAAGCCTCAACGGGATTATAGTGTAACTGGAGAATATCGATGGTATCGGTGACCAAATGTCTGTACTTGCAGTAATCCTCATAAATAGGCTATCCCAGAGATATTAGCAAGCGATATGACAAATGGAATGATCTTCACAGATATAGATTATGCGTGTATATATATGAATCTAAAAGGTAAAGTGCAAACATAGGGTTTTTGATTGAAGATGTAAAGTGTATCGTAAGAGAGAAGGAGAGGAGGAAGTAGCAGGTTTTGTAGGAGGTTGTGAAGGTAGAAAAGCCGCACGACTCACAAAGAATATGCTGAATGGACCTTCATCTAGGTTTCCCATCTCTTCTCACGCATGGAGTCTCTTCATCTCTTGAAGGGCCTCGAGGTTACTCCATCATCGAGAGGCCTGTGTTGACGAAACTTGATATTTCCGTCACAAGCAGTCACTCAATATTGCAAGAGTCCTAGTTGGAACGGTTCTTCCACTTTATCTCAATGATATATGACTCTCTTTACTATATAGGCAGACATGAAGGTACTCCCAAAAGTCATAATCCTCCGCAAATTCGTCAAACTTTCTCTTGCACGGGATAACTAGGTATGCCCTCCGGATACCATACCGGTTCCTCTTCTCTTCCCAGGCCTTTACCAAAGACCTTGAGGTCAGAAAGGCAAAACCTCGCTGCTGAAAAGTTGAATTATCTTCGATACCCCACACAGGCTGCTTCCTCTTTAATGTTGTTCCGTGCATGTCTTTTACTTTCCATGCCGAGAAAGTATCGGGAGCCGCTCGTACAAGTATACCATAGTCTGCATTGAAAAAATGCCCGCCTTCTGTTGCGGTTGACGG
>JAABUO010005910.1_pt1 | contig 14155 bp, 13 predicted proteins | sample 5559291 | NCBI WGS metagenome assembly JAABUO01 (sample SAMN10711878, study PRJNA513372) | rock metagenome | isolation source: Antarctica rocks | place: Antarctica: Victoria Land, Finger Mt sud | reverse complement strand
CCGATTGGTGGTCACCATCGAGGACGGTGGCCGCTCCGGCGGCATCGGGGCGCGGGTTGCCGACGAACTGGCTCCGCTCGGGATTTCGGTCACTGTGCTCGCCCTTCCACAGCAATTCTTGGAACCCGCCTCTCGGGGCGACCTGCTGACCGACCTCGGGCTCAATGCAAAGGACGTCGCCCGCGGCATCACCGAGCTGATCGCCGGCCGGACGGCGCCGGCGAACGACCTGGGCGGCAATGCCTCTGGCGATGCCACGGCCGCTGGAACTGCGAAGCGCAGCTCGAACGGACACTCGGGGATCACCGGAGCGGACAGGGCTCCGTCGGGCGCCTCGATCAACAACCGAACAACCGGAGAGGCCTGACTATGCGCGTGCTGGTGGTCGAGGACGAGCAGCGGCTTGCGGACGCCATCGCCAGGGGACTGCGGGCGGAGGGAATGGCCGTCGATGTCGCCTACGACGGTACGGACGGTCATGAGAAATCTACGTATACCCGCTATGACGTGGTGGTGCTCGACCGTGACCTGCCGGGAATGCACGGAGACGACCTGCTCGCCGAATTGGTCTCCTCCGGCGATATCACCAGGGTGCTGATGCTCACCGCGTCGTCCGGTCTAGACGCTCGGGTCGAGGGTCTGTCCGCCGGCGCCGACGACTATCTGGCAAAGCCGTTCGCCTTTGCGGAACTGGTGGCCAGGGTCCGGGCTCTGGGGCGCCGAGCCACTCCGGCGGCGCCACCGGTTCTCAAGGCCGGCGACGTCGAGTTGGACCCGGCGAAGCGATCAGTCACCAGGGGCGGCAATGCGGTCGAGTTGACGCGCAAGGAGTTCGGCGTTCTCGAGGTCCTGATCTCGGCCGGCGGGAGCGTGGTTTCCAGTGAGGAACTGCTGGAGCGGGTCTGGGACGAGAACGCTGATCCCTTCACCACGACCGTTCGAGTGACCGTGATGACGTTGCGCCGCAAGCTCGGTGAGCCGGGCCTGATCGACACCGTGGTAGGCGCGGGCTACCGGGTGTCGGCCGATGCCGCTGACTGAGTCGCCGGCGACCAGGGCCGATCGATCCGGCGAGTCGGTCGCCCCGATTCGACAGGGGGAACGCCGGTCGTCCGCGCGGGGTGGTCTGCGGCTTCGGCTGACCATGCTGTCGACGGCGTTGCTCGCCCTGGTCGGTGCCTTGTTGCTGGCGTTGGCATACCTGTTGGTGGGGCGGGTGGTTGCGGCGCTTCCGCACTACCGGCCGGGAACCACCGTGCTGCTGGAGAGCGGCGTCACCGTAGATGCGGTCGTCGAGTCCAATCGGGTGGTCGAGCAGGGTCGCCAGACCGTGCTGGTGGTGGGCCTGATCTCGTTTCCACTGGTGGTCGTCGCCGGCGGCCTGCTGTCCTGGGTGTTGATCGGCCGGGCTCTGCGGCCGCTGTCGACACTGACCAATGCGGCTCGCGGACTGTCCGAATCGTCATTGGACCAACGGATCGCGCTGACCGGGCCGCGCGACGAAGTGGCCGAGCTGGCGGATACCTTCGACGACATGCTCGCCCGGTTGCAGGCCGCTTTCGCCGCGGAACGCAGGTTCGTGGCCAACGCGTCGCACGAATTGCGCACGCCGCTGTCGGTCATTCGCACCGAAGTCGATGTGACACTTGCGGACTCGGCGGCGACAGTCGAAGATCTCCGCCAGATGGGCGAGGTGGCCCGGGAAGCCACGGACCGGGCCGACCGGTTGCTGAACTCGCTGTTGTTCCTGGCCCGAACCCAGGCCGGTGGGCTACCGGTGGTCCAGGATGTGGACCTGGCCGCGCTGGTCGCGCCGGCGCTGCAGGCCGTCACCGCCGAACTCACCGACCGAGGACTGACGGTGCACGTCGGTGGAACACCGGCGGTAGTCTCCGGCGATCCGGCCCTGCTGGAACGGATTGTCGGCAACCTGGTGGAGAACGCGGTGCGACACAACGTCTCCGGTGGGCACATCGAGATCTGCACAGGAGCCGGTCGACAATCCGGCCACATCGAAGTGACCTCGGGCGGAACCGTCATCGACCCCCGGATGGTGGCGGAACTGTTCGAGCCGTTCCGGCAGGGTGAGCGCGCTCGAACTGGGCACCGGGGTAGTGGTCTCGGGCTCTCCATCGTCCGCGCCGTGGTGGTCGCACACAGCGGCTCTGTTTCTGCTGTGCCGGCCGAGGGCGGGGGACTGCGCGTCCGGGTGGAGATCCCTGCACCGGCAGCCGTTTCGAAGCCCTGACAGCAACGTGCTCAACTGGCGGATAAGGTACTCACTTCCCTCTGGGGCCACGACATGGAGGTTGTACTCGACCCGCAGGGCACCGCCCTTCTCGACCAGGATCTCGTCGTGCTAGCCCCCGGTGGCCGCATCGTGCTGTTCGGCAATGCCGGGGGTGCCGCGCTGGGAGCGTTGCCGCCTACCGGTCAGCTGTACGCCGCGAACGCCTCGGTGGGCGGATTCAGTCTCGCGGCGCTGTCCGCCAACGCGCCCGACGTGGTAGCTGACGCTCTCACGACGGTGCTTGACCGCCTGGCGACCGGCCGCTAGGTTGTGGGACATGTTCGGGTACCGCGCCGGTTCCGGGAACTCGTGCGGCTCTGCGACCTTTTCAATTTGGTCGAACCGATGAAACTCGTTGTCAGTAATTTTCGGAAGCTGCATCCTTACGGCTGGGCGCTGGTTTACTCGGTGTTTTCGGCCGGCATTTTAATTGCCACATACAGCGTCGTCAGTGGCCACCGTTGGCGCTGGGGGCTCTTGATACCGGCGGGCGTTTGGGTAGCAGGATGTCTCATCGGAGCGTCGCGTGATTCGAAGTCAGCAACCGAGGCGTCTGTGCACGTCAAGAACGCCACTAGTTTCAGGGCGTGGCGTATCCGGCTTTCAACCGAACGCACCGCCCGGCCCGAGGTACTTCGTATCGCTTCCGCAATCTACACAATCCTTCTTCTTCTGAGTGCAGGTTCAATCGTAGCCGGAATAGTGTCGGCGGCCGCTTCGGTGAGATCATTTGCTACCACGGTTATCGTAACATTTGGAATGGCTGCTGTTGGCCTTGGATTGCTGCTTGCGCTGGACTACAAGGGCTCTGCGCGGGCGGCAGAGCGCTGGAGCACTGCATTCCAATCCGGCCCCATCACTTTCTCTGGACCGTCAACTACATCTGTCCAAACTTTTCGAAGGCTTGGCGTCATGTTGTCGGCCTTCGGGGTTGCACTGGCGGCTTTTTCGTGGTCAGGCGTCGATCGCTGGCATACGTAGCCGGGGTGCGGTCGGTTGTGACGAGGATGTTGCTTGCCATCGTGATGGCACCCCGGAGTTCTGTTATGGCCGCTGGAGTCGTGGCCACCGCCGTCGATAGCGAATGCGCATCAACTGGTCGGGCTCGCAAAGATCACGATGTTGTCCTCGTAGCTGCTTTCCGCGGAGTCGAACGGGCCACCGCAACTGATGATGACTAGTTTTCCGGTGCCTTTCTGATCGAACAGGCTCGCCGGTAGACCCTGGGCCTTCACATACACGCGCCGGGCATCCACCTCGTATTTGACGATAGCGCCATTGGTGGTTGTCACTGACACTGCGTCGCCGGGACCCAGGTCGGCCAGATGAAAGAGAGCGCCTTCCCCGGCGGCGGCAGAATCGATGTGACCATCGATAACGGTGTTGCCCACAGCCGATCCGGCCGGCGCGCTGTGCTGCCACCAACCGACTTGCGATATGTCCTCGGGGACCTGCAGAACTCCGCCGACGCTGTCGACTTTTTGAACGTGCGCGGTCACCCCGAGCCGGGGGAGCCGCAATTCCGCCGGTGCCGCGGGAACGGCGCTGCCTGTTCTAACGGTCGTAGTCGGGCTGATCCTCGTGGGATTGGTCGGTCGCGCCCGCGCCGTAGTCCGGCCGACAACCGGTGCGGGAGTGTCCTTCGTCGACGAGTTGGTAGGCGGCGATGCGCTTCGCGGCACCGAACGGCTGTGGGTGGCGCCGGTCACCGGCGAGGGCGCGGCGGTGACGAAGGAGGTCACCACGACCGGCAACTCTCCGGCGTTGGTCGGCGGCGAGATGTTGCTCTGGACCATCACCGCGGCGCCTCCGAGCAGAAGAACACCGGCCGCGACAGCCACCAACGCCGACATCGGTCGTTTGAGACGCGTCCGCATTACGGCTCCACTTCTGTCCCTGGATAACCCACTACTAGTGTGCCACCGGCTCATCGGTGTGCCGTTGCAAAGGCGATGCGTTCAACTCGTGGCGATGCGGTGGGCCTCGGAAGTAAGAAGCCCACCGCGTCGTCATGTGTGCAAGGGAAACCGATCGTCAGTGCTGGCCCGCCGAACGCCGCCGAATGAGCGTGATGCCACCGGCGGCCAACAGAAGTGTGCCGCCGCCGACCAACCCGATCTCCAGGCCGGTTCGAGCAGGGGTGTTCGGCGCGCTCAAACCCCCGGAGCCGGCCGGCACCGCGGTCGGGATGTCCTGTGTTGAGGTCGCGGTGGGCGCCAAAGTGGTCGCCGACTGCGCGGTCGTAGGTGCAGCGGTCGTAGGTGCAGCGGTCGTAGGTGCAGCGGGGGTCGAGTAGACGACGGTGGCGAGCCCGGCGTAGGTCAGTTTGGTGACCGGATCGATCGACTCTGCGGCCAGGGCAATCTTCGGCTGTCCACCAGCAGAGACCGACGGAATGGTGACTTCGACGCTGAACGAGCCGTCAGCGCTGGTCTTCGTCGTCGCCAGCACATCCTTCACCTTCGCGGCGGTCAGAACGCCGACCTTTACCGGCAGCACGGCAGTCGGCTTCGCCGAATTCCCCTGGGCCGCACATCCGGAGAAGTTCTTGCCGGATACGGTGATCTTGCTGCCAGGCATGGCCTTGGTGGCACTCACGGAGAATACCGGGACCTTGCAGGACGCCGAAGGCTTCGGCACTGCCGGCGCAGCCGACGCCGAAATCGTCCCCAGCATGGTCACTGCAACCGCTGCACCGATCACTGCAATCGAACGGACCACCAAGCTTGACTTACCCACAAAGCCCTCCAAGGAATGCGGCAAACCGATGAGGCCCATCGGGTTCAGTGAACGTACAGGAACACTGAGTGCGACACGCACAAGCCGTCCTTAGCTGGCCAAAGAAACCCTGTTGTTCATCCAGGGCCCCAACAGTGAATCGATCCGTTCCGCCTCAGTCCGCAGCAAACGCCAGACGCGAGACCGACTCTGCGACACAGCACGGTTTGGTTGCTCCGTCGGCCAGCACAGTCACGGTCATAACGACGTGAAGTCCGCCGGGTACCTGGTCGACCTGCGAAACGACGGCGGTGGCGCGGACGGAACTGCCGGTGGGCAGCGGCGCCGGAAACCGGACCTTGTTCAATCCGTAGTTGATCGCCATCGTGACGCCCTCCAACGCGTACAGCCCGCGCATCAGCGCCGGCAGCAGCGACAGTGTCAGGAAGCCGTGCGCCACCCGGGCGCCGAAAGGCCCGGTAGCGGCGCGCGTCTCGTCGAGGTGGATCCATTGGTGATCGTCGGTGGCGTCGGCGAAGGCCTGAATCCGTTCCTGGTCGACCGGGAACGGCTCACCGGGTCCGATGGTCTCGCCGACGGCACCCATCAGTTCCGCTGCACTGGAGAACGTTCTCATGCCAGGTGGCCGCCGATCTTGGTGTAGCCGCGGAGCAGGTCGCGGGAAAGAATCAGCCGCTGCATCTCGTCCGTGCCCTCGTAGATCCGGTACAGCCGCACCTGCCGGTACCAGCGCTCGATCGGCAACTCCCGCGTATAGCCCATGCCGCCGTGAATCTGCATCACCCGGTCGACGACGCGATTGACCATGTTCGCGCCGTACAGCTTTGCCATCGACGATGAATGCCTCGGGTCGGTGCCTTGATCCACCGTCCAAGCCGCGCGCAGCACCAGCCACCTGGCTGCTTCGAGTTCGGTCTCGGAATCGGCGATCATCCAGGCGATGGCCTGGTTCTCACCGATTTGTTTACCGAAGGTCACCCGCGTGTTCGCCTGGTCGATCGCCATCTGCAGGGCCCGCTCGGCGGTCCCGACCGCGCCGGCCGGAATGAGATAGCGCCCCTTGCCAATCCATTTCATCCCCAACTCGAAGCCCTGGCCGACCTCGCCGAGGATGTTGCGCGAGGGCACCCGCACATTGTCGAAGACTAGTGATGCCGGCCCACCTTCGCCCATGGTCACGATGGGCGTCGACGTCCAGCCCATGGCACGGTCGACCAGAAAGGCCGTGGTGCCACCTCCGCGGGTGCCCTTCTCCTTGTCGCTCACGGCCACCACGATGGCGAAGTCAGCTTCGTTTCCACCGGTGATGAAAGTCTTCTCGCCGTTGAGTACCCAGTCGTCACCGTCCCGGACAGCGGAGAGCTTGATGTTGGCGGCGTCGGAGCCGGCGCCCGGCTCGGTGATCGCGAAGCACGACAGGCGTTCGCCGGAGATCGTCGGCTCGAGAAATTCCTTTCGCTGCTCGGCATTCGCGTAGTACAGGATGTTGTCGGCCTCACCACCGAATCGGAACGGAACGAAGGTACGGCCCAGTTCGCCCGCGATCAGGGCCTGCATGACGGCCGGCAGATTCATGCCGCCGTCCGCCTCTGGAGTCGACAATCCCCAGAATCCGAACGCTTTCGCCTTCTGCTGCAGTTCTACGAGTTCGGTCTGCTCCAGACCCGGATGGTGGTTGCGCTCCCGGCGCAGCACCTCCTGCTCGAGCGGCATGACCTCTTTGCGGATGAATTCACGGGCCGTGTCGCGAACAGCGCGTTCTTCGTCGGAAAGAGAAAAGTCCATCGGGATCCTCCAAGGTTTGGGCACGAGTAGCAGCAGCAAGTGTCAAGCGCGGGGCGCCGCAGCAGGAGGTCAGCGATCGCCACCATTGATGTAGAGCGTCTGACCCGATACGTACGACGCCTCATCACTGGCCAGGAAGGCGATGACGGAGGCGACTTCTTCGGGCTGGCCGACTCGGCCGAGCGGCGTCTGCTCGCTGGCCAGTTTCTGATATTCCGCCGGCTCGAAACCAACGCGCTGGGCAGTGGCCGCCGTCATCGCAGTAGCGATGAAACCCGGAGCGACGGCGTTGACGTTGATGTTGTACCTGCCCAGCTCGATCGCCAGCGTGGCAGTGATGCCCTGCACGCCAGCTTTCGCAGCGGCGTAGTTGACCTGCCCACGGTTGCCCAGCGCCGACCGGCTGGACAGGCTGACGATCTTCCCGTACTTGGCGGCGACCATCGGCACCGACGCGGCCTGGCAACACAGAAAAATGCTGGTGAGGTTCGTCGAGATGACCGCGTCCCAATCGGTGCGGCCCATTTTGTACAGCAAATTGTCCCTGGTGATGCCGGCGTTGTTGACCAGGATGTCCACCGATCCGAATCGCTCCACGGTCGCCCCGACCAGCGCCCGCACCGAATCGCCGTCGGACACATCGCAGCCCACCGCGGCCGCGGTGCCACCGGCCGCGGCGATGGCTTCCACGGTGCCGGCGGCCCGTTCCGCGGTGAGATCCGCCACGATCACCGAAGCCCCTTGCGCAGCAAGAAGAGTGGCCGTGGCAGCCCCGATGCCCTGCGCGGCTCCGGTCACGATGGCGACCCGTCCGGAAAATCTGTTCATCTGTTCGTCCTTGATCTCTCGAGAAAGTGGATCACTGCTGGTACTTCTTCAATTCGCGCCGAGCCAGGGACCGGCGATGGACTTCGTCGGGGCCGTCGGCGAGGCGGATGGTGCGCGCGGCGGCCCACAGCGCGGCGAGCGGAGTGTCCTGGCTCAGGCCGGCCGCGCCGTGCGCCTGGATCGCCTTGTCCAGGATCCACGAGACGGTTTCCGGCGCTGCGATCTTGATGGCCTGGATTTCCGTGTGCGCGCCCTGATTGCCGACCGTATCCATCAACCACGCCGTCTTGAGCACCAGAAGGCGCAATTGCTCCACCTTCACCCGGGAATCGGCGGTCCATTCGCCGATGACGCCCTGATCGGCCAGCGGGCGACCGAACGCCACCCGGGTAGAAACCCGCCGGCACATCAATTCGATAGCCCGCTCCGCCATACCGATCAACCGCATGCAGTGATGGATCCGACCGGGCCCCAGCCGGGCCTGGGAAATGGCGAAACCTGCGCCCTCGTCGCCGATTCGATTGCGCACCGGCACCCGCACGTCGACGAACTCGATGTCTGCGTGGCCGCCGTGGTCGGCGTCGTCGTAACCCATCACCTGCATACCGCGCAGAATGTTGACGCCCTTGGTCGTGCGGGGCACCAGAATCTGGCTCTGCTGCTGGTGTCTGGGCGCCGACGGATCGGTCTTGCCCATCACGATGAGGATCTCGCAACGGGGATCCATCGCTCCGGAGATGTACCACTTGTGCCCGTTGATCACGTAGTCATCGCCATCGCGTTCGATGCGGGTCGCGATGTTCGTCGCATCGGAGGACGCGACCTCCGGTTCGGTCATGGCGAACGCGGAGCGGATCGTGCCCTCCAGCAACGGGTCGAGCCAACGCTGCTGCTGCTCCGGCGAACCGAATTGAGCCAGCACCTCCATGTTCCCGGTGTCCGGCGCGGCGCAGTTCAGAGCGATCGGCGCCAGCGCGGGGCTGCGACCGGTGATCTCGGCCAGTGGTGCGTACTGCAGATTGGTCAGCCCGGCGCCACGTTCGCCGGGTAGGAATAGATTCCACAGCCCAGCCTTCCGCGCCTTGGCCTGCAACTCGGCGACGACGGGCGGGGGGCCCCATTCACCCCTGCGCCCCGCCTGTTGCTCGGTGAAGACCGCCTCTGCCGGGTACACCTGCTCGTCCAGAAAGGTCAGCAGGCGCTGCTGGAAATCCGTGGTCGTTCGGTCGTAACCGAAATCCATCATTGCTCCCCGTTTGTCGAAGGCCGTGTGGTGGAGCCGAAAAGCCGCCGGCCCTGGACGATGAGTGGCTGCACCATTTCGGCGATGCCGTCGAAACCTGGGCCGAGCGTGGCGCCGTGCTGGTGCCGATAGTGGACACCTTCCAGTACGACAGCCAGCTTGAACGCGGCAAAGGCGCTGTACCACTGCAGATTTGACACGTCCCGACCAGACCGCTCCGCGTAGCGGGCCACGATGTCCTCGCCGGCGGGATAACCGGGAACGGAACTGATCGGTGTGGACGGTTCGTCGGGTCCGTTGCCGGCCAGCATCGTTTGGTCGGCATACAACAGCAGCAACGCCAGATCCGACAGCGGATCACCGAGGGTGGACATCTCCCAATCGAGGACCGCGGTGATGTGCTCGTTGCCCGGCGCACCGTCGATCAGCACGTTGTCCAGTCGGTAATCACCGTGTACCAGACCACCGATGCCGGTTTCGGGAATTTGCTGGGCAAGGTTGTCGGCAAGCTCGTCGATGCCCGGCAGTTCGCGACTCCGCAGCCCGTCCAGCTGCCGACGCCAGGTTCGCAACTGACGGGCGTTGAAACCGGCCACCTTGCCAAGATCCGCCAACCCGACGGTGACCGGGTCAACGGCGTGCAGCACGACGAGAGTATCGACCAGCGCAAAAATCAACCGGTGCAGCGCATCCGGACCCAACGCGACGACGTCGGCCCGGCGACGGAGGGCTCGCCCCGGCACCAGTTCCATCAGATAGAACGGCGCCCCGATCACCTCGGGATCATCACAGAACAATTCGGTGGCCGGCACCGGAACGTCCGTCGGATGCAGCGCAGTGATCACCCGATATTCCCGGCTCATGTCGTGCGCCGAAGCCTGGACATGCGCCAGCGGCGGTCTGCGCAACACGAATCGGCGATTTCCGACCGCGAGTGCGTAGGTGAGATTGGATCGACCACCGGCGAACAGGGTCGCTGTCAGTTCTCCCTGCGCCAGGTCGGGCCGGCGCACAGCCAGATGCGCAGCCAGGCTGGAAAGGTCGAGACCGGCGTTCCTCACCGCGGTGCATCTCCCCTGTCGATCTTCAACAAGCCAGCTCCTTCGAGCGACTGCTGCAGCCGATTCATCCCGGACAGCCAGCGGTCCGGATCCGTGGCTCGGCGCGAAGCATGGTCGGCGACTTGCGGGTGCGGCAGGATCAGGAATCGATCGCCGGCCAGGGCAGCGACGACCACGTCGGCGACCTGATCAGGATCAAGCGCCCCGGCGCCGAGCACCGCCTCGCCGAGCTCGCCGGTCGAGTCGAACAGCGGTGTGCGAACCCCTTGCGGACACAGGGCTTGCACCACAATTCCTCGGTGCGAATAGGTGGCGCGCAACCATTCCGCGAATCCGAGGGCGGCGTGTTTGGTCACCGAATACGGCGCGGAGCCCAGCATGGTGAGCAGCCCGGCGGCCGACACCGTGGTGATCATTCGGCCCCGTCCGCGAGACAGCCAGCCCGGTAGCAGGGCGTTGGCAGCGTGCACGTGCGAGAGCACGTTCACCTGCCAGGCCGCATGCCAGTCGGCGGCGGGCGCGGCCTCCGAGCCACCCACCGCGATACCGGCGTTCGCGCAGAACAGGTCGACGGGACCGAAGCGTGCAACCGCGGTGGTCACCAACCCGGCGACCTGGCCGGCGACGGCGACATCCGCGGGATATGCCAGGCCGCCGATCTCGCCGGCAACCGACTGTGCCGCATCGGCGTTCAGATCGTTCACCACAACCCGGGCTCCGGCGGCGGCGAAGCGTCGGGCCAGCGCGGCGCCGATACCTGATCCTGCCCCGGTCACCACGACGTTCGCGCCCGCCAGGTCCAGTGCAGCGCCGCTCACGGAACCGTCACCACGATGACGACCGGTCGACCGGCCAGCACCGAGTGCGGACAGGCCGGCCGGTGCTTGCTCGAACGGGAGGACCGATGACACCTCGGGGGAAAGGGCACCGGCGGCGAGGAGTTCGGAAAGTGCTCGGGTGGCCTGCTCGATCACCTCGGGCGCACGCGAGCGGTACAGCCCCCAGTAGACGCCGAGAATGCCGTAATTCTTGACCAGCGCGTGGTTGACAGCCGCTTTCGGCACGGTTCCGCCGGCGAATCCGACGCTCAGAATGCGGCCCTCGAACGCGATCACCTTCGTCGAGGCGACGAACGAATCGCCGCCGACCGGGTCGTACACCACATCAGCGCCGCCCCGGCCGCAAGCCTTCCGCAACGCCTCGACCAGGCCGTCGTGGTCGCACCGGGACCGGTCGATCACCTCGTCAGCGCCGCAGCGTCGGGCCACTTCGACCTTTTCCGAACTGCCCACCACACCGATCACCCTGGCGCCGGCGGCCTTTCCCAGTTGCACCGCCGCACTGCCCACTCCACCGGCGGCGGCATGCACCAGCAGCGTTTCACCGGCTTGCAGTGCTGCCCGGCGATGCAGTGCCACCCAACCGGTTTGATAGGCGATGGTGAAACCGGCGGCATGGACGTCGTCCAGCGAGTTCGGTGCTTCGCTGACGTCAGCGGCGGTAACGATCGCGTACTCGGCCAGCGCGCCGTGCGGCATCAACCCGGTACCCATCACCCTGACCCCGACTGCAGAATGCACCGGTGCAACGTCCTCCGGGCCGATCTGTTCCACGACCCCACACAGTTCGACGCCGGGAGTGAAGGGCAGTTCCGGCTTGTCCTGATACTGCCCGCGCACGATCAGGACATCCGGAAAGTTCAGCGCTGCGGCACGCACCCGCACCAGCAGTTGTCCCACGCCAGGTTCGGGGATCTCGACGCCGGTCAGGCGCAGAACGCGCTCGGGTTCGCCCAGCTCCGGCACCTGCCACGCTTTCATTTCAGATAGCTCGGTCATTTCCTACAGGCCACCGGTCAATGTCAGGCCGCCGTCCAGCACGAAGGTCTGCCCGGTGATCCAGGAGGCTTCGTCAGAGGCGAGAAATGCGACAGCGCCGGCGATGTCGTCCGGCTCACCGAGCCGGCGCAGCGGGTACTTCGCTGCCACCTCGTCTTCGCGGTCGGCGTACAGCGCCTCGGCGAACACCGTCTTCACCACAGCCGGCGCCACCCCGTTCACCCTGATTCCGGGCCCGAGTTCGGCTGCGAGCGCTCCGGTCAGGTAGATGACGGCGGCCTTGCTGGCGCCGTAGAACGAGATGCCCGGCGCCGGCTTCAGCCCGGCTACCGAGGCGACATTGATGATGCTGCCGCCGCGCTCTCCCATTCCAGCGGCGTGGACGCGCTGCGCCCAGGACAACGTGCCGAGCACATTCACCTCGAGAATCTTTCTGGCGGCGGAAACCGGCAGATCGATCAACGTGCCGTAGGCGGGATTGATCCCGGCGTTGTTCACCAGCAGATCGACAGGCCCGAATGCTGCGGCCGTCCCGGCCAGCACGTCGTCCTGGTGGTCCGGATCGTCGGCCTTGCCGGCGAAGGCCAACGCGACATCAGGACCACCGAGGGCTGCGACGGCCATCGCGAGCGGCTCGGGGTTGCGCGCGGTGATGGCCACCCGTGCGCCCTCGGCGACCAGTCGCTGCGCGATTGCCAGGCCGATGCCGCGGCTGGCTCCGGTCACCACGGCCACCCGGCCGGCGAGCCGCCGAGGCACTGAATTTTCTGGCCCTGCTTCCTGCGGCATCTAGCGACTCCCTTGTCGTCCAAGCCAGTGGATCACAAACGGGCAACAGCCGGCTGCGGCGGCGCGGCTCCGCCCGGCGGCGACATCAGTTCGACGGAAGTGTGGCGACTCCGGGAGGGTTGAACCGTCTCCTGGTCACCTGCTCCGAAATACCTTCGCGGTCCAGATACGGGGTGATCCCGCCCAGCCAGAACGGCCATCCCGCACCGGTCAGCATCGCGAGATCGATGTCGGCAGCGGCCGCGACCACCTTTTCGTCCAACATCAGCCGCGCCTCCTGCGCAAGCGCGGCCAAGGCGCGCGCGCGGACCTGTTCGGCGGTCGACGGCTCGGACCCCTGCTGCCACAGCGCGGCAACCTCCGGATCCAGGACCTGCTCCCCGGTCTCCGACCACGACACCACCGTTCGGTGGCCGGCCTCGACGATGCGTCGCAAATTGTCGCTGACGGTGAACCGGTCCGGATAGGCCGTGTGCAGGGTCTCGGTGACGTGCATCGCAACGGCCGGACCGACCAGTTGCAACAACATCAGCGGTGTCATCGGGAGCCCGAGCGGCGCCAGCGCACCGTCGGCGACGGCCGATTCGGTGCCTTCATCGATTGCGGCGATGATCTCGCCCATGAACCGGGTGAGCAGGCGGTTGACGACGAAAGCCGGGGAATCGGCCGTGAAGATCGGACCCTTCTTCAGGGCTTTCGCCACCGCGAGGGCGGTGGCCGCCGTCGCTTCCGAGGTTTGCTCGGTGCGGACGATCTCGAGCAACGGCATGACGGAGATCGGATTGAAGAAATGGAATCCGATGACCCGCTCGGGGTGGTCGAGATCGGCGGCCATTTCGGTGACCGACAGGGACGAGGTATTGGTCGTGAGCACCGTATCCACGCTGATCACTTTCTCCAACCGGGCGAATACGTCCTTCTTGACGGCGAGTTCCTCGAAGACCGCTTCGAGAACAAAATCCGCGTCTGCAAAACTTTCATACTCGAGGGATCCGGTCACCAGCGCGGTCAGTCGGTTCGCCTCGTCGGTGGTGATCTTCCGCTGAGCTGCCCGGTCCGCGATCTTGCGATGCACTCCGGCCAGCCCCTTGTCCAGTCGCGCCTGATCGACGTCGGTGAGCACAACCGGGACATGAAGTCGTTGGGCGAGCAGGAGGGCTATCTGCCCGGCCATCAAACCGGCGCCGATGACGCCGACCTTGGTGACCGTGCGAGCCGAGGCCGAATCCGGGGCGCCGACGGGTTTGCGAGCACGCTTCTGCGTCAGGTTGAAGGAGTACAAGCCGGCTCGGAACTCCTGCGACACAATGAGATCGGCGAGGCCCTCCGCTTCGGCCGCAAGTCCGGCAGCCAGATCCGCGGTCCGCGACAGTTCGATCAGCTCGAGGGCGCGGTAGGGGGCCGGCGAAGCGCCGTGCGTGCGCAGATCGGCGATCACTCGCCCGCGTTCGAGCGCGGAAACCCATTCTGGTTCGAACTCCGCCGACGAATAATCTGTGCGAGAAACGGATTGCGAACCATTGAGCACTCCGGCCATCCAGCCGAACGACTGCTCGAGATAGTCTGCGGCGTCGAGCACCAC
>JAABUO010005852.1_pt1 | contig 14155 bp, 15 predicted proteins | sample 5559291 | NCBI WGS metagenome assembly JAABUO01 (sample SAMN10711878, study PRJNA513372) | rock metagenome | isolation source: Antarctica rocks | place: Antarctica: Victoria Land, Finger Mt sud | reverse complement strand
TTCTCTTGGGGCAGCTTGGTCTTTCAGGATCGGATGTCGACGAAGTTGTCGTCACTCACCTGCACTTTGATCATTTTTCGGGCGCTGTCGGACGCTTCCCCCGAGCGCAGTTCGTGATTCAGGGTGCCGACATTGACTACTTCATGAGGCGGGGTGCAGTCCATCCGGTCGCAGTCATTGCCGACCCAGAAGCTGGTAGGGATATCGCATCTTTGGGCGCGGCCGGACGTCTCAGAGTGATAGATGGCGACGGACACACTGAGGCTGCAATTCTATTCCGTGTGGGTGGGCATACACCTGGGAGTCAGATCGTCGTCGTGCGTGATACTCCCACGCCAGTGGTATTAGCTGGATCGGCTGAAAGCTCAGCGCGAGGCGTCCTTGGCGGTGTCGGCTGCGATCGTGATGCATCCCATCTATACTGCAATGCTCAGAGCCTGACCCCCACCGCGTTGATCCATTCGTACGACGAGTATCAGACGGGTTTCACGACGATTACATCGTTGGCCGCTGGCGGTCGCTGGTTTCCTGGACACGACCCGCTGATGCTGCAGGGCCTCTGCGAAGTCGGCGCTGGCGTTTGGCAGTTACCGGAATTCTTCCCTGGTGCGGTCTCCCAGTCGTGATTCGCCGTTCGATAGTCCCGCGTCGAGGTGCTCCGACACCACGCCCGCAACCCGCAACGCCTCATCAAACTACTACTGACCAGCTATAACACGACTTTGCCGACGCCCTGGCCGTCAACCCCATCGTCCCCTTCGACAACAATGCCGCCGAGCGAGAAGTCCGAATGGCCAAACTCCGGCAGAAAATCTCCGGCGGCATGCGCACCCTCACCGGGGCCGAACACTTCGCCGCCCTCCGCTCCTACATCGCCACCACACTCAAACACGACCTCCGCACACTCGACGCCCTCACCATGCTCACCACCGGCAATCCCTGGCTGCCCGAAACTACGTGACCAGTTACTCCCGCACAGCCTGATCAACTTACTCTACGTGGCCTTGAGAATGGAGGCCGCAGTGGCCACTACGTCGGCTTAGTAGCTCGAGACGGGCGTCTTACAACACGACACATTGACACCCCGACCAATCCCGCCGACGCCCGGGCCAGGACGAACCCGGCCAGCACATCGGTCTCGAAGTCGGCGAGCTCGTCCTCGGTCGACGGTGCTCGATGCTCCTGCAGGTCGCGGACCACAGCCAGAGCCAACCCACGCCTCCATGGCTTCATCCAGAGTGAACAGCCATCATCCGACCAATGGTTCAGTCAGCATGGATGATGCCAGTTCATCGGTGGGTTTCGGCGCAGGGACACGCCCACAACGGCTGGCCAAGGCGTCATAAGGGTCGGCGGACGACACTGCCAGACTGAGGAACCCGTCGACTGTTGCTTACCCAACACCGCCGCCGCAAACGCGCCTGCGCCTCCACGGTGCTGGCGCCGGCCGCGGACGCACCGAACCGGGTGTGGGCGGTCGACTTCCAGTTCGACGCCACCACCGACGGTCGACCGGTCAAGATCATCTCCATCGTCGATGAGCACACCCGCGAATGCCTCGGCGGTCTCGTGGACCGCTCCATCACGGGCGACCGGCTCATCGACGAGCTCGACCGCCTCGCCGCGGGCCGGGGCTACCCAGCGATGCTGCGCTGCGACAACGGCCCCGAGCTCGCCTGCGAGGCGATGGCCGACTGGGCCACCGGCCGGGTCGGCCTGTCGTTCATCCCACCCGGCCAGCCGTGGCGCAACGTCTACCTCGAGTCCTTCAACGGCAGGGTCCGCGACGAATGCCTCAACATCGACAGCTTCTGGTCACTAGCCCACGCCCGGGTCGTGATCACCGACTGGAAGGACGACTACAACCACCGCCGACGACACAGCTCGCTCGGCTACGAGGCCCCAGCGGACTACGCTGCCGCCTGCACCCACCAATGAACAACTCACCAGACGTGGATCAGTTCCTGGGGTCCGGCCAAAGGAGCTGGTCGCTCTCGCCGACGGGTTCCGGGATCGAGCGAGTCGTGGGCGGACCTGCTGCGTGACTGCAAGCGTCGTGGGATGCGGGCCCCGGTCCTGGCGATGGGTGACGGCGCGTTGGGGTTCTGGAAGGCGCTGCGTGAGGTCTTCCCCGACACCCGAGAGCAGCGCTGCTGGTTCCACGCCGGAGGCAATGTTCTTGCCGCGCTGCCGAAGTCGGCGCATCCGGGCGCGAAGGCAGCGCTGGCGGAGATCTGGGGCGCCGAGGATAAGGACCACGCCCTCGCCGCAGCCAAGACGTTCGAGGACCTCTACGGTTGACGAGCACCGCACGTCCCCGATCTTGCCTGGTGGACGTGGATCAACGACAACGGGGCCCGCGCCAAGTCCGGGTAGCCCCGAACGATCCCGACCAGCGCCGGGCTGGTCCGGCTCTACGCCGACTACCTGCACGGCGAGTACGGCGAGCTGGACAGCGACTACGTGTTCGTCAACCTGTGGGGTGAACCGCGCGGACACCCGTTGACCTACGCCGCGGTCTACGATCTGGTCAAACGCCTGCGCCGGCGGGACCGGGATCGAGTTCGACCCGCACTGGTGCCGCCCGCGGCCAGACCCGGCTGGTCGAGATGAACCAGCAGGTCCTGGGCAACCTCGACCGGATCATCGACACACTCGCCGACGATCCCGGCATCGGCGACCAGAACGAGCCCGATGCGGGCTGACAACTCCCGGCAGCTCCTCGACGCCGCACGCCGCCGCGCCCAGGCCACCCGCCGCCGCGCCCTCGTCGCCCTGCGTCACATGGATAACGCCGGAACGCACATCACCTTCGACGCGCTGGCCCGCGAAGCCGGAGTCTCCCGGTCCTGGATCTACAACCAACCCGACCTGCGAACCGAGATCGAACGGCTGCGAGACCGGCCGCGGCCCGCCGCAGGCCGACCCGTTCCGGACCGCCAACGTTCCTCCGACGCCTCCCTGCTACGCCGCGTCGAGGTCGCCACACAGCGCATCCGCGAACTCGAAACCGACAACACCCGCGAACCCCGACACGACACGCCGAGACCACCAATTCCGAGGCCCACCAAATCGTGCTGAGCGACAGCGTCGCAGACACCGTCCACGACGCAAAACTGCAGCTCGCAGCCTTGATCATCCCCGGGGCTCAAGATAACCATCGAGAGCACGTTCGCCACGGTCAGGTTGCGGCAGCGGGTCACCAAGGGACCCGGTTCCAGGGCCGCCGGGGTCGCGATGGCGTTCAAGCTCATCGAGTCCGCACAAGCCCGCTGGCGTGCCGCGAACGCGCCCCACCTCGTCGCCCTGGTTCGCGCCGACGCGAGGTTCGAGAAAGGCAAACTCGTCGAACGACCCGACGAATCAGACGAGGAGAGCGGGGGTGATCAGCAAGTCGCGTGACACACCGATCCACAGGTCTTGACTATTCCTTGGGCCGCTTCCCAATCTGACGATCATTTAGTTTGGGCTCATGACACGCTCAGAAGCCCCAGGGCCAACTGGGACGCGCGGTCACGTCACTCCAGGAGAGCCGCACCCACAACAGTTAGCCGGTGAGCGCGCTCCCGCTGTGTCTTCGGGCCAGCACCGCTGCGACGAGGATGCCGGCGAGCGACAGCGCACCTGAGATCATCAGATAGAGCGGCACTGCCACCGACCAGGTGTTGTTTGCGATGAACGACTGGAAGATCAGCGGGGTGAAGCCGCCGACGACACCACCAAGTTGAAAGGCGAGCGAGACACCCGTGTAGCGGATGTCCGGCGCGAACAGCTCCGCCATGGCATTCGAGAGCGGTCCATAGGACAGCGGGTGCAGCAGGGTCATCGTTACGAAGATGGCCACGACTGCCAGGAACGGCGAGTTCGTCGACGCGACGAGCAACCACATCATCGGGAAGGCGAAGACCATCAGCACGATGGCGCCAATGCTGAAGATCCGCGTATTACCGAACCGGTCCGCAAGAACGCCTGCGAGTGGCAGCGTGAAGATCTCCACGACGGCGGCGGCGGCTATGGTTAACAGCAAGAACTGGCTGGACAGCTTCAGCTCATTGACACCGAACGAGAGCAGGAAGATCGCCAGGAAGTAGAAGAAGGCGAATGGTGCCAAGGTGAGCGCGATGCCGATGACTACCTGGCCCGGGTAGTGCGCGAGGGTAGAGAACAGGGGTACGCGTTTGGTCTGGCCCTCCTGACGGATCCTAGCGAACTCTGGCGTCTCCTCGACGCGGAGCCGAACGATAAGGCCGACGACGACGAGCACCGCGCTGAGAAGGAACGGGATTCGCCAGCCCCAACTGATGAAGGCGTCGTGGGGCAACGTGTTGAAGAGAGCAAAGATAACGGTCGCGAGCACGAGGCCGGCGGGGGAGCCTGTCTGCACGAGCGCACCGGCGAGGTTGCGCTTGCTGTCCGGCGCATGCTCGACCGAAAGCAGCATCGCGCCGCCCCACTCGCCACCCACGCAGAAGCCCTGGACCAGCCGCAGGACGATCAGCAGGATCGGCGCCAAGATGCCGACCGCATCGTAGGTCGGCAGGCAGCCGATGAGGACGGTCGCGGTCCCCATGCCGAGGAGAGTGATGTACAGCATCTTCTTGCGGCCTATCCGGTCGCCGAAGTGGCCAAAAACGATCGCACCAAACGGGCGGGCGAGGAAGCCGACCCCGAACGCGCCGAATGCCACGAGCGTGCCGGTCACCGGGTCGAGTTTGGGGAAGAAGAGGACGTTGAACACGAGTGCGGCCGACGTACCGTAAATGTAGAAGTCGTACCACTCGATCGCCGTGCCGACGACGCTTGACGCGGTCACTGTGCGGTCGAGCCGCTCGGTCTGCCGTGCGAGTGTTGTCATGGATCAGGACTCCTAACTATCTTCCCAGACCGGCATCTTCACCCAGAATCTGATGAAGATCAGCGCACCCACCGTTGTGACGGAGCCGGACGACACTCATGCGACCCACCCCAGTCGCCACCATCAAGCCCAACCACACTCCGCTACGAGGAAGCAGGGCCATCAAGTCTAAGCAACATAGCATGCCGGGCACGGCCTGGGCGCAGTGCGTCAGACGTGATGCAGCAGTCTGGAGAAGAGGGTGTTTCAGGCAAGGCGCCAGACTCGGCCCTCATATCCGTCGATGGGCTCGGCGGGGAAGCGTTCCTTGACCAGAGGGTCGTGACCGGGAACGATGACGCCGTTGTCGCTGGCGAGCTCATGGATGCGGTCGAAGGCATCGAGCATGTGCGGCACTGTGTGGGCGATGCCGAAGGGACGCTGGGCTTCGATGTTCTCGAAAAAGTGCGAGGCATCAGAGGCGAGCACGACGATGTAGCCGTCCTCTAGTTCGATCCGGACGCACTGGGTGCCGGGGGTGTGACCTCCGACAAGGTGGACGCTCACGCCGTCGGCGATCTGCGCGTCGCCGTCGAGCTGCTCGAGGCCGCCGTTGAGGTTGGCGGTGACGAGGTTCGTCAGATCTTGATGCAGCACCATGGTGCTGTACATCGCCCTGCGTGCGTCCGGCCCGATCCAGAAAGCGATCTCGCGCTGCTGCACGTGAATGAGCGCCTCCGGCAGCTCGGCCAAGTAGCCGGTGTGGTCGTAGTGGCAGTGGGTGAGCACGATGCTCGGGATGCGCGATATCGGATAGCCGAGGGCTGCGGCGACGTCGAGAGGCGAGCCTAGGTGCTGTCGGGAGCCACGCTCGAGTGCCGTTTGTTCGGTGTATCCTGCGTCGACGAGGATAGCCGCGTCAGGCCCGGTGATGAGCCAGACGAAGTAATCGATCGGCATCGTTTCGCCCCCGCGGGGGTCGTGGCCGTAGAAGTGCTCCACGCGCACCGCGCTGGGGCGCGTTGCGTAGCGGATCGCATAGACGTGGTGGGGCCGCCATCCGACTGGCAGCGGTGCCTTGCGTGGCGGACGGAGGCCGCGAGCGGGTGGGTAATTGTTCATCGCGTATATCTCACGCCTCCTTGCCTGCGCGCCGGTTGTGGACGCTGTTCAGGATACCTCTCCCGCTTCATAGTGACGTCGGGCTCCCTACTGCGCTCCGGCGGCGAGCACCGCGTCGGTCAAGGACTGTAATCGTATCGGCGCCTCGCTGGCGCGGAAGTCGGCAAGCGCCCGTCCGAGACTGGCGTCGATCTCGGCGGCGAGGGCGCGCAATGGCTCTTGATACTCGACCGAGCCGATCCAGTCCAGCAGCATCGTGATCGACAGCAGCATGGCGGTCGGGTTCGCCGCTCCCGTGCCGGCGATATCCCGGCGCGGAGCCGTGGCTGGCCTGGGCGAGCGCGAATGAGTCGTCCGCGGCCACGTTGAGGCTGGGCGCGAAACCGAGCCCGCCGACGATTGCCGCTGCCTCGTTGGGGAGGATATCGCCGAACATGTTGGTCGTGACGATGACGCTGAGCACCCGGTAGAGCCGCTCCGGGTCCAGGCCGAGGTCGACGCCGAGTTGGAACGCTTCGGCGGCGACCGCGACGTTGCTCATCGAGATCATGTTGTTGACGAGCTTGACGAGCTTGACGACCTTGCCGTCCCCGAGTCGTCCGACGAGGTGAACGGCGCAGAGCGTCTCGAGCACCGATCGGGCAAGTAGCGTCAGCGGCGCATCGGTCCCAACGAGCAAGCTCAGGGTGCCGCCGAGTGCGTCGGCAGGGCCGCCGCTGACCGGTGCGTCGACGACTTCGACACCAACACCGAACGCAGCCGGGACGGCGCGAACCGTCTCCGGCCGTATCGTACTCATCTCGAGTACGATCCTCGGGCGCGCTTCCTGCGCCGCGAGTTCAGCGAGGACGGCGTGCACGGCTGCATCAGAGGGCAGGATAAGCACCAGGAGATCGATCCCGGCGATCTCAGCCAGGCTCGCCTCCGTGGCGCCCTGGTCGACGAGGCGCTGCACTGCAATGGGGTTGAGGTCCCGTACCAGCACGTCGTACCCGCGCACCGCCAAGCGGGTGGCGATCGAGCCGCCCATCGCGCCGAGACCGACTCTCTGCCCCTGTGGCATGGTGTCGCCTCAAACCTTCACCGTGATTGGATCGCGCAGATCCTCGGAAAGCCGAACATGACGTCCGTGAAGTGCGTACACTCCAGCGGCGCCTCCACCCTCCGGCTTCGCAGCTGGAGCCGCTTTGGCTGCGGGCGTCACTGCGCCGCATTGGAGCGGTAAGTAGACGCCGGTGCCAGCGGGCGTAGGCGCCCATCGAATCGCGGTTGCCAACTGCGCGAAGGTGGGGGGCCGAACGGCAGCGACGATCCGGCCCGAGCGCGGCCACGGCGTTGTAGCACGGCGTGGACGGAATCACCTCGACAGCTAACGTCCGCGTCACTTCGAGAGTGTGACAGATCGCCAGGTCAGGTTCTACACCTCACCTGCACCCGGGCCGCAGGACCTGGTCGTGGTCTCGATGGACGGCAAGGGCGTGGTGATGCCCCCTGAGGCGTTCCGCCCGGCCACCGCGCGCGGCAAGCTGTCTACCCGCCTGGCCAAGGCGAGCGCAGTCGCAAACGGATGGCCGAGGTCGGGACCGTCTACCACGCCACACCCATTCCATGCACGGCAGGCGACGACGATCTTCCGACCAGGTCATGATCTCTGGACAACCATCTCCTGATGCGCTGCGCGCAACTTAGGTGAGTGACTGCCGAATCGTTACCGGACGTATCCGCTGGGCGGCTATTGGTTCACTCCGCGGGGCCGCTGACGAACGAGGTGTGACCCCACTGCTCCCAGAGTTTTGTGAGCGCAGCGTAGTCCTCGCGGGCCCAACCTTCGGCCATCGCCAGCTCGTAGACGGTGTGGGCGGCCGGGATGGTGAAGATTGGCAGGCCTACATCCTGGGCGAGTTGCTGCGCGAGCACGGAGTCTTTGCGAGCCGCTTCGAGGGCCATCCCGCCGTCGTATGCGCCGTCGAAGACACGTTCGGCGATGCGATGGGTAAGTGGGCGCATAAGTCCGCCGTCGGGGGCCTGTAGCAGCTCGACGACCTGCTGGGGGTCGAGACCGGTGGCATGGGCCATCGCGATTGCCTCACTTAAGAGCACCATAACGACGTGGGCGACCGCGTTGTTGATGACCTTTGCGGCCATGGCGGTGCCGGACTTGTCGAGGATGCGCTGATGGGGGGTGATCGCGTCGAAGAGTGTCCCGAGCCGCGCGACCTGGCCCTTGTCGCCCGCGATCACGATCCCTGCGGTGCCGTTGTGCATCTGGGCCACGCCCGAGAGGATCGCGGCGTCGAGCGTCTCGACGCCGGCGACGGCGAGTAGCGTCTTGATCTGCAGGATGTCGTTGGGTGTGACGGTGCTGGACTCCAGGACGACCTGCACGGAGCCGGGCGTCACCGCGATGGTTTGTGCGACGGCAAGCGATGCTTTTGGGTGTGGCAGGGACAGCAGCACTGTCTTGGCACGGCCGACGATGACGTCGAGATCGGCCACTTCGAGCCCCGCCGCTTCGGCCACGGTGCGGCGCTCTGACGATAGATCGGTGGCGATCACCGGGAACGCGGCGTTGAGGCGCTGGGCGATCTCGATGCCCATATTCCCGAGGCCGACTACTCCGATCGGCGCGAAGTCCGGGATCTGGTCGGTCATAGTGTGCTCCTCTTCGTCATCTTCTCGGCCGGGTCGGCGTGGCCGTCGGTGTTAGGCTAAACCGTGAAGACTACTCATTCAGACGCCCCGGCTCTGCAGAACGAGATCGTCGACGGCGCGATGATTGGCGGTGAGTGGTTCAGCGCCGATGGCCCCGAGCGTATTGTCATCGACCCGGCCGACGACACGCCCCTGGCGATCGTGCACGACGCCTCCCCCAACCTGGTCGATAAGGCCGTCGCGTCTGCCCGAAACGCGTTCGAAAGCTGGGCGGACACCCCTATTACGGGACGCGTCGCTGCACTGGAGGCGGTCGCCGACGCTCTGGTCGCGAACGCCGAGCTCCTCGCCCGCATCGAGACCATCGATACCGGCAAGCCGCTCAACCAGTCCGTCAGCGACATCCGCATCGGCGAACGCTACTTTCGCTACTACGCGCACGCCGCACAGCATCTCTTCGGCGACTCGATTCCGCTCGGGCCGGCCACGTTCGCCTACACCCGCCGCGAACCGTACGGCATTGTCGCGCACATCACGCCGTGGAACGCGCCGATCAGTCAGCTTACCCGAGGCGTCGCACCTTCGTTGGCCGTGGGGAACACCGTCGTGGTCAAGCCCTCCGAGCTCGCGCCGCTGTCGTCGCTGGTCTTCGCCGAGATCGTGCGAAGGATCCTCCCGACCGGAGTTTTCAACCTCGTGCCCGGCGACGGCATTGGTACCGGGCACGCCCTCGCCGCGCATCCCGACATCGACCATCTGACCTTCACCGGCTCGGTGGCGACCGGCATTGCTGTCTCCGCCGCAGCGTCAGCGAACATCGTTGCGACAAACCTCGAACTGGGTGGCAAGTCACCCGCGATCGTCTTCCCCGACGCCGATCTGGACGCGGCGGTGAAGTCCGCCACCGGTGCGCTAATCCGTAACTCGGGCCAGTCGTGTTCCGCCCTCACCCGCTTCATCGTGCACCGTGACGTGGTGGATGAATTCTCGGCGAGACTGGTCTCCCGCGTCGAGAAGCTGAGCATCGGCGCGGGCATCGACGATCCCGATGTCGGCCCGCTCGTCTCGGCGGAGCAGCGCGACCGGGTATTCGGTCTTGTCGAACGCGCGATCGGCCAGGGCGCGGTCGCTTTCACCGGCGGCTCCGTGCCGTTCGTCGTAACCGGCCATGAGAATGGGTACTTCGCCCAGCCGACCGTTCTCGGAGGTGTCACGGCTGATATGGAGATCGCCCAGACCGAGGTGTTCGGGCCGGTGCAGACCGTCATCGCCTTCGAGACCGAGGCCGAGGCGCTCGCGATTGCGAACGGCACCGAGTATGGCCTGGCCTCGGCGGTCTTCACGACGAACATCAACATCGCCTCACGTCTTAGCGCGAAGCTGCGCGCCGGCCAGGTGCAGATCAACGGATTTGTCGGCGCGGGCGCTGAGATACCGTTCGGCGGCTACCGACACTCAGGCCACGGCCGCGAGAAGGGCTTCGAGGCGCTCTACGGCTACTCGCAGGTCAAGGCCGTGGTCACCCATCTCGCACAGTGACGTGGCTTGGATGCGACGCTCGTCGGGTTCGTCAAGACCATCTCTGGCTGCTACGGCGGCCGCGATCATCAGTGAGCAGGCTCCTCCCTCGCCGGTGGCGGGGGCGTACTCGTTCGCGGCGATCCAGGAGTGGCCCGACCGTGGCCCGCAGTGGGTGTGGCCGTGTTGTCGCCCGATGCACGATTCCTGGCGGGAGCGCTACGATGTGCACGTGGGAAGTGGGGTAGTGGTTGGCGTAAGCGGTGCCGCCCATGCCAGGCCCCTCGCGCGACCCTGTGCCTCTAGGTTGGGCCGTTGAGTCAGCCGCTGCGAATCGGCTGCGGAGCGGGGACCGCCAATGATCGGTTCGACGCTGCGGTTGAACTGGTCGAGAACGGTTCGCTGGACGTACTCGTGCTGGAATGCCTGGCCGAGCGGACGACCGCGCTCGGTCAGCTCCGCGAGCGAACAACTCCTGGCTCCGGCGCCGACCCAACACTCGCACGGCGCGTCCGGTCACTGCTCGAACCGCTCAGACGGCACCGCACACGATTGATTACCAACCTCGGTTCGGCCAACCCGATGGCTGGCGGTCAGCTCATGGTGCAGTTGGCCACCGAGCTCGGCATACCCCTGCGGGTGGCCGTGCTCAGTGGTGACGACGTCTCCGCTGGGTTCGACCAGGCCGCTCCCGCCTGGGAAGACGGCCGGCCACTGGACAGCCACGGCGAACTGATCTCGGCCAACGCCTACCTCGGCGCCGAACACATCCTACCGGCCTTGCAGACAGGCGCGGACGTTGTGATCACCGGCCGCGTCGCCGATCCGTCGCTATTTGTCGCGCCTATCGCTGAATATTATGGATGGCGCTTGGACGACTGGCAGCGCATGGCTGACGGTACTGTCGTCGGCCACCTGCTGGAGTGTGGCTCGCAAGTGTCTGGTGGCTATTTCGCCGACCCCCCGTACAAAGTAGTGCCTGACCTCGCGCATCTAGGTTTTCCAGTAGCCCTAGTTCGAGAGGACGGCCGGGCTGTGGTGACGAAGAATCCAGAGACCGGCGGGCTGGTCACTGTGGATACGGTCCTCGAACAACTGACGTATGAGGTTCTGGATCCGACCAGCTACCTCACCCCCGACGTGACTGCGGACTTCCACGCCGTCTCGGTAAACCAGGTGGGGCCAGACCGAGTCGCTGTGCACGGCGCGGCCGGCCGGCCGCGCCCGGAGCAGTTGAAGGTGAGTGTCGGGTACAAAGCCGGCTATCGATGTGAGGCCGAGATCTCCTACGCGGGCGCGGGTAGCGTCGCTCGCGGCCGATTGGCCGCCGACGTGGTCCGCGAGCGAGTCAGTGAGTTCTGCAAACGTGCGCGCGTGGACTTGTTCGGCGTTGACGCCCTGCACGGCGAGGTACTGTCACGAGTCGGAGACCCGTATGAATGCCGGGTCCGCCTGTCGGTCATCTGTCCGAGTCTCGACCAGGCCGAAGCGGCTGCCGACGAGGTCGTCGGCCTGAACAACAACGGTCCAGCCGGCGGAGGGGGGGCACGGTCACAGGTGACCGAGGTGGTCGGCATACTGTCCACTACGATCGACCGGACGGCCGTGAATCCTGCTGTAACCATGTTGGTCACGCAATGACTACGGCGCGGCTCCGCACGATCGCGCACTCGCGTGCGGGCGACAAGGGCAACCTCAACTCCCTGTCCGTGATCGCCTACGACCACGAGGGGTATGGGTTTCTCGCCAACGCGCTATCCGCCGAGCTCATCCGCGCGCATCTGGCCTTCCGCATCACCGGCAGCGTGCATCGGTATCTCTGTCCTGCGCTACGCACGGTGCACTTCGTCGTCGAGCGGGCAGCTACGGACACGGTGACAACGAGTACGTTCGCCGATACACACGGCAAGAGCCTGTCTTCGGCGCTGCTCGAACTCAAGTTGGACATCCCCAGTGCAATGCTGCGCGTGCACGTCCGAGAACACGCTGAGCACTGAGTCATCTGTTGTGTCAGAGGCGGGGCCGGAGGACATAGCCTCGATCCACAAGTTGTTCATCGGCCCGGGTGGGCTAGTTCAGCCCTCGGTGGTCCGGTCGCACCCCCTGAAGTTCTCGATCAGCTCGGCCAGCGTGTTCTCGACACCGACGTTGCCGGCGAACACCACGTACGGCACATCTATAGCCGCCGCGTCGGCCTCCACCGGCTGCAACACCGAGACGAACCCGTCGAATAGCTGGCCGGATTTCCGGAGATGATGAGCACACGAAGGGTTGAATATGTCGTGTGAGCTGCGGAAACGCAGAACCGGCGTGATGGGGTCGTGTTACTACAAGCCGGTGCGCCGCCTCGGCCGCTTGTCGGCCCGGCGCGTCAGTCTGGGGAGACGGTGATGTCGAAGAACCGCGCGGGCTCAGGGAGTTCGAGTGCGTCCAGGATGGTCTTCTGCCCTGCGGTGGTCGCGGAGCGTTGGGCGAACCGCCCCTCGGCGGTGGACAGGGTGACCAGGTGCATCCGGTCGAGCTCGTGGCGGACGTTGCGCCAGGTGTCGCCGGTGGCGTTCTCGACGCCCCGGATCAGCAGCAGCGCCCTCTGTGTCAACCTGGGTTGAGGCACCTGCCCCCTGACAATCAGTGACCCGAGGGCGCCCTTCATGTCGCGCCAGCCGCGTTCGACCTGCAGCAGCTGCTTGTAGGCCGCGGCGAGGTCTTCGGGGGTCAGGGTGGCATCGGAGGTGCGCAGCAGCCACTTGCCGTCCAGGTGCTGCTCGCGTTTGACGGCTCTACGACACCAGGCGTGGTGAGCGTCTCCTGATTCGTGTTGTGCGGTGAGTGTTCCACGTGGTGCCGCAGTGCAGGAGCAGGCGTAGCCGGTAGTTGGTGAAGTAGCGGAATCCGAAGCCGACGCGCTTGATCCGCTTGATGAGCAGGTTCACCGCTTCGGTGGGTCCGTTGCTGGCTCTTCACGGTTCGAGGTGAGGGTGTGGCGTTGGCCCCGTAGGGCTCGTGGCCCTTCGAGACTGGTAGGTGCTGAAGCCATCCAGCCGAAGGGCCACGAGCGTGGACGACGCTACTTCTGTGCTGTTTGACCTGCCAGGATTCGTCGTGATCGAGTGTGTCGAGCTCAGCGACGACGTCCGCGAGGTGCTGATCATGCAGGTCGAGGACGTGCACAGGTGTCCCCGCTGCGGGGTGATCGCGCGGAATCCCCCGTTCGACACGAGGACGTGTCGGGTGAAGGACCTGCCGTTCGGGGAACGACTGCTGCAGGTGGTGTGGCGCAAACGCCGCTACCGCTGCGTCGAGGGGGTCTGCGCCCAGAAGGTGTTCGTCGAACGTAGCGACCAGATCCGGCCGGGGCGCCGCTCGACCGAGCGGCTGCGGCGGGTGCTGGCCCGCGCCGACGCCGAGACCCGCGCGTACTCCCGCGTCGCCGCCGAGTACGGGGTGTCGTGGTGGCTGGTCAACGACGTCGCCGCCCGCGCCGCGGCACGGCTGCCGACCGAGCCGGCGGTGGTGCGGTGGTTGGGCATCGACGAGACCCGCACCCGCCGGGTCCGCTGGCACTGCGACCCCGACACCGGGCGCTGGGGGCGTGACGAGCCGTGGATGACGTCGCTGACCAACCTGGACACGACGTCGGGCCCGGCGATCCTCGGGCTTACCCCGGGCCACCACGTCATGACGTCAACTGCCGGTCTCGGGAGATGTCAACATGGGGTACACCCCAACACCACGTCAGTCGCCAGCACGGACACCGCCAGATTGGGATCCGGATTGCGGTTGATTGACGCAACACTACGGGCTTCTCAGAGTTCAACCTGACACATTCGGCAGGGAAGGCACGATCAGCGGGCAACGCGTCGCCTACACCCGGGTGAGCACACTGGATCAGAACACCGCCCGGCAACTCGACGGGATCGCCGTCGATCGCACGTTCACCGACAGCTCCTCGGGCAAAGACACCCAGCGCCCGCAGCTGGTGGCCCTGCTCGGTTTCGTCCGGGCAGGGGACACCGTGGTGACGCATTT
>JAABUO010005909.1_pt1 | contig 14156 bp, 11 predicted proteins | sample 5559291 | NCBI WGS metagenome assembly JAABUO01 (sample SAMN10711878, study PRJNA513372) | rock metagenome | isolation source: Antarctica rocks | place: Antarctica: Victoria Land, Finger Mt sud | reverse complement strand
ACACCGGGGAATATGCGGTCGGCGATTGGGTGCTGGTCGATCCACAAACTCAGGCGCTGGTCCGACGCCTGGAGCGCAGGACGGTGCTGGAGCGTCACACGGAAGGCAGCACGGTCTCACAACTCGCCGCGGCCAACGTCGACACGCTCTTCATCGTCACCTCGCACAACGCCGATTTCAACCTTGACCGTCTTGAGCGCTATCTGGCGCTCGCCAACCAAGGCAGGATCAATCCTGTGATCCTGCTCACCAAAGCTGATGTCACGGCGGACGCGGAGACGTATCAGCAGCAGGCCGCTGCTTTGCAGCGTGGGCTCACCGTCGTGGCATTGGATCCTCGATCTGTAGAAGCGATTGCTCTTCTCGCCCCCTGGTGCGGCGTCGGGCAGACCGTGGCGGTCGTCGGCTCCTCCGGCGTCGGCAAATCAACGCTGGTGAACACGCTGGCAGGGTCGGGCCAAGTTGGATCTCAGCAGACCGGGGGCATTCGGGAGCGCGACTCCAAGGGGCGTCACATCACCACCGCAAGATCTTTGCATGCGATTGCGGGTGGTGGTTGGGTCATCGACACACCGGGCATGCGCACGCTGAACGTCAGTGACGCGGCCGATGGGATCGAGACCCTGTTCGCCGAAATCATCGAGCTTGCTCCCTTGTGCCGGTTCAGCGATTGCACCCATGCCCATGAACCCGGCTGCGCCGTGCGAGCTGCCGTTCTCAGCGGTGCGTTGGACCCTGAGCGTCTGGTCCGCTGGCGCAGGCTCTTCAACGAAAACCGCGACAACACGCCCGTCGCGACCGGGCCGCGGGGCAACCGGGCGTTTACAAAGCTCCCCCGGAAACGCTGAACGGACGCTGCCGCATCGCTCGTCGTTGTCTCATCATGGGCGGTAACCGGAAGGTCGCAGCGAGAACAAACCACCGCTCTTGACTGCAACCAGAAGACGTATACATTGAGGCTCGGTTGCACCGCCGAAAGGGGGCGGCGCTACGGCGCTTTAGCCCTGCCGCAGTATCGACCCCTAAGCTCAGCGCAACCATGAACCCACCCACAAGGGCGCTTCGGCGCTCTTTCGCGCTTCAGGAGCAAAGCATGACGAACGAGCCCGACGGCAAGCAGCCGCACTATTTCAGCGGCGCGGACGGGGGACTTCTCCCCTTTGCCGGCCTATGGGACCGCTGGCGTGACCCCGAGACCGGCGAAGAGGTGCTGAGTTGCACGATGGTCGTGTCCGGCGCGAGCGAATGGATGGCGCCTTACCATGACCGCATGCCGGCGCTCTTGGCCGAAGCCGACTTCGACCGCTGGCTTTCGGGGGAAGTCGGAACCGAGGTGCTGAAGCCGGCTCGGGAGAGCGCGCTTCGGGAATGGCCGGTAGCACGGCGGGTGAATAAGACCGGGGTCGGGGTCGACGACCCTAAGACGATTGCGCCGCTGGCGTAGGCTGGATGGTGGTTGCTGGATCAGTTCGAAGAAGCATTCCATCATGGGGCACAATTGCGCTTCAGGCATTATTGAGCACGGAGTTCGTAGAACATTGAACCGCCCCGGGTTTACCGGAGGCCCCAATTCCTGAGAGGACGGGGCCATGACGAGCAAGACGACGAACAAATTTTCTTCCGAGGTGCGCGCCCGGGCGGTGCGGATGGTGCTGGAGCACGAGGGGAACCATGCTTCGCGCTTGGCTACCCCTCTGACTCAAATCCCCGTTGCCAACCGATATGGCTCGGCGAACCAGGGCGTTCACCCCTTGGTTCAATCTCGGTTGCGTCCGACAAGCGGCAGCGTATGTTGGTTGCGATACCGAGGGAGGGGCGCGGTGCTTCGAGGTGCTGTTCGTAGGGGCGTGGCGGTGTCTGCCGCGTCTCTTTTTCTGGTCACCGCAACGGTTCGCGCCGAAGCGGCCGGGCGCCCCTACATGATGCAGGCCCAGGCGGCCTTCGACGATTTGCCAGCCCGGGACCGCAACGAGATCTTCCTGGAGCTGATGGCCACCGGCGATTTCAACGCCATGGCCTCCAGCGAGTTTAATGGGCGTCTCTATGACGCGACGGCCAGCTTCCAGGCCAAACACGGCCTCGAACCAAGCGGCGTCCTCACGCCGGAGACGCGCCAGGCTCTGAGCCTGGTCGGCGGTCGGGTCTTCAACAGCTGGGGCTTCGAGTTTCTCGACCACCCCTTCGCGCCGGCATCGGTCGTCATACCGGGCCACTTCGGCCTAGCTCGATCTCCGACCCAGCACGGCTTCGCTCTTGAGAACCGCAATCACACGATGAGCGCCGATTTCTCGTTCTTCGCCGACAACGAAGCCACGCTCAGCATCGCCTTTGACAAACTGACCCGCACGACCTCCGGCCGCCGCGTCGACATGAAAGTGATCCGTCCGACCTTCCTTGCTGTAGCAAGCGGGACCGACAAGACCTCGAGCTACTCCCGCTTCATCGTCGTGAAGGGCGGGATCGCCGGCTTCACGCTATCCTGGAACAACGACGCGTTCCCCAGCGGCGTCCGCGTCGCGGTCGTGATGGCCAACGAGCTGTATCCCCGCCACATGGTCTCCGACACGGGCCAGCAGGCCGACATCTTCGAGGGCCTGCCGAGTGACGCCAGCCCGAGTGATACGGCGCCGCCGGACAGCATGGCGTTCTCCAGCTCCACCCCGACCAACGCCGGCGCCGACGCGGTTAGCCAAGCCGTGTTGCAGACGAAACAGGAGGCCCAGCGCAGAGCCGCACAGGAGCAAGCGGACCGTCAGGCGGCCTACGCGGAGCAGCAGCGCGTGGCGCAGCACGAAGCGGCTGACCGTCGGACGGCCGCAGACGCCGCGGCACGAGCCGATGCGGCGGAGAGGATTAGGGTCGCCCAGCAGGAAGAAGCGGTCCGCCAGGCCAAGGCCGAGGCGAATCGCCTCGTGCAACAGGCCGAGGCTGATCGAAAAGCGAGGGCCGAGCAGGAGGCCCGGGCTGCCGCGGCGGCTCAACTCAAGGCGGAGCGTCTGGCCCGGGCCGTCTCGGTTGCCAAGCAGGCGATCGAGGATGCGTCGGGCTTTGTGAAGAGCAGCCGAGATGATCCGCAGCTGATGGACCACCTCGGCCGGATCGCCGATCTCAACGCGGCGCTTTCCGCCACCGATCCGGAGGTCGTGGAGGGCAAGACAAGCGCGCTATCGACTGCGGTCTCGGCAGATCCCGCCTACGCCGCCTACGGCGCGCAGCGCTCCGCCGAGCGGCAGCGCGAGACCGCCCGCTACCTCGGCGACGCCGTCCGGACCCTGAAAAATCAGCGGAGCTTCCTGGTGGGCACGGTCGCTCAGGACCCGACCTCTCCGCAGGCGGCCCGCTTCCTGAGCCTCGCAAAGCAGGCCGAAGCAGTCCTGGCCGCTCCGGACCTGGACCACGCCCAAACCGCTATGGGCACCATCGAAGCAACCATCAAGGATGCCGGGCTCCGCGACGCTTACGCCGCCGCGAGCGCCGCGGCGAAGCAGGTCGCCGTGGCCGAAGCCGTCATCGCGCAGCCGGCTGCGAGCAGCACGGCCAGCACTACGCCCCCGCCGTCCCAGCCGGCATTTCAGTCTTCCGCCAGCGCCTTGCCGTCACAGAGCCCGGCCGCATCGCTGCCGATGACGGAGAAGGACCGGTTCCTACTCGACGGCGGACGCGATGACGTGGTCCTGATGGTGAACGCGTCGCCCAAGGCTCCTCACGTCTACCGCGACCTGAAGGGCGATCTCGTCTTCGACCGCGACCAAGCCGACGTCTGCCTGTTCGGCCGCGGCGCGGATGCGGATCTGCCCAGCGTCGTCCGCTCCGCCCTTGCTCCCTATAAGCTGAAGCAGATGTCGCTGCCGCAGACTCCTTGCGATGGCGATCGGCTGGATAGCTACGACGTAGTCGCGACCCGACGCGGGCAGTTCCTACGTCAGAACATGACTGTGGCGCTCCAACTTGTGGGATCGCTCGAAGCCGGCACTCTGAAGCAGCTCTCGATTCTGACCCCTGCCGCGCTCCAGACGGCACAGGCGACGGAAGCCGTGGCCGCTGAGGCCGTGGCGGAGGACGTCGCCCGGGGCATGCGACCCGGCTTTGGGTTCCTCGTCGTAGCCGACGAAGTCTCGGGGCTCTGCGCCGTGACCCCGCAGGACGCAGAGGCTCATCAGAGACTGATTGCGAGGCACGCCGACGTGCTGACGGCCGCTATGGGTGCCGAGCCGATCGCCGCTCCGACGACCGCCGACGGCGCTTTCGTGAGCGCGAAGCGCGGCCGCTGTGGTGCCGTTTACGCCTCGGCAGCGGATCTCAAAACGGTGGCGGACGGCCTACAGCGCGACGGGACGAAGCACCGCTTTTTATCTCTCTGGTTCACGCCGGCGGAGATCCAGAGCTCTTCGGACGCGATCAAGGCCGAGCCCGCTGCGGCCGAGAAGCAGATGGCGGAACGCCAGAGGAAGCAGGCCGAGGACGCGAAGATCGGCGCTATGCGCGCCGCCGATGAAACGGCCACACTTGCCGCTCGGCAGGCGGCCTCGCGCAAGCAGTACGGCGCGACCGCCACCGCGGCCGCGGCCCGCATCGCGGCTGAGGTCAACGGCTTCACGGACTCGCCGGAGGACCAGACCCAGGTCGCGGTGCACAAGTTCCCGAACTTCGCAGCTCTGTTCCGCGACGATCTCGGCGACCGCTGGGAAAAAATGAGCGAGAACTCCGAGCTGGCCGACTACGGGGTGGCGGACTGGAAAGGGCGAAGCCTGGAGACGGTCTTCTCGCGCTTGAACATCCGCCTCAAGAACAGGATCCTAGGCGACTATAAGGATCGTTGCTACGTGTTCGGCCAGATCAACGATACCGAGTTCGACGCCACGCGCGAGCACATCGTCTTGCCCTGCGATGATGAAGCCGATCTCGCGGCGTGGCAGACGGAGCATGGGTTCAAGAGCTTCTGGAGCCTGCGATGACGGCTATGGGTTTCTTTATCGATCCAAAGTTTGAAGGTTGCGCTTTGCGTGCGGTAATAATTGCGGGCACTCTTTGTATTCACATGCCGCCAGGCCCAAGCGGCCGGTGAAGCACAGGCTGCAAGCGGCGTCTCTCGAAGCCTTACACGCGTCAGAACCGAGAATTATCCTAGGTCTCCATGTTCGGAGGCGACCTACTTTTCCTGTGAACGGGATCGTCGCCGCCTTATAGAAGCCAGCATGGAGCCCGATCTCCCTATTCCACCACACCCGCATTGAGCCGCTTGGCTTGCAGCTCCCGGCCAGCTTCTACCCTCTGGCACCGGGCGTCCAAACGTGGGAGGCCGGTCAACAAACGTCCTCTTGCAACACGCGATAGACCTGCATCCGTGAGCAACCGACCGCCCGCGCGATGGCGGCGGGACCGGTGCCAGCGGCGTGCAGCGACCTGATGCGATCCCGGTCGAGCCGGCGCTTGCCACCCGCGTAAACGCCCTCGCCCTTCGCCCGCTCGATTCCGTCTCTCTGCCGCTCTTTGATAAAGCGCCGCTCCATCTGGGCGACCATCCCCAGCACGGTCAGCATGACATGCCCCATCTCGCCACGGGTCGACACGTGAGGGTCAAGGACCGTAACGAACGCCTCGCGTTGCTCGCATTCGTGGATGAGGTTGAGCACGTCGCGCGTGTCGCGCCCAAGCCGGTCGAGGCGGGTGACCACCAGTTCGTCGCCGGGGCGCAGGAACTCCAACACGGTCGCCAGCTCGGCTCGGCCATCACGACTGCCGCCCGACACCTTTTCCGAGCGAATCACCCCGCAGCCTTCGGCCTTCAGCTTCGCGAGTTGGATGTCGAGGTCTTGGTCGAGGGTGCTGACGCGGGCGTAACCGATGCGGGCCATGGTGATGTCACCTCAGGGTTTAGGCCCGAGGTGTCGCATGTCACAAATAGCTGCTGTCAACCCAGATGTTACGATTCGGCTCGGCCGGTGTGTGACGTCACGCCGGGGTATACCCTGATGTGATCGCGAGTGACCTCGGCTTTGCGCCAATAGCTTCCGTTGGCTGCACGCCAGCTTGCGGACATTCAGGCGCCGACGGACGATGTGGCCGGAGTCGACCCGTTGCGGACGCGCTGGCGTTTGGCCAGCAATTCTGGACGCTGACGGAGCCCACATGCGTGGAGTGAGAGGCTTCTCAGGCCGTGGCCGTCGAGCGGAGAAGACATATCCGGGGGCTGAGAACCTGCCAGCGAGACAGGCCGAACGCTTTTAAGCGTCGAAAGGCTCTGGACAGCACGCCCGACCCCGGACAATAATCGTCTAGTCGGTGCCGAGCCGCCAAGCTCGTCCGTCACTCCCCCTTTCCAGGGGAGGTTTCGACCCTTCGCTCTCGCCGCCAAGGGAAAGCCATTCCCCCGCCAAGGGGAACGAAGGGTCTATCGCTGGTCCCGGTTCTCAGGCCCACGGTCAGGAAAACAGGAGGCCCCCCGCTTGTCCAGCGGCGGGCCTTTCGTGCGTTAGCTGCCCGTCGGAGGCTCCCGTCAAAAGGTGGGAGCTTCGACCTAGGGAGTCCGACCCGTGACTGTAAGTCTTACCTTCTTATCGCGATGTGTGGAATACATTAAGGACTCCTTCATTCGTCACGAGGAGGACCTAAAACTCACAATCTCGGTTCGTAAGATTACAAGAGAAATCTTCGATATCGTCAAAACATAGCGGCGGCCGCATTTATCAAGTCGTTCGCCCGCAATACTCACTCACACAGATTAGCAGTTTTTGGGACAATTTTAGAGTTGCTAATATCTGGATACGCGGCTAGCTGGTTTTACGGATGGGGATTTGTATTTCTGCGCAGATACCATCACATGAAGGTCGTTCTTATCCTCGACGTGATAAGCACTTTTGCCTTTGCGGCACAGAGCACACACGTCGCGGAGCCGAGCAGGTTCGTCGCCCTTAATGGAACCGAGTGCGGGTTCGTGTACGAACCGGACGAGGACCTCATGCTGCTCAGCTACGGGAAGGGCTATCGCATCGAGCCGTCGCCCGACTCGCACAGTGCCCTCGACGTCGGCAGCGCCTTCAACCAAGGCCGCATCGTCTGCAATCGTCCGCGCAACGGCACGCCGCCCAGTTCGCATATGATGTGTATGAATCAGCGCGGCAACGTCACGTTTTACGACCTCGACGCCGGCACGTTGGGGCAAGAGCCGGGAGGGGAAAAGATCGACGTCGTCGAGTGGGATCTTGTCATCACCGGCCGCGACAAGCCGGTGTTCCACTTCGCCTGAGGCCACCGGCGGTGCGCATGCGTCGTGCTTGACGGCCGAGCGGAAACTCGTTGCTGCGCCGCACTACGTTTTCGCGGCGCCGACTGGTTCCCAGAAGGACACTTACCGGAAGCAACAGCCTGCCCCGAGGCGCATGTGTCTGGAGCCTATCGATTTGACTGGGCAGATTTCGTTTGGGGGGGAGTCTCAAAACGAACAAACGGTCGGTGCTTTAAGCTGTGACGAATGTTGATGGGCGGCCGACAGTCCAAACTCGTTACAGCAAATTTTGCGAGTGCGAAATGGACATCGGAAATGACGGATAAGACGCCGGCCCAACTTACCCGCCCGTCGTCTCTACGATTAAGTAGTTTAATAGTCAGGAAGATATCGTCTCAGTTTACGAATATCAGCTATTAACTGATGCGAGCGCGATTGGCGAAACACGGGACGTAGGTCCATTTTCATTCTTGAACACGCTCTCACATGCTGGCAGAAGCTCGTCGTCCGGCCTGAAGCCGGCTATTATGTTGAGAATAGTCGAGAATGCGCGTGATTCGCCGAAATTTCGGTACGACAATAATCACAAACACTACCATGGCGGGGATTTAGTCGACGATGTTGCAGCACTCACGTCTTTTATACTAGGTGTGCGCGTATTCGGCGGATCTCTGCGGCGCGAATTTAACCATTATACAGGCCCGCTTGGTAATCCTATGGAGTACAATAGTAAGGTAAGACCGTCCTTAGATATTGACTATACACTTCTTCGCATCCCGCGAGCGACAACGGGTATTGATCTTAGAGTTCTATCAGCGATTGATAGAATAGCGTTGCTACCAGTTCACGATAGCACGGCACTTATCAAAGCGGCTCGCTTATATCAGCAGAGTTTGTTACTTTGCGAGTCGATACCCGAGATGTCTTGGCTATTGATGGTATCTGCCATCGAAACGCTCGCTAGCAATCGTGGCTTAAAAGACTTTAGTCCTGTGAACATGTTTAGAGATGCTCATACAAGCATCGCTGATCGATTGCGACGGTTCCCCCTTTTCGAGGCTCATTTAGCGAACAGTTTCGCTCCTCTACTGAAATCCACAGCGAAGTTCAAAGGGTTTCTTCGCGAGTTCTGCCCACCCGCTCCCACCAAGAGACCGCCGCTCTTCGTGTGTTCTAGCTTCGAAAAGGAAAAATTCGAGATTGATATAGGTAAGATCTATCGATACCGAAGTAAGCACCTTCACGAGGGAATTGCGTTTCCTGGTCCTATGTGTGATGCGCCGCGATATTGGAGTGGGCCCGAAAACCCCGATGAATGCTACTCTGAAAAGCCAATGGACGGGGGTGCAAATTACGGAGGAGCTTCATGGGGCAGTGGGAGCTGCCCCATGCTGCTTTGTCACTTTGAATATATCGCACGGGGCTCGATCATAAACTGGTGGAAATCGCTCGACGCTCAAATCACGGTTGATGTTGACAGCCGTAGTGTGGCGAAACCAGCTTTCCATTGAGGCGATAGCTTCATGCAAGTGAGAAGTATTGTCTTTCTGAGGGGGACGATTGTAAGATCTGGAAAGTATGTACCCGCTGTGTCGACATAGGCCCATCACTGTATCGCCAGCCGCTCCAAGAGCACCAAGCAACATACCGATGCCACCCGCGCCCGCAAACCGAAAACTGGCTTGCGGAAAGTCGCTGCTCTTGAAACATTTCCTGACGGGGAAAATAGCCCGGCGTCGGGATGGATCGCTTCCGAGAAGCGCGGTTATCGGAGGCGACCGGGGCGTTTCGTCGTTTCCGAGAAGGTGAAAGGTTACGGACGCCGGCCGGCGTAGGTCGTGCGTCTGGGCTGGCGGCCGGCGTCCGTAAGCCGCCCAAGGACGAACGCGCGGGGGTCGTCCCGCGCTATGGGGATTTAGTGGAACCGCGGCGAGAGCGAGAAGGCGCCGCGGCCAGCCCAGGCTGACACTTCCACGATGCTGCGAGCCGCTTGGCTGTCTCTTCGGAGGTCTGATCGAGGTTCGCCGTCGATGTCGGCGGACCGGTGATGCCATGCTGGACACGCCGTGCGCTGTGCCGGTCTGACTGGGAACGAGCCCCTCTGATGGCCGAAGCGACATCGCTTCGATCCTGCGCTGGATCTGGCCGTGCCGGGTCACGACTTCATCATCCGGATCTCCACTGGCGCGGGGGTGGAGCCCGGGCGCGGGCCAAGCCCCCGAAGCTCTCGATCACCAGCATTCGCCCGCCGCAACAGGGGCACGCCCCGCGTCGATCCGTGGACGAGGCAGGCTCGTTCGTCACAACGAGCGCGGGGGCAGCGAGCAGTTTCCGGGCGTGGGCGACGTTGGCCCTGCGGTTGCCCGTGGCGAGCAGGCCGTAGTGGCGGATGCGGTGGAAGCCCTTGGGCAGGACATGCGTCAGGAAACGACGGATGAACTCGTCGACGCACAGCGTCATGGTGCGGTGGCGGGCGTCGCCGTCGCGGCGGTAGTCCTTGTAGCGGAACGTGACGCCGGCTTCGTCGAGCGCGATCAGGCGCCGGTTCGAGATGGCGACACGGTGCGTGTAGCGCGACAGGTAGGCCAGCACGGCCTCGGGTCCACCGAATGCAGCCTCGACACAACAGTCAGACGCAAGCCACCAGCTTCGTAGAGCGCGGGGAAGCGGCGCGGGTGTGTCAGTAGACAGGCGAGGCGCGCCTCGCGCCTCGCGCGATGAACTCTCGCCGTTTACCCGCAAGCACCTTCGCGTAGGTTGTCTCAATCATGCGCACGCTCGTCCTGCAGTTCTCGGCCACAACGTTCAGCGGCACGCCGGCTTCGATCGCTAGGGAGACGTAGGAGCTGCGTAGCGCGTAAAAGGTCCCGCTCGGGTCCAATCCAGCCCCTAGCAGCGCCCGCTTCATCGGCCGAACCCGATGGCTCGCTCCCCAGGCGCCACCGTTGGCGCGGGCCAGCAACGGTCGGAGCGCTTCGGCACTGCGGAGCGCAATCGGACGGATCGCTTAGCCTACCAAGCTGCTAAACTGCTTCAAGGAAAAAAGGACCGGGGGACCCGCCGTGACGCAGGACAATGATCACGAACAAAATCCGTCCGAAACTCAGCTCCGACGTGCACACCTCGGCTACGGAGATGGGCGCGATCCGCTGGTCAAGCACCCGACCTTGTTTCCTTCGGAGGAAGCCGTTTTGCTTGGAAAGAGGGGAGCGGCCTCTGCCTTCGCGTTCTTCTCCTCTGCACACCACCCGATCATCGATCCTGATACGGACTGGCTGGAGACCGAGCTCGCTTACGTTGCCGAAGAGTACATCCGCCAAGCTCGTTATGCGGCGCTCCCAAGTTCAGAGGAGTATCGGACCTATGCCGTCAGAGTTGGTAGGGCCGTTCGAGCTTTGCTAGCAGAGTTGGAGGCCGAAAAGGAAAAGTCGTGGGGGCTTGATCAGGGAAGCCGACGTGAACTGAAGCTCAGGCTTTGGAGCCAACCAAGACCATCTCGGGACAGCGTCGAAGAGGTTCTTCGCGCCTTTGAAAGGGTCTGCGATGACTTCTCCGCTGTCAAGGCACCTACCGCCTTGCGGCCCCGCGATGACATCCGTGTCACGGCGGTTAGACTCGCGCGTGTATGGGAGCGGCTCACTGGACGACGTTGCCCGAAGAACCTGGAAATCGATAAAATAAAAGGAACACGGGACTTTCAGGCTGAAGGACCCCGTTTCGTCCACGCCGTGGCGATTGTCTTTGACCCCTCGATCGAGCTCTCGCAGATCGCCACCGCGCTGCGCAAACGTCGTGCGGAAAAGCGGCATACGCAGGCTTCACCTAGCGATGAGGTGGTGTAAGCCTGCACAATTCAGTCTTTGATTGGCAACTCGCGACCGACTACAGTGATCATTGTGGCTTAGTCATCCCGCACCGCCAGCGGTGATAGTGCGAGATAGCGCAATGAGGACGTTTCGTACCAACTTCGCGGTCAAGCCGATACGCCTACTTTGTAGGGCAGACGCTGCGGATTACTGCTGCCGATCTAGCCGCAGCTTCGCAGCAGAGTGCTCTGTCAGCCCGGTTGTGATGGCCAATGGTGATCAGCTCTATGATATTGTCGATCTTGATGCCTGGATAGACGGCCTGAAAGGAAAATGTACTCACGACACCGCGGCACTCGCGCTGGAAAGTCTCCGGTGACCTTGATTCGAGTGAAGGGTTTTCAGATCTTTGAGGATCGGCACGGACGTCCGCGCTGCTATCACCGGAAGACCCGTACGCCCATCGATCTGAATGCTTGCCCTCTCGGTAGTGAGGCTTTCTTCGCCGAGTGTCACCGCATCGCCGGCCAGCTGAAGGCTGTTGCACCGAAGCCGGGTACGTTTGGTCTCTTGGTCACCAGCTATCGAGCGAGTCCGACATTTTTGGATCTCGCGCCGCGCACCCAATCCAACTACCTTTCGGCTCTTGACTACCTTAAGCCGTTGCACGCGGTGCGGCTCGCCGACTTTGACCGCCCATACGTGGTCAAAATTCGAGATAAAGCGGCACTGAGGGGAAGGGCATTCGCAAATGCGGTAAAAGCTGTGCTCTCCGTTGTCTTGGCTTGGGGTGCTGAAAGAGGTCTCCTGAAGGACAACCCTGCCATCGGCATCAAGGGACTTCGGCGGAAAAAGGACCTCCCCGATCCAAACCGCCCTTGGTCGGACCCCGAGCGTACGGCCGTGTTGCAGGCATTGCCCGCGCACATGCGTTCAGCGGTCGGGCTTATGATGTTCACCGGCCTAGGGCCCAAGGACGCTCTCGGGCTACCGAAAAGCTTTTACCGCGCCGAGGGCATCGCGACCCGTCGATCGAAGACGGGCGAGCCCGTGTTCTGGCCTGCTCCCAAGCCCCTGCGAGATGTCATTGCAGAAGCACCGGTCCACAATGCCTCGACGCTGTGCGCCAACTCCAACGGACAGCCCTGGACTCTGAGCGGCTTCAGGGCGTCATGGCGGCCGGTTCGACAGCGCTTGGAAAAGTCTGGGCAGGTTCAACCCGGACTGACTCTCTACGGGCTACGCCATACGGTCGCGGTGATTCTGCGCGAAATCGGCATGGACGAGCGCACCATCGCCGACGCCCTCGGACAGCGCACGACAGAGATGGCGCGCCGCTACGCCAAAGGGGCTGACCTCGCTCCGAAAATGCGCGGCGTGGTACGGGAATTTGAGGCCGAACTGAACAAACGCGAAACGCGGGTTGTCAAACCCGGACGCTAAAACTGTCAAACCGCAGCGTGGGGCTGAGGAGCAAAGGTCAAAATGACCAGCCAAATCAGCGAGTTAGTTGGTGCCGCAAGAGAGATTCGAACTCCCGACCCCCTCATTACGAAACAAGTAGTTTGCATAGGCTATGCAAGCAATTGTGAGCTAGAAACCATAGCTGCGGACAGTGTGTTACCCGCATCACGGCATCCGCACCTAGCATCGCCTAAGGTGATGCGTGACAGTCGAAGCAAGCTCGACTATGTTACCCAGAATGTACCCTGGGGACGCGACATGGGCAAGGCGTTGACGGTTCGCACGCTCGAAACCTTGAAGCCGGGGCCAGCCCGGAAAGAGATCCCGGACGGGTATGTGCGAGGACTCTACATCGTGGTCCAGCCATCCGGCCTGATGTCGTGGGCCTGCCGCTACCGAATCGGCAACCGGTCGCGCAAATACACGATCGGCAGCTATCCGGCTGTGGGCCTCATCGGAGCCCGCAAGCTCGCGCGTGATGCCCTGGAGAGGGTGGCCGGCGGGGTCGACCCCTATGAGGCGAAGAAGGCCGACAGGAAGCCGCCGGATCGCGACCTCGTGGAAAAGGTGGTGGATATCTTCGTCGAGCGACACGCGCGGCCGAACACCCGGCCGGCGACCGCAGCCGAGACGGAGCGCAGCCTCAGGCGGGAGGTGGTCGGCCGGTGGAAGGGCAGGCGGCTGTCCACGATCACCAAGGCCGACGTCCACGACATGCTCGACGAGATCGTCGACCGGGGCTCGCCGATCGCGGCTAACCGGCTTTTGGCGACGTTCCGCAAGTGCTGCAGTTGGGCGGTCGAGCGCGGCCTTATCGAGACGTCCCCCTGCGACAGTGTGAAGCCGCCCGCTGTCGGGAAAAGCCGTGACCGTTTCCTATCCGACCCGGAACTTAAGCGCGTCTGGCGGGCCTGCGATGCCCTCGGCTATCCGTTCGGCCCCATGATCCAGATGCTGATCGTGACGGCGCAAAGGCGCGACGAGATCGCCGGTTTAACGTGGGCGGAACTGGACCTCGTGGCCAAGACATGGACCCTGCCACGCGCCAGGGCGAAGAACAATGTCGAGCATGTAACACCGCTCAGCACGGCCGCGCTGGCGATCATCGAGGGCCTGCCGAGGATCGGCACCGAACCGTCGTTCCTGTTCACGACGACGGGCCGAACCCACGTCACCGGGTTTTCAAAAACTAAGTCGACGCTCGACAAGCTACTCGCCGCCGATGGGGCAGGGGACTTTCCGCACTGGACCTTTCACGATCTTAGAAGGTCGGCAGCAACCGGCCTAGCTCGCCTCGGCATCAACCTCCCGGTGGTCGAGAGGATCTTGAACCACGTCGGCTCCAGCTTCTCCGGCGTCGCGGGCATCTATCAGCGCCATTCGTTCGATGCCGAGCGGCGTCACGCCCTCGATGCTTGGGGTGATCACGTCGAGCGGCTGGTGGGGACGGAGCCCGCGGAGAACGTGAGAGCGCTGAGAGTGGTGGGTTGACCGATGGCGTCGAAATCAAAAGTTCTGACAGCTCAGCAACTTGCAGTGGTGTTAGCGGACTATCAGCAGAACATCGTGAGGACTCTGCGTCAATTGGTGGAGCAGGCGTCAAAGGGCACTGCTGAGACAGGTTGGCACAAGGTAGTCAAAGAACTATTTGACGACGTTAG
>JAABUO010005908.1_pt1 | contig 14156 bp, 16 predicted proteins | sample 5559291 | NCBI WGS metagenome assembly JAABUO01 (sample SAMN10711878, study PRJNA513372) | rock metagenome | isolation source: Antarctica rocks | place: Antarctica: Victoria Land, Finger Mt sud | reverse complement strand
CGCTGTCTGCGAAGGACAAAAACCACAATCAGAGGTGCCTTAAGTGTCATTGAGCCTACAGTTCGGTAAGAAAAAGCTTATGTATGCAGCTCATCACAGTACAGGTGAAACTGAACAGAAGTTCGGATTTATTTGCTCTCTGTATCATGTGTGTCTGAATCACAAGGCAAGCCAGCACATCCTAGCACATGCGGGAAGTGTTTATACACCGGGTCCACAGGCTGGCATGTGGACTAAACTAACAGAAGTGTGCAAAGGCAAAATCACTGTACACTCCATCTACTTGCAAGCTCTAGTGGCCAGCAGACACAGTAGGCACCAATGACTCTGGCACAGCTGACAATCCTAAGTGACACTCTAGCCATGTAACATGTAGTCACCTCTGTGCACATCGTCTTCAAATGCTGACCAATCTTGTGCTGTTACAATCAATTCATTAGTTAGGCATGGGACATCTGACCACATCAACCACTAGGAGCTTCTGTTCTCATCCTTTTCAGAGAATGCCTAATTGCCTGTTGTTGCAATCAAGAGCTAGGCTGCGACAATTGGACATATGTATCCTTGTAAGACTCGTTCTGGGAGGGAGTGACTGAGCCACCAGTAGTCATCTGCAGGTCTGCACAAGCATTTGCCAGATTTGTGGCGTACTCTGCCACCTGGGAAGTTGGCAGGCATGATCCATCAGCCCCTCCGAGTGTCAGTTGACAAGTCCCAACAGTCACCAGAGGTGTCTGGCTTGAGCTCTCCGGTGCCAATGGTAATGTAGGATGAGGAGCCACACAGGCAGTGCTGCCATTGCTTTGAACCTGAGATATGGCTCTTTCACAGTCACTCTTCAGCGGCTGTGCTTCACCACGCGCATAGAAAGAAGTTCCACCGCAAACAGTATTGGCACCTGCAAACTCTTTCCAAGGATAGTCCGAAGTCCGATTGAAGTGATACAATGAACCATTAGACCCTGCAAGGCATCACATGACTAATCTCAGGCATTTTCAAAGCTGAATCTGGAGCATGCATGGCACTTGCACCATGTTGTATGATGCCTGCATATTACATGCAAATTCTCAGAGCTTGCCTAGAGCCAAAGGAAATGTGCATGTACTATGATGCTGAGCTTTGCACACCAACAGATCTGGTGCACCGTATGCCTCTGTGTCAAAAGTTCATGTTCACCTTGTACATATATGTTTCAACGTCCTTGAGGAGTTGCACAGATCTTGATGTTTACAGCATAAACAGATTGGACCAATGCTGGATTGAACCAAACTCTCAGATGCCTTACTACAATGTCGCAGATGTCTCACAGTGCTTAATTGGAACAGCTTGCATGGGTCAGAGCCAAAGGCAGGTGAAATAGCAGAGGAGGCAGCTAGACCTGCTGCCATGCTGATTGTTTGGCTGAAAGCTTGGCTGGCACACAACACTTGCAGAGGTGCTGTGGTGGCCTATAAGCATGACAGGCTGCTAAGCTCTCATTGACTGAGCGTCAAGCAAACTGCAAGAGAAAGCAACAGGGAAGCAAGTGCTATTGTGCAAAGGTACCAGTGTGTGTTGTGTGCCTGGAAAAGGCTTGCTTGCATGCACAGGCACAGGCACAGACACAGACACAGGCACAGACATAGGTACAGACACAGACACAGGCACAGACAAGTGGGCACAGCTGTGTGTTGATTGCGTTCAAGCTCACCAGCGTAAAACCTTCTGAGACAGCAGCTGTCTCATCTGCAGAAAGCGCAGCAGCAAGCAGCACAGCGGCAGCTTCAGGCTGTACTTGGTACAGTGTCTGATTGATGGCTTGAACAAAGGCCTCTTGTTGTGTGGCAGGTGGCAAGTGAATTGACAAGACAGCGCTCGACAAGTTCTGTGCCGCTGCAAGTGGATCATCAACCCCGAGATATGCAGATCCAAACATGAAGTTGGCGATACTGCTGAGGTTACCTGCAAGCTGATTTGCAGAAAGTTTAGGTACCTTGTTATACGCAAGGTGTTTACCTTGGGTCATGCCTGAACTGCTTTGCAAGAATCGGACAAGCAACAGGATGTGACAAGGGCAGGCTCCGATACTAACCATTAGATAGCTGAACGTTTGCAGGTGTGATGCCAAAGGCATTGATAGCAGCTGAGTGAGCTATTCCTATCACGGCAGGGTCGATTGTGATATTAGTGCCGGAAAGGGTCGTCAATGCTGATATAGCATCCAATACTGTCAAACTGTTGTTCCTTGCCTGCAACATCATGACATACAATGTTTTGAGTACATGGCAGTAGCTGGCAACAGGTTCCCATTTGACCCCAGCATCAAAAGTTTGGACAGATCGTCACTGAGCAGATACTGTCATGTCAACGTGCCAAGCCGAACTGCCTTAGCAGTACTAGTTGCTGGAACACCAAGATCGCAAGGAAGCATCTGCTTTGATCTGTTGTTACAGGTCTGACTCAATGGCAGTCTGCTGCCATTGAGCATGGTGATCCATATGTCAATGCAGCAGCTTGTTGCTAGAGTACATGCCAGCCATTTTGTGCAACACAATGGACAATTGCATTGGCGGTGGCCACTCACGAGCAGCAAAAGCTCACCAAGATAAATCCAGCAGTCATTGCTTGATCAAGCCCTGCTGCATGAGCAAGCTGAAGCAGGGAAGGTCTCAAGTCGGGACCCAGCTCGCCAGAGAATGTTTGCTCATACATGCTCTCATAGATGGCTTCAGAAAATCCTTGTAACACCAATGCTTGAGTGGCATGAGCTGTTTTGAATGCAGACAGGAAGTTGTCAAAAGTGCTGTCAAACAGAAGTTGGTTTATGGGCTTCTCCCTGCCAGCATCATTGCCAGTGGCACCAGTACTCTGAGTGAGGTCAGTTGCTGCTTGTGTGACAATGTCGGAGATCAGCTTAGCACCATATGGCTCCAAACCCTTCGAGTCTGCACAATTATCACCACACTGGTAAGCAAGCTCAAGCTCAAGCGGGATTCCGCATTTTTCAAAATTTCGAGTGTGAAATGGTCTTTGTATTGCATAGCAACCGGCAGAGTAAACAACCAAATTCGCCAGGCAGTCTGCAGACCTAGCGGCGGCGCTGAAGCCGGAGCGATGTTTGCTTCAATGACCTCAACGGCTGCAGGTGCGTCACCATCTTCCAGGCTATGCCAAAAGATATCTTGTCCTGTGGCAGGACCCGGTGCGTATGGATTTGCGTACCACCCAGTCGGAAAGGTGGGCTCGGGAGGGACTTCAGGCTGGCTAGCGATTACCACCTGATGGTGCAGGCCGCAAGCTAGGACACAAAGCATCTGGCTGATGGCTCGGAACCCTAGCGTCGCCATCGAAGACTAGTCTGTTGGTCTGCTTGCTGTTTTGCCATCGGATCGGGTCTGCTTTTATACAGATGTGGCGTTTCGAGTTCCCTTAAGAGACTTCCCCGGTCCCGTCCATAGTTTCGGAGAGCTTCCGTAGCAGGTGCAGCTGAGGAAGCTGCAGGTCAAGATCATCCTTGCATTCATGCTAGCTGGTCGACGGTGCACGGAAGTCAATGTTGCTGCTTTGATGATTACCACAGCTAGCAACACTTGGCAGAGTCCATGTCTGGATCTATCATGTCCAGACTGACCATTATTTCCTGGTGACACTGCCTTTCAAATTGTCAAAAAGCCTGCAAGACAAAGCTATTCAATCGTGATCAGACATCCGCGTTCAGCTACTACGTTTTAATTACTGACAATCACAGACTCTAGATCTAGATCTATGTATACATGCACTCTACATATGCTAGAGCAAGCAAGCAACACGAGGATTACTTGTCAATGGCCAAGTACGACGCAATCATAGAGCGCATTGCTTAAATGCACAGATGCTTGCAACATTTGCTGGCTGTGTCACATGCTGTCATCTGACACAACTTACAAAAAGGCTTCTTCTAGAAGAAGACCTACAGCTTCAGCGCAAGGGTGCCTGTGTTAGAGGCCTCAGGCAGGATTTGACTGATGATCACTCAACAGCATGCCGTTTCAGCTCATTTGTTGCCTTGAATTTATCTAGTTGCCAAACAATTTGGCCTTCCTGCTTTCTTGCCATCTTTTGGAAGATTCCAGACTTCTCAGCAGACAATGCACACGTGATGCTGCTTCGCCATCTTACCTTGCCAAGCTTGTCTGTTTCCCTGTTGCAACAACTACTCTGTCTCATCATTGACAAGATTGACCCATGAATGCACACACATGCAGCACAAAAGCTGAACAACTTGCACCCAGAAGCAGTGTACTACCAAGCTAGGAAGGCCCTGATATGCATGGCACAAGGCTAGCACATTCAAATATCACCAAACATGGTAAAGCTGCTGGCTCACCAGTTCAAGTCTTTTGCAAGCATTGGGTCTGACTCAACCGCGGTCATGATCTGCTTGGACGTGCCCGCATGGCCAGGCAAATGCTGCAAGCCCATGATAGCTAGGCTACAAGCTGTGATCTTGCTGCCCTTGCCACTGCTCTTGATGGATGCTGATGCAGGAGGACTAGCGGCTACAACAGCTGGCCCTTCGGATGCGGCTCTCTGAAAAGGGGATCTGGGAACAGAGTTTGCAGCAGCAACACCTGCAGTGAGGGACATCAACAGCATTGTTGCTCTGAGAAGCATGTTGTTTGTACGCCCAATAGAAGGAAACGTGCTAAATGCGCAACAGCTACTAACCAGCTGCTTTGACGAGCATATAAAGGGGACAGATGGGACTATTGCAATAATACAGTACAATTTAATGCAATGTACAAATCTAAACTGCATGTCACAATCTCCACAACTGCCTAAGAGGCTTTTCATCTTCTCTTGTTTTCAGCTGTTATGCGTTGACCCAAGCTTTGACAAAAAGCATCAGTCAAAAGCATACAGCATAATCCACAGAGCATCACACGCTGTCCCCAAAAATAAGTAGGTAGACACAGAATCCGTGGAGGATCTCTACCATTTGTTGCTGCGTTGTCAGTGTTGCCAGCACTCTTGTCAGCTTGCTCTTTGAGGGTGCGATACTTCAGCTTGATTCCAGACACGCCAGAGGATCCAGAGCGGCCCAGGTGGTGTGCGATCTTGGCCCACCCAGATTTTGAGAGTCTGCTGATGTTGAGCAACTGTCAACAGACAAGAGATAGCTCTCAAAATGTGAATGCTTACGTTACGCACACTTGATGATGACTTTCCGATGAAGAACTTGACCAGATTTTATGCCCATCTAGCTGTTGCATCTTTGTAGGCAAACCCCCAGGCTGTGCAACTGCTGACTGTCACCTCAAAAATCTTGCAAATTGTGCCAAATGTTGATCTATGGGTAGACATGCTTCAAACTGGTGAGTGCCTAGACTGAGTCTTTGAAAGCAGTGCCTACGCCTGACTGATAGCATACGATGCGCAGATTTTGAGCAGCCATTTGTTCGGATGCAGGTCACCTGCTTGCGGTAATCTGCCTGCTCTACCAGGCGAGTCAGGAGAGCCTCCTCCACTGTGGTCCAGGGTCTGTGCAGATTGCGCTTGCCACTGCTGCGCCTTTTCAGGGCAGGCAGCAAACTTGCAGCTGCGCCAGCTGTCTCAAGATCATCCATGACCTGCAAGAGCTGCAAAGCGTTGATGCTTGCTCCAAATGCGCTGATGATTTGTAACACATGCACCAGTGATTGTTGTGGGGCATGTAGACTGACCGTGCAGATGCACAGGTTTTGCCTGTCATGTGTGTCGAATATTTCCAATGTTCTAGTCAGGCATTTTGGCATAATTGAGCATGCATGGACACTTGCATCCCCGAATTGGTTGGGAACTCCGAGCAGATGAACACACGCTGCAATGCCAGGCAGTCATGGCCACGCTGGCCAACCTCACAAGAATCAGCTACAGCATTAAAAAGATACATCAGAGCTGTATGCAAAGCACCTTCTACACAGCTGCCACAATTGCAGCTCGTAATACCATGATGGGCGCAATTTGCTGCATCAGTCACTGCAACAGAGTGCCATCCAAGTTGGCCTTGCCTTTCCCAATGCTTGTCCCGCTTGTGTATCCTGCTGCTGAAACTCCTTGGAGGCTTCACTAGATGAGGACCCCTCAATGTCACCGTCCATGCTTGAGGAAGATGCTGTTGCATTTACTGTTGGTGCTGATGTGACTGGTGCGCCCTTGGCCCTTCCAATTGCCTCACAGCATGATGCTACAGCAACCGATCCCGCAAGACCGCCAAGAACGGCAGCACAGCTGATCCAAGACAGTAACTCAGGGATCAAGGGGTCATCAAGCCTGAAAGCTGAGCTTGGTGCTGCACACTTGCCAGCATCTGTTATTGTGCACTCAGCGTCATCATGAGTTATGCGTCTGAGGTGCTCTTCCAAAAGGTCATTACTAACCTGCACACCACACACTGTCCACTTTGTACAACCAGAAGCAGCAGTGTGATACCACTGGCGGGGTACGATGAACTGAGTTGCATGTCACACCTGCTGTTGGGAGTCATGCAAACTCCCTGAAGGCAGTTGCCTCTTCCTCTTTCGTCGTGCACTGTGTCCATCTGGCCTTGAGGTGCCTTGCAGCAAGGGCGTCAGATCGGGTTGGTCCAGATTGTCTGTCAACATTGCCAACAGCAGCTCCTGCTCCGCTTTGCTAGACATTCGAAATAGAAGCGCCGGGCGGAAACCGTCTTGGAGTCTGCGCAGGTTGCATACTACTGTCACAGCCGTGTTGACTGTGCGAACAACATATATGTTGTGCGGGAACAGACTGTGTGAAAACGCGACATTGTTGCGATTGAGTTGAGTCCTGCACTTGCAAGTCACATTGTGTTTGGACTGTGGTCAGGACTGCGATTGTCGAAACGTTTCCTCAAGCGCCTGTGTGGTCGACTGCTGACATGAAGGGACGATCCCTCACATTTGCTTGCGTCCCAAAGGACGCTCTATGTTATTGACTCTAATGCCATCCTCAGCTACTCATTGCAGGCCAGTCGAGCACAATGCATGACATTGCCCGAGTGACTCGCAAATGCAATCAGTCTGTGACTTATGCTTACATGCTGCACAGGCAATAAAATTGGCTGCAAGCATGCGTTCAAAAGCCTTGCGTGCAGTATATCAGTGCCTGTACTGCACTAACCCACCCATAGGGCCTGGCCCTCAAGTGACTACTGAACAGGCCTTGGTGCGCCCTGATGCCAAGCCTCACGCCTGAGTACGACTATCACTCATGCAGGAGAGATGCTGACACCTCAGTTGACCGATCGTTATACCTGAAAAAGAAAAGGCATGAGCGGCCTTCAGCACGAGCAGCAACTCCAGAGCGAGGATTAGGTCATGCAGCCCATCCAGGCCACACGCACACGAATGTGAAAGAGCATACAGGAACTCGTGACCAGCTATGTCTGTGAGAGGGCAGGCTGTCTGTAGCTCTGCGTGGGTGTATGTGGTAGCCGATATACCAAGTCGTTTAGAAGTGCTTATCCTGCGTAAGCTGGCAGAGAAAGGCTCAACGGCGACAGGGCGCCCTGGGACAGCCCCAGGGCGCAATGCAGAGCAGAAAGCAGAGCAGCACCCAAGCAGCATTATAAGCATAATAATCATGCAATTGTGGAGACAAATGTATGGAGACGAATGAAGGGGACTGTAAGTACTTGAGACGCTTTACTGTTGAGATGCACTGTGCAGTCGGCAGGCTTGCATAACAGGACCGTGTCTTGCATGGTGTGTGTACTGTGTAGCTACTGACAACAGCTCTCCTAAGTGTGTCTAAACGCTGTGTGCAAGACTCATATGTACAAAGTAATAGGCCACTAGCTAAGGAATGCGCCCTATGCAACCATTACTGACTACCTGAGTAATCTTTCCATGAATGGTGTGACTGGATATTGCTAAGTGCTCACACTTTCAACACTCCCCCGCAGTCAAACATTCAAGGAACCAGTGTATACCAAAACCTGAAACCGAAAAACACTAGAATGTTGAACTCAATCTCATGAGCACTGTATGAAATGACCAGACTACTGAAGAAGCACTGATCAAAGTTCAGCGTAGATGTGCTCTAAGTGGCAACTCACAGAATGCCTAGCTGGACACATGAACTTGTTCAACCGAAAATGCACGCCAGTGCATTACAAGCTCAGCCATTAACAATTGCTAACTACAACCTGCCCTAGAGACCCTTTTGGTCTCGTGTGACTACTGTGAAAAATGCAGCCAGGTTGAAACACCACTGCTGACTACAGCCTGTCCTAGAGACCCTCTTGGGACTACTGTGAAAATGCAGCCGATTGAAATACCACTGCTAATTACTGCCTGTCCCAGAGACCCTCTTGGTCCCATGTGACTACTGTGAAAATGCAGCCGTCCAAAGACTGTCAACACAAATGACAATCTGCACTGCCAACACAAATGGCAAAGAATCCGATCATAACGAACTTGACATCACAAGTCACATGCAATTCAAGTCAACTCCCCCGTAACAGGATCAGTGTGCAATAATGCGTGCAGAACCTCAGCCAGAGTCTGCGCCTCCTTGAGTGTTGTCAAGATAGCGACCAGCACAATGTACTCCCCTGGAGACCTGCCAAGACTGATAGTGTGACTGCTGAGGGGTCTATCTTGTGCCCTGAATAGTACTTTCTTGGTGCTGTGAACGTCGAGGATAGAAAGCCCTTTCTGTCGCCATATGGATCTGTCTTGAAACAGGCATCTGTCCGCACCCCAAGACAGGACGTCGGAGAAGGAAAAAAAGGAAAGTTCTACGGCGCTCTGAAACACAAGTGCGGAACGCCCAACGGAGAGGTGTCCTGTGGATACGTCAGCAAGGCCTCGGCGATCGAACACAAGTTCCGTATTGACGACAGAGACAGCGTAGAAGGGAAGAAGCTACAAAAAGAGACTGGCTGGAGTAGAACAGACTTTGTGTGGGTTCCAGAAGACACAACGATCAGGCCGACCAGAAGCGACGTCGCCACCAAACGAGGTCGTGAACATGTGTCTGACATCAACACAGACCAAGAGACAGAGCATGTGTCAAAGAAGCAGGTGCTTTCCTGCCTAGCGACCTTTTATCAGTCACAGCTTGCATGTCATGCTTCAAGGTTGTCTTGCAAACAGTCACTGCGGAATACAGGCGATTGGCAGGCACAAACACACACAAAACGATGACCTGTGGGCAGATCAGCTGTGCTCAGCGGCCTGCCGCCTGCTTGGAGCCTATGACGGGTTGGAGGCCCAGGGCGTTTTGAACCAGCTTGTTCAGGAGCCTGATGCAGTGCTGGCCAATTCAGACCTAAACACTTGCTTCTGTTCATTGTGTAGAACCTCTTTGTTGATGATGGCATACAAGGTGAGCAAGTGGCAGACAGGAAGCACAAATCAGCAATCTGCAGGACAGCATCACCAGTGTGTTTGCTCCTTGAGCAAATGCTGCACCTCACCCCAGTGGTGATGCTTGCTGGCTTATGTCATAGGTTCCAGGAGCAACTGTGACACCCTGTGCTGTTCCCATTGTCGCACTGAAGGCATGATTGTGGTACGCCTCGCAAGTAAACATTCGTTGAAATGTTGGCTGAAGATCTTGGGCAGCAAGCCAACCTGCAAGGCGCCAGCAGATGTTGAGGTGTGCTAGAGGAACATCTTTGATTGCCCAGTCGCGGATGTACTACATGTACTGTTGTGAAGATGGTCACCAATGTGCATGATTGAACTGCATAGCTGAGCAGCATGTTCAATGTGCACGTTCAGCAGGCATTCGTGTATGCTGTGCAGGTAGTATGGCCAAACATCGTTCATGGTTTTTGCGCAAGCCAGAGAGTGGACCCAGCAACGCTTTTGAGGGGTCTCACTCCTGAGGCGCTGAAAGAGTAGGTCTCTGCTTGCAAAATGCATGTCATTGCTAGCAGATGTCTTGCACCCCCTACATGCCGCTTGATCTTATGACCAATGCTTGTGCCTGCAAGCGGGTTCACACACCCTGCGGTTGAAGCAGAAGCCGACAAAGCCCTGGCAGAGAGAGACCCTGTTGCAGCAGCTGTGGATCTCTTTGACCGAGGGATGTACTTTCAGTCCAACTTTGAGCAAAACACTGAGGTGGAATCAGTTCCATGTCAGACCTTGATGACTGTGAAAGCTGCTCGTCCAGGCAGTCAGATTTGTGAGGCAGCTCGTGGCCTCACAGACACCAGCCGGATAGGGCTTCTGATGCTGGGCAAGGCTAGTCTTGGCACAAAGTTTCATGTGGACAGGACCCAGGCTGAGAGTGTGGCAATCTCTGTTGTTCACAACCCAAAGGTACAATGTGATTGATGTCTGGCGAGTGTACATGCCACAGTGGATGCTTTCACAATACACAAGGCTTTCAATTTAGTTGATTGCACTTCTGCGTCTTGCATCTTGCTTCTTTTGCATCATGATCTCATTGCAAGATGCAGTTAGTCAATGATCAATATCTCAATGATGTGTGTACAGGGGAAGGCAAAGGCAAAAAAGTATGGGAGCCAGGCTCACTTTGTGCTTGCAAGATGGTGGTTTGTGCACCCACATGTGGCGCCAAGGTTTGCTGAGTTTGTCAGAGACAGCCTCCATCATGCAGATGGTTTGCAAGAGTTCATGCCCAAACCAGAGCACTGGGAGCACATGCTTGCCTTCGGGAGTCAAAACGCCATAGATGGACGAGATGTTGTGGTTGTCCTCAACCAAGGGCCAGGAGACATAGTGATGGTGCCTCCTGCCAGGGTGGTTGGCCACATGCAGTCAGCAATGTAATGCCATGTGGCAAGCTGGCCTGGGACCACTATGACCCTAGGCACCTCGCTACCTATGCTGCTGTACACCGAGATGTTGCTAGCCCGTTATTCAGAAGGGACACTGTTGGAGACGATTACATGGCTGTTGGACCAACTGTGAGTCAAGGCATTGAACAAGCCTGCTGACAATTGTGCTGCACATGCCCTTCATGTGGTGGGGTGATGGACACTCATCTGGTGGACTAGTGGGCTCGAGCTTGAGTGCATGTCAATCTTTCTATGGCTCACGATGGCTAAAATGTTGCCCTGTTGCCCCTCCACACTGTCCAAGGTGGCACTTCATTACTAATAGCTGTTGAAACATGCTGTGTCTGAGATGTGGAGTTTATCATGGTTGGGTAAAGGAACCTACAGCGAGTTGATGTGCAGTGTCTATATCATTCTTCTTGCCAGCTTGCTCACATGCAAATCACATAAGCAACGGTCAAGGCAAAGGTTGAATTATCCTAGGGCGACAGCTGTAAAACTTTTTATTGTCTTCAAGCATATGTACCCATGGCAGATGTCATCGTCAGGCTGGCAAGCATAGAATCGAGTGTAAGACTTTGCTGGCCTGAGCTGAACATAGACGCATCACTGTACATGACCAGCGTTCTGAGCAGACGAGGTGACGAGGGTATGCGTGACAGCAGTGGGACTTGGCGGCATTTGTTGTCAAGCTAGCATTACCCGCAGACATGCACTGTGAGAGGGTGGCTTTTGAATGAGACACTATGTTCATATCACATCATCAGTTCATTCGAGCATCTGCTCAGTCATGATCTGTCAGCTTGGCGTGCAGTCTGTCAGCTCACCTGTCACTTGCCCACTTTGCTGTCAGCTCACCTGTCACTTGTCCACTTTGCTGTCAGCTCGGCTCAACCTGTCAGCCTGGCTGTTAGCTCGGCTGCACTCTGTAGCTCAGATGTAATCTGTCATCTCAGCTCGAATTCGTCATCTCCTTTTCAATTTCTCATCTCAGCTGCAGTTTGTCTCCTCAGCTGAATCCTGTAGTTTTGATATAATTTGTTTGCTCAACTACCAGGCAGGTCGATGCAATGGTGTGTAAAGACGTACTTTGAGCTGCCTCGGGGCGCATTGGCCTGTGAGAAAACACCTAACAGCATTGTCACGCCTCAGGACATGCATCAGAGGCTATGTATTTTGATGCATGACCAAACTGTTCATGTGAAGACATGTACACATGACATGCAATCAGCGTCACATGTGGTCACGTAGTTATACACAGTATGTTGCCAAGCCTTTTGATCACGACGACACTTCTGGCTGTTCTGAGCTGCATTACCCTATATTGTGGGTGACCCAAACACATAGCCTCGCATGCACATGTCAAGGCATGAACACACTTTGAGCTGATGGGTTGTACAGCCTGATGATAAGACATGTCACAGGACCTTCATGGCTTGGGAACGTGCATTTGAGGCTATTTCTAGCTTTCCGCATTCTTATAGGGCAAAGATGTGTTCATGGATTGGGACATACAATTTTTTGCAGTGTTTTACAGTGTTTTGCTGGAACCTTTTTGGTTCTGGCTGCAATACGTAAGCTCAGCTGAACGGTAGACTGTCAGCTTGGCTGCAATCCTTTAGCTCAACCGCAAACTGTCAGCTCGGCTACATACAAAACCAGCTCCTCTGAATCTGTCAGCTCTGCCTGCAAGCTGTTGGTCCTGCTACAAGCTGGCAGCTGTGTGCAGCCAACAGGATGCAGCACAGATGACAGGGTGCAGCTGAGCTGACGTGTCGCAGCTGAGCTGACGTATCGCAGCTGCGCTGACAGACTGAGCTAACAGATTGCTGCCAAGCTGACAGATCAAGACTGAGGAGACGGATTACAGCTGAGATGCTGGCACTCTACAGCTGGGTTGACATATTGCAGCTGGTCTGACAAGTTGCAGCTGAGCTGAATTTCAACATATCAGGCACCTGTGGTCAGTCTCGGATGGTAGCTTGTAGTGATGATGTGTTGCACAGAGCTGCCTACATCTGCCCCAAGTATCATACTGTTCACAACATGCAGCAGCATCCACCTCAGCGTTGATGTTTGCAATCATTTCTGAGAGAATGTTATCTCCTGTCCTTGCCTTAGACTGGTTTGAACTTTTCGCCAGTTTCAGGAACATCTAGGTGTTCAAGGAAATGACAGCTGTTATTCAAAGGCGGCAGTCACAGTCACACCCACAGCAGTCACAATCACACTCTCAGCTAAAACTGCAGCACCAACTGGGAAAAGATAGGAAGAACAGGTGAAGTTTGTGGACATCAACCTGCAAAAGTATGGGCTTGATGGGAAAACTCGGAACGTGCCTCATGGTCTGCGTTTAATGGGAAGCGGTGTCTCCCTTGGAAGTGATTACGGGTCTCCTTGCGAAAAGTAGGCGTTACTACCTATCTGCTGCTCCTTCCTGTCAGCAAGCCGGAGTGGGACATATCCGAGGCCAGATCTGACTTTGCAGCTGCACAGCCTGTTGCACCGTTCTCCGCAGATTATCGATAATATGCTCCGACGTGTTGTGAAATCAAGGATGTGCGCGTGCTGTGCTGCTGGGATTTGACGTTGATTAGGTGTGGCATCTTTTTATTGCAAGCAAAGTGAGATTACTTGGCTGGCTACTCTACAGGAGGATACAGACATATAAGCTGTGCTACCTTATGACATTGCCGGAAAGCGCACATGAGAACCACTCCAGAAACCTTCTGCAGTGCATGCCAGGTAGTAGCACATATGAGCCGACAGATTGTCACTGGACTGACAGACTGCAAGCAGAGCTGACAGATCACAGAGAAGCTAACAGTGTGCAGCTGAGCTCAACTGCCTTTCAGGTGACTGTGTGCTATGACCTTAAAGTTTGTGGTTGAGTTTATAAAAGTATGTTGTGTAACATTCACTGAAACAAGCCGACAGTTCCACCTGCGGGAACCTACCAGCCGGTGAACTGAGTGTGTGTTGCAGATAAGTTGACACATTGCAACTCAGCCAACACACTCCAACCAAAATACAGGAGTGCTGTGCTTGAGCAAACAAGCTGATTGCTGTAGGTGAGCTGACAGATCGTTATAGCTGAGCTGATCAAGTGCAGCTGAGCTGCCTGATTGCTGCAGGTAGCTGACTGATTGCTGTAGCTGAGCTGACCAGTTGCAGCTGCGCTGAAAGCAGATAGACTTGTCCCCTTCTGCTTCAAGCACTGTCCTCCAGTCCTAAAACAGAATAACCACCTTTCAATGTTGCCTAATGATATATGTGCAAGGAATGCTGCCGGTTATGTTGCATGATCACCATCAGGACTTGGCGGGTCTGCTGGCCTGGGTGCAGTGTGATTGTATGTTGGCATTTCTTGCGCCGTTAGATCAACTCACAGAACAAAGCC
>JAABUO010005907.1_pt1 | contig 14157 bp, 22 predicted proteins | sample 5559291 | NCBI WGS metagenome assembly JAABUO01 (sample SAMN10711878, study PRJNA513372) | rock metagenome | isolation source: Antarctica rocks | place: Antarctica: Victoria Land, Finger Mt sud | reverse complement strand
GCCCTTTGCCACCAGGTCATTATTGACAACATTCAGCAGTGCAAGCTGTGCAGTGTACCGCAGACACACTCATGTTGGTGAATGTTAGCTGCTAAGCAGCTGTGGAGTATATGCTGCTGTTTCAAGAGATTGGTGCCTTTGTGACACTTTGACACTGCTGAACATATGGAGAAATGGAGATCAACGCTGCTGCTCCATCAGCTGCGGGACTACTGAAAATCACAAATGCGGTGACAGGCACAGCAGATGGCAAAGCTGCAGCAGGCTGTAGTGAATGTGGAAGAGCTGGCGCGGTTATTGCTGGAAGACCTTCACCGTTGTTGTCCTCGGCTTCTTGAAGGCTGCCTGTGATAGCTTGGCTCAAGACGGTCGTGTTAACTGAGGACAAACATGCGAGATCACTTGCCGGTCGGTACAAAAAGCTGCTGCGTAGTTCATTCATTCGTTAGATTTTAAGGTCTTGGCGTAGTGGGACCACCGCGAGCTGTAGATCCTTCAGGGTACTTTGAAATCGTTGCAACATCACTTGCAAGCAATGCTTGGACAGTAAGTGCTAGTAGACTGCCATCACTGGCTGGCGCTGAGGCAAAGCCTGCTTCAGCACAAACCTGCTGCAAAGATAGCAGAACCAGAAGCAGACCTAACAGACGACAGCAGATTTGCGCCACGAACGTGCCTGCAGGCAGGAGTTGGTCGAGCAAGTTGGCAGGGTTTACGTTGGCACTGCCCCGCGATGCATCGCCTAGACTTGCCAGCTTCCTTGACAGCTTCGAGAGCTTCGTCCAGATGCACATTGAGGTTTTGCACAGCCGACCCTAGCAAAACCCTGTGCAACTTACCAACTTGCAAAGCTTCGTTTCATACGCACGCTCTGCTGCTTTTGCGCTGGTTTGCAATTGCGCAAGCTCGCCCCCACACTAGGTATTGAGTATTAATTGCCTGAAACTGTGGTGATATAAACTCCCTGCTATACCTTACCGGCAACTGAGCTGAGCTGTACGTTGACCAACGATGTTCGGACTTGCCCTTCACACGCCCGTGAAGACCACCATCTAGAGTGCCGCAAAATGCACAGTCGCTGCTAGTACACTCTAGTTGATTGCGTATCAGTATTGGAGCGGATCGGGAGGCTACAAGCAAAGCAACAGCTTGTAGAGTCTCAATATGAAGCATCGAATAGCCATGCGCAAGTTGGGCAGAAGCTCAGCACACAGAAAGTCAATGCTGAGGTGAGATGCTTCAAAAACGTTCTGCATCATCATTTGTGGGATAACACAAACGCACATGCTCGGTGCTATTGTTTTTAGGACTATGGTGTCCCAGCTGCTGAGGTATGAAAGAATTGAGACAACGGTTGCCAAAGCAAAGGAGCTCAAGCGTCTTGCAGACAAAGTTGTGACCATTGCAAAAGAGGTGGTGATCAGCAGTCTTGATTCTCATGTGCACTGTCATCAGTATGCTCAGTGCTGACTATGCCCTCAAATGGTTGCAGAACAATTTGCATGCAAGACGAAAAGCTGCTGAAATTGTCCGTGGTGACGATGTCATGCATAAACTCTTCACAGAAATAGCAGAGAGGTATAAGCACAGACAGGGGGGATACACACGCGTGCTCCAGACGGGACAGAGGCCCAATGATGCTGCACATATGGCTGTTATAGAGTAAGAATTCTTCGTTGCATTCACCCATATAGTAGTACAGCATGAAGAGTGTTGCCTGCGGGTGTCATGCAAGCAGCATGTCCATGTAGTTGTGTTTCAATTCAAAAGTTCTGTTAACATCTGTATTCACTTGCTGCAGGTATATAGATAGACCAGGGGAAATGAGACCTGCTCGGCCACCAAAAGTCAACCCCCTTCTACCTCAGGCAGCACAAGCAGCAGTCAGATCAACAGACCAACCTTCTAGATAGCGTCATTTGGTTTGTCTGGCATCGAGCTTGTATTGTTTCAGTCTCTATCAGCAGCTGAACCTATGGAGCATGCTGGCGGGCACATATATACGTGCAGCTTTTCAGAAGCGATTTGCTGGCAGCACTAAACACACGAGAGTCTGATCACGACAGCAGACAGACTCTGAAGTGCGTTTGACCCAATACGAGGTACAGCAAGATGCTCCAACAGAACGACGAGGTCACCCCAACAACCTTGCACTAGCTTTCCTTGATGGGCATTTCTGCTGCTGCCGTCGAACCAGTAGTCAAATGCTCTTCTGTGGGCAAGAAGTGTATAGCTGTTGCATGCGCTGAAGCTTGCACATGGACTTCACTGTGACTAGGGTGCTTGTGAATCGTCAGCTCAGCCAATGCAATGTGCAGACTCCTGCTGTCATGACGACATCTTTCAGTAGGCAATTCTGAAGAGGTTTTCTATGCAGCCTGTGACGAAGAAGCCAACATGGAAGCTCGTACGCTGTTTGGTCAACGCAGACAGACCTGTTATGCGAGAAATAGTTTGGCGGAACTGTCTGATGCACATGATTCTTGCATATTCATGCACAACGAGGATAGTCTCATGCAGCCAAGCTTGAGTTTGCATCGTTGCTCACACGTGCAGATAAAATACATCACTGTGACATGCTGCAAGGCTTGCAAGTAGACTGTGAAGCACGCGTTGGCACAGCAGCCATACACCCTCAAACTCGTTGTGAACCTCCCGCGCTTTGTTCCTGCCGTAAAACGTCTCGGCCTTTCAGGCAAGCCCGCAGAGCTCTTGCACACTCAAAGCCAAAGACTGTGCAAACAAGATGTTCCTTCGTTTCTGCCGTCAGCCACACGTCCGTGACAGCTCAGTCAGTCACAGAAGCCGTTGCAAAGGCAACTTTGGACAAACCTTTGTTTCAGCATGCCCTGCACAGTATATTCAGCTCACTGGCCTGGTTTGGCTTGGCATGGATTGTCACCCGTTACATAAGCCGCAAATCTAAGGAGTGTGAAAGTCCAGAGGTAATGTTGATTGCCACTGAATGCCTGTGAGTTAACATGCCAGGTCCAAGCCAGCCATCTCATGTTTGTACAGGAGCCGGCACCAGCTTTCCTGTCAGAGCTATCTCCAGCTGTACCCCGGGTCAAGCGTCCAGTTTATGTCCATGCAGGCCAGGCATTGCTTGTTGCCATCAATGTACCTGTTGCAGTCTTTTTGCCCATGGCAGCAGTGGTTTACTCGCTGCGGTCCATAGCTTGGTTTTTAGGAGTGGCGCTTGCATCAGAGACAAGGCGGCAAAGCTTCTCAGAGCCACTTGGTCAGTCCCACAGCCCTGAAACCCTGTGCCCATGCCCTACTGGCAAGTGTGTTGGTGTTACTGCTGCCAGCCCTTTCATAGCTGCTGCTCATAGCTGCAACTCATGCGACAACCGACAGATCAAAGCAAGATTTTTGTGGACTCAGATTCAGTAAAATTTGTGCCTGGCTTTTGCAGTGGCACTCTTGCAGAGGATGCTGACAATACTGCAGACGATCGATTCCAATGTGCTCAGCTTTCGAAAGCTTGGAGTCATTGTATTTGGGTGCTGGACATTGCTGCGCTTCAAGGAATGCATGATCAAAACACTCCTGGACGAAAGCATACAGGTCAGCACGCTTTGCCGGTCAGCAAGCCAGCCATTGCATGTGCTCATGAAGCCTGCAAAGCAATGCTCAATCAATCACTGCTGACGTACCATTTGAGCATGCCCATACCTGTTGTGCTTCCATGTGCTAACATGCAGTCTACCCCCTTTGTTATCCCCTTTGGTATTGAAAAATGAGAGTCGCTGTGCACTCATTTACTTATATGTACCTTTAAAAAAAGCAACTCATGGCTGTGTGTCCTTTGAATCCATGGCAGCTGCCTTTGCAGCATTACTGCTGCCACACAGAGGTAGACAAGCAATTCATTCAAGCAGTCAAACCTCCTGGGTCTAACTACATGCTGTTGCTGTTTCACAGGAGATCAACGACCCCAGCAACCCTTCAGGGGGTCAGGGGAGGGCTCTGGAGCGGGTGATGCTGCCAGTCAGTGGGCTGGCTAGTTGGGTGGTGGTGTGTGCAGGCAGCCTGATGTGCCTTGCCATCCTGGGCATCAACGTGCAGCCCCTGCTGACTGTTGGTGGTGTCAGTACAGTCCTTGTGGGTCTCAGTGCACAATCTGTTCTGGCCAACCTCATCTCTGGCATCAACCTGGTGAGTGCATCACTCTTCTGCTCTAGCTCCAGGTTCCGTAAGTGCAAGAAGTCTCAAAATGAATCTGTGCCAAGTTTTGCGCATCAATGCTGGACCATGAGCTACAACCAGCTTGCTAAAGAGTCCATCACATGTTCTTGGCCTAGGACCAAGTAATAGTAGTGCAGGCTTTTTGTGATGTTCACACTGCAATTTCAAGTGTTGTGATAAGCCAAACATCCCAGGCCCAGACATACACATCCTGAGCAAATCGCTATGTCGAGGCATCAACGTCATCTTGTAATCCAGCTGTACAATGTTTGTTTGTTTGTGCAACACCCTGCGCAGTATGCACTGATAGCCTTGAGCTGTGTTCAGTTTCTGTCGCGCCCTTTTGTGGTTGGAGACCGGGTGGAGCTGTCATCTGGGGGTGGGGAGCGTGTGATGGTTGGGGTCATAGAAAGGGTGGACCCCATGCGCACAATCATCCGGACAGATGCATCTCTCCCAGTCACCATACCCAACAAGGTAGTCATCATGCAATGAGTGCTGACTACAGTTGTCATTCCAGCCTCGCAAACCTTTTGAATCAGCACCACAACTTGGTCTTAACCAGTCTTCCAGGCTCATTGCATCACAGCTAGTGCTACTACTACATTCCCTGCTTGAGCATTGTGCGTCACTGCATATTCACATGTGTGTGACAGTCCGTGGCCATCCTGGACCGTTGCTGCAGTGTTTTACAGCTGTGACTTCACATTGGCTCTTGGCATGGACAGCAGAAGCATCAGACACAGGCGCTCACATGTGCCTCTTTCGTGAGTGCAGGTGCTAAGTGAGATGATCATATCAAACGAATCCAACATCCTGACCAGCAGGGTTCTCAGCCACTTCAACCGGTCCAGGCAGCTGCTGTTCACCATCAAGCTGCGCTATAAGGACTTGGAGAAGGTAACACGCCTTCAACACTCCTGACAGTGCTATGCACACATGTTTGGGCAGCTTCCAGAGCTGCTGTGGTGACATAGTCACTGCTTGCACACACATGAGTGGGTCAGCTGAAATCTTTTCTGGGTCTGCTTTACGTGTAGCAAATACAAACGACAATCCTAAAATAGGCTGCCACCCTTTGGGCATACATTAAAGCTAGGTGCAGCTGAATGACAAGCTCTGGTTCTGTACTTCCCTGCTGCCACAGGTGCGCTATCCCAGCATTTTTGAACCTTGAGTCATTCTTGCCGCAGCCCTCCTGTGCACCTCCATTCTGCTTGGCGCTGGTTCATCATGGTTTCGCTGAACATCTGGGTTTGCGTTGCACGTAGGTAGAGATAGTAGTAGATGAGATGCGGCGCAGCCTGACGCGGCGGGCTGGCGTAGATCGCCGCCTGCCCCAGTTTGTTGGCATGTCTGGTTTCCAAGACTATGCCATCAATATAGTGGTTTTGGTAAGTCGTGCCTGTCATCACTAGACATTCATCTATGCTTACCGTGTAATTGGAAGATGTACATACAGTAGACATAAGCAACAGCTGTTAGCCTTCTGTCATAATGCCTGAATGATGTTGCAAGTGCTCTGCTGGCTGATGCTTCTGCCTGCTGTCAAGCTTCACTTTTGCTTTACAAGTCCTCCCAGAGCCTTCGTGATGCATCGAACAAAGAATTTAACCTAAACTGCATCTGCACGTCTGGCAAATTTTGCGTCGTCAAGAAATGTATCTTTGTCCAACAGGTCCACACCACACCCGTGGCGTCGCGAGATTGGGGGAACTTCAGACAGCGCCTACTCATGGACTTTGGTCGCATCATCAACAAGCATGGTGTCCAATTTGCATACCCAACTCAGGTGAACAGTCTCATGACTCAAAGTGCGCTGCTGCACATGTCAGCAGCTGCCTGCTGCTCTGCATGCATGGAGACTGTAGCAGACGTTTTATGTATGCGACGGCTTCAAAGCATCTTGTCAGGCCATTGTTTTCATTGCAGTATATCAAGCTGACTGAGCCTGGTACCAGGGTGCTTCACTACAGCTTTCCACAGCAGAATCTCAAGCAATTTATTGGCTCATGGATGAGTGTACCTTACTGTGTCAACTGTCATATAACGTCACCTGTGTAAATATCGAACCAGTTGTGGAGATGAGTCACACCTGGCTCCGTGGTCAAGACTGCAAGGTAAAAGCATGACTAAGCCAAGCTGATGACGGTGTGCAGGTGACCCACATGCCAGATCTAGAGGAGGCAATCATGAACACTGTCAACAACGGACACAGCAGCAGCAACAACGGCAGTGAAGAGGGAAGCAGTTCGTCTGGAAGCAACGGTGCAAGCCGGCCCTCCAGCCCTTCCCATCAGCCTGACTGCAACAGGGCGGCAGAACTTGCTGCCATGGAGCAGTCCATTGAAGGTGGCCTGCCCAGGCCGCAGCCAATGTCAGCTGGCCTTGCAGGCAAGGCTGCGCAAGGGTTTGGCAATGAGGCTTACAAAAGCACAGATATCCTTTAGCATGCTGGCAGAAGCCACAGCAAGCGTTTCATAGCGCTGTGACCCTCCGGCCGAGCTCTTTGTCCAGGATCATGCATTCTTGGGCCACTGAGATTCACTTTCTTACTTCAGCCTTGCGATGACCTGCGATCAAGTTGTCTTGAATTTACATGAGTCTTGTATATAGGGAGGGTCTGGGGCGATTTTTTGTTTTTTGCAAATGAATATCTGGCACGCCATGGAGATGAATTCAAACGCAATGAGGGATATATTTGATTTTATACAAATGATTCTGGCTGTGATCTGCACGATGATGAGAAGAACAAGCACAATGATGAGGAGATAAAGCATGATTTTTATGACCTTGTTATTTCTGTATTGTCGAAAATGAGCAACAGGCAGTCATGAGCCAAATATAGGAATGGTGTGAACGAGCTGCAGATATGCTAGTGGTAAACTACATATATATATATATATACAGATTTTCTCCTTAACATTAATGCTAGTGACCTTATATATCGACAGACTGCTTGCCTTATGACCGTCTTTACACAGCAGGAATCAGACAGCACAACGCAACATGCATGCTGTCTCCTGAGGGCAGTAGAGCGTGTGACTCAAGATGGCTGCGTGTCTGTCAGGTGGTCCGTGGTCCACCAGATCGCATACATCGAAGACTGGCATGCCTGTGATCATAAAGTAAGACAATGTCTGTCGTTTGTAACAGAGCACATCGCATTCAACATTATCACACTCAAACTCACCTCGGTGAATTAAGAATGCTGTGCATAACTATCATGGTGCTCTTTGATAGAGAGCTTGAAAGCACTCCAACAAGCTGTACTTGCGACAGATGTATCGATCTTTCAGTATCCTCAAGCTGCACTGAATCAGCAAAGGTAATGAATTCATTCTTCAGCAATGGCAAAAAACGTGAGGCCATATCCCATGCTTCAGCTTCTGCAGCCACATAAATGAAAGGCAGCCTGTTGATTTGCTGAAATCCACCTGGTTCGTTGTGCAACTTCACCCCCTTGCTGCCTTCAGTGCAGTGACTGACTGCTTGCCAACTTTGCCCAGGGCTTTACTGTCTTTTTTGGGGTGGCTTTTCCTTCTCTCCTTCTTGAGGTGCAACATCCAGTCAGGCACCTCACAGCCCGCTGCCCGCATCACATTCACAATAGACCGCAGCTGCCACGCATCATCTTCAGTATAGAAGGTGATGGCCTCGCCTGTGAACAAGTTACCAAAATACGTTGACAATGTATGTATACCATGTGTGTATACAACGTACAAGTACATTACTCAAGGACCGCAGAGGGATTGCAGCACATATTGCGTGTACAGCCCTATGCTGCAGGCAGGCAACGCACCACATCTGACACCAGCAGTCTTTACAGCAGAACTTGCCTGCTGCACCTTGTTCTCACATCAACAGCTCAAAACGGCCAACAACAGGGCAACACTCAATTGCTATATCTCAACAGCTGACAGCGACACGAAAACTGCATAGCAGTACCCAAAGCACCCACATCATGCATGGATCTCACCTGATCTGCCAGCCCTGCCTGTCCTGCCCACTCTGTGGATATAGTCGGTGGTGGACTGCGGAATGTCATAGTTGATGACGGTGTGGACTCCCAGGAAGTCCATGCCGCGGCCCACAAGGTCGGTGGCCACCAGCAGCCAGCTGGCACCCGACCGGAACCTGTCCACTGCTGCGTTACGCACTGACTGGGGCTGGGAGGAGTGGATCACATCTGCATGCACTCCATCATACATCACCTGCCTGCAACCACCAGACAACAGCTGGTCAGGTGATCATCATGCAGAGAAGCATGTCATCACCACTGCCGTGCAGAAAGACAGCGGGCTCTCCAGGACACAAAACAAGACTTGGTACGAATACAGGGCAGTGATACATGACCAGGCTCATACAAGTTGCGGCTGCTGTCGTCCAGTGGCACCTCATTACATGTTTAGCTGACAGAAGTCACATAGCTCTGCAATTTACACCATCAACAAGCATCTTCGACCATGCAAACTGCAGCTGATCCACTCCAACATGTCATGACACAGCAGGCAGTCGTGCCCTAGACATCATTACCAGCCTCAGCCCACACATAGCAAGAACAGACGAGGTGCGCCTCTGACCTCTTACCATGCGTGAGTGCTGATGCACCTTTGTTGATCAAAAGTGTAAGCCCTGTACTTTGTGCACAGTGTAGCACTTCCAAGAGGGCAGCATCAAGGTGCATTACAAGCAACACTGATGCCCTCACCTGTGCACAGCTTCAGCCCGCTCCTTGCTAGAGACAAACAGCAACACAGGTGGAGTCAGTCCCTTGGCTATGAGCTGGCGCAAGCCCAGGATCTTGCCACCCTCCCTGCCCACAAACATGAGGCGCTGAGACACTGCTGAGGTTGGGGCGTTCCTGGGACCCACCACCAGCCTGAGGGGCAACTGCAGTACACTGGATGCCAGTTCCTCAACGCCCTCTGGCAATGTTGCACTGAACAAGCCCCTGACCTATATCCGAAGACAAGGACAAACTTGACTTGGAATATTATGGGGGGAAATGGCGGCACACTGCAGGGCAGCTGCTTGACAGCTTCTTGCAGTAGTGCAGGAATGCAGTAGGGTCAGTCATGTGTGAAAGGCTGCACGGCGTTGTTGCCCAGATGAAGACTCAACACCAGCTTTCTGTTTTCTCTGTTGTGAATGTAAAATGGGCTCATTTTGAATTTGCAATGGAATACATACCAGCTGTCATGCAATGTACCAAATGGCAACAGTACGAAACCAGATGCAGCGAAAAAATGCGTGTGATACAGGGGTAGCAATGAGCAACAGATTAGGCTAGTAACAACATGCATGCAGCACAAGGTGAGAAGGCTTACAATGTCAGGGTTGCTGCAGGCCAGGATGATGCGGTCAATGTGGTTCACAAAGCCCTGCTCAAACAGCTTGTCCGCCTCATCTAGGATGAGAAATTGCACAGAGGCCAGGTCCACTTGCTTGGCTTTGACCAAGTGAGATAGCCTTTTTGGGGTTGCTACCACCAGGTCCATCTGCAACAGCAACATGATCTTCTGCATCCATTCGAGGAGAGGGCATCATTGCAGGAGCTTTCAAGCCAAGTGATTAGTCTGCAGCATGCATTGCTGCATGCAATGCGTGATCTTTAGTATCGGGTGCATGCAGCTTTTGTCACATGTTTTGCTTTGTGAGGCTCTTCAGCCAGAGTGTGAAAGGCACAGCACGGCCTGATGACAGGGCAGCCTCTGTGAGGGGTGATACACGAACTGCATGAGGGTCAAAGAAAGCAGGAATGTACAACAAAGGGTGTGAGATTACCTTTGAGAAGTCGGTACCAGCTGCAACAGCTGCAGTCAGAAGAGTACAGCGCAGCTTGAGTCCCTTCAGCAACAGCAGCAGGCAGCGTGCAGTCTGAGCTGCCAGCTCCCTTGATGGGGCCAGTATGACTGCACTAGGGCCTTTTGACAGCTCGACACTGCCTTCTGCCTTTCCTGACTTGCCCTTTACTGTCTCTGAGGCGCTGTTTGCTGCTTTGGATGCGCTTTGCAGCATGGAAGAGGCCTCTGAAGCTTTGGAGCGTTTAGTGCTAGGTTTTGGATTGTGCTCAGCGCTTTCAGAAGTTCTTTTTGTGCTTCCTGACGCCTCTTGCTGCTGCTGTTGTTGTTCTTTTTGATGTTGTTGTTGTTGCTGCTGGTCATACTTCTTTTGATGCAAGGCAGCAATGATCGGCAGGAGAAAGGCCAAAGTCTTGCCTGACCCTGCAGTATCAGGAAAATGACATATATCATGGTCAGACCAAACAAAGAATAATCTGCACAAACTCTCAAATACATAATGAAGTGGAGACACAGTGACCATGGCTGCAGATGACAAACAAGTTGTCATGCATGTCAATTTGTCCTTCAAAACATGCATCATGTGCTAATATAACCATCAAATAAGTGTCAATCTTGAGCCCGCAAGCCTGGACGCCTGGAGCACTTCATGCTAATGTGCATTTGAATTTGTTCAATGCAACAGCAAAACGCAGTGATGTTCAAGCAGACGACAGCTTCATAATTCTTGAAGTGAGAACAAGGACTGGCCTGTCGGAGCCACAGCAAACAAATCCCGCGCTTCCAGCAAAATGGGAATGGCTTGGCGCTGAATGGCTGTCGGCTCATGCCATCCATGCTCTTCCAACTTGGCCATCAACCGCTTGCTGCACTTGTATCTGCTACTCAAGTCCTTGAAGTCGACCAATGGCGCTGGTGCTTGACCACCTGTCACTCTGATGCCATGACTCTTGCGCAGCAGGTTGGCTGCCTGCACACCAGGGTTGCCGACCGCTCGCATACAGGAGCAGTTTGTCACAAAGACAGCGCAGCCAAGAACAAAGCATGCATGGCGCATTGAAACTATGATGTAGATGCCTGATCAGGCAAGGTCAACCCACCCGTATTGACTGTTGCTTCATACGCTTGACAATGCTTGCAGAGTTTCAGATGCAGAGCAAATAAGCTGTTACGTCCAGTGTACTGGTCAGGCTGATGCCGTCAACGGCTTGTATGGTTACAAGCCACTTCTGTAAAACAGCAGGTTTTGCCTGCAACTGGACCAGTCAGAGGACTATACCTCAAAGGGATCATTGCTTATGCCTGCAACCATTTCAGGACCTGCATGTGCATCATCTGAAAGTGATGCGTCCTCGGCCATCTCTGGACTGGCATGGGCATCAGTGGCTTCATTTGCTGCACAAGCCAATGTTGGGATTTCAGGTAAACCTACCAGCAGTCCTGTTGACTGCTGTATGGCATATGTACCAGGAAAGGAAACAAAGGCATGAGCAGGATGGCTGCAAATAACACACCATCAATCAACGCATGCTTCCTTTTGCTTCCTGCCAAGCTTTTGGAACCCTTGGACATAGCTGCTGCAGCAAACAGGCTGCATCAGCATGCTCTTGCGAGGTTCGTGCTTGCTAGCAGCTGTGTTGCAGCACAGTTCAGCTTCAAGGGCTTTTACAGTATTGCAAATGCAGCTGATCTCACCACTCATGTCACTGTTAGCCTTGTGGGAGGTGAAATGCAGTCCAGCTGTCAGGGCAGAGAAGATGCCCTGGCTCGTGCGTTCGAGAGGTTGCATTTAAATAGACTCGGAAGGCGAGTTAGACAACTTGTCCAAGCCAGCGTCACACTGGCAACAGGCAGCGAGCCGCTTCGAATTCTGCCTCAATAGGACAGAACACTGGAGCAAACAGAGTGTGAACGGGCAGCTGGCGTCCTTATGGCAGAAGTGGCCTCACATACAATATCTCTGCTACGCTCGATGACCCAGCGCAGGCTAATGTGCGTTGCTAGACGTTTGCACTATGCGCCGGAACGAGCAACGGCTCCGAGACCAGTGATTAGTAAACATGCCTCATCATTGACAGTGTTTCATTCTGGTTTCCTTGATAATTTGGGTCTCAGACGCACTTTCCCAAGGATACACTAATTTGCAGAGCTTGGTAAAATGCCTGGGATATAGGGGTATTGCATCAGATACAGTATGCAGCAAGCAAGGTTGTGTTAGGCTGCGCAATGCATTGAAATACATCTCGGAGGCTATATTTACAGTCATGGAGAGTAGAGTCGCTGACTGAGAAGCTGCTGTGACAGCAGTAATGGCGTGTGTTGCTGATTGTTAGGACGAGGCGGACAGTCCCGACGGCCGGCCACGAGCGCAAGCACAACGCATGTAGAGCTGATATTGGAGGTTGTGTCAGTGGTTATAGGTATAATCACACCTATATCAGCAGAGTAAAAAGCCCTCAGAATGTGTGTCGAGGCTCTGTTGAAGAGTGCAATCAGGCACATGCAGGTATTTGTCCACAGAACCAGGCACAAGGCAGACAAGCTCGCAGCCGGCGCGCTGAAGCTGCTCTTTCTGGCTATCGGTATGTGCTTGAGTCCTCATTCTGGGTGTGTTTCATTCTGGTTTATAAAGCCATGGTGATCTCACTGGCAACCTGTAACTATTCAGACACAGGTCCTCAATTTGCAGTTTGTACTTCCGAGTGGAAATTGGCTGAAACCACCCTGCTTAATTAAGGTCATGCACTCGCGTTCAGATGGACAATGTGCTGGTAAACAGCCCTCTGCTCGCTTGCATACTGTATCAGATTCAAACATTGATTTTTCACCAGGCAGAAGAGCCCGACAGACCCATCTGTTGCAACTGGATTGCTGTATAAAGGCAGACCAAAACACAACAGTGATGCGAGGCATGAAACAACAGTGAGATGGGCAGTGTTGAACAAACGACTGGCTGTACTGCTGAGCAGAAGCAAGCTGTACAACCGGTTGTGCAAAATAGCAGTGACAATGGCACAGCTGGTATTGACACGTGTAGGTATGGTAGCACTAGCAATGACTTAGCAGAAGGCCGTGGTTAGTGCAAAGCTGGGAGCTGTAAACAGTCAAGCAGCTGATGCGCTAGAACGTGATGGTGGCGACAGCGCGCAACCCTCCGATCAGCACCATCCCATAGTTGCAGATGCTGTCAATTAGACTGCCCAGGCTAAGAAGGCTTTCAGCAAGTCAAGTAGTGTTCAACCTGATAAGACAAGAGTGATTGGCAGCAGGAGCATAGAGATAATGATGATGTGCTAGATATGTTTGGAAATGCGGACATAATCACAGGGGAAGCCAGTGTCGCACTGGATCCTGTGTTGCAGCTGGTGAAGCTTTTTGCAGCAGCAGCAGCAGCAGCAGAAGCAGCAGAGAATCTGTATCTGAAACTTTTGACAAGAAGAACATCTGTGACTAGATTTACACAAGCAGCTGTGGGTATATTGGGCGTTGTGTCCATGTGTGTGCGCTTGTGTACTTTGTTGGCTCACTTCTGGCTTTGCGAACTGTTGGACCATACTGAAAGCTCCTACGCTGTTGATTGGGTACTAGGTACACAACAAAACATGCCACGAAGCATTTGTAGCAATACCTTGAGCCTCAGAGAAGCTTTCTGCCCTGCAGTCTGCCCAGTTTTGTGACAACGCTTGCGGTCGTCAATCACAATCTTCGGTCAGCGGACGCTAGGCAGTCGACAGCCGGATAGAATACTCAGTGCAGGCCGCTGTGCGTGCTTTGCTGATATGACGACCACGCCGGTCATTCACGCCTTGACGACCCGGCAGTTTACGCTAGCAGCTTTCTAGGGCTGTTTATAGGGTTTTGACCCATACCTCTGCAATGTCAGGAGACACTGAGACCATTTACAGCCATGCCGGACGTGTGCCTTGACTCACCAATTTCTTGCCCAGCAGTCTGGTTTCTTGCTTACGCACAACGAGCAAGAAGCCGGACTGAGGCGGAAGGAATTGGTGGAAATTTATGCAGGAGTCAGACAGCGCGAGGTGTTTAGGTGAGACGGTGCGCTGGCTCACCCACCTCCCTCCCAGAAAGGGGAGGTCCCCTTTCTGGTTGAGAAGGCCATTGGGTAGGTACCCAATGGCATAAGCTCGGAGACACCCCCTGT
>JAABUO010005906.1_pt1 | contig 14161 bp, 10 predicted proteins | sample 5559291 | NCBI WGS metagenome assembly JAABUO01 (sample SAMN10711878, study PRJNA513372) | rock metagenome | isolation source: Antarctica rocks | place: Antarctica: Victoria Land, Finger Mt sud | reverse complement strand
CGTGTGGTAATCTGTACGCTGAAGCTACAATGTCATTCTTCTCGAACCAAGACAATTGATTCCCGGTAGCATGTATTTGTGATACAAATTCTATAACTTCATTCCCGTTGTAAAATTTCTTCACTACCTCTTCTCCTAACTCCTCTTTCAAGCGTCAACACCGTCTCCGCGACCTTTCCCAATCCTTCTTGATCGCTTTGTTGACGTGTGTCCACATCCTTTGTGGTCAGCGTAGTACCACGTCGACAGTCTTACCAAAGACGAACGGCAATCATAAAGCCCATCGAGGCAGCAGTACGAGAATTCAAAGGAAGCCCCGTGCAAGCTGTTTAATTTATCCCTCAAAGTCTCAAGCTATTCATTAATGATTTGAGTAATTCTCTATGGTCTGTTCCTGGTCATAGTATCGTGTACGTGCTACGACGCAGCGCGGCGACATCTCCTCTGCAGAGCTTCGTACGACATAGTAGCGGCCAAGACGTCGGTCCTAGAGCTGGAAATATCAGCCGTATGAAACAAATAGGCATCTTGCGAGCATTGAAAGCTCCACCATGCTGCAGACACGTGAGGAATTGACGCCAGACCATATTCACCGTCAGTGTTGGATATGTGATCTGGCGAACCGTGACACAGAGCTTCTATTCTATCCCACGGCGCAGCTCAACGCATAGCCAAGACAGGATCCAGAGCGAATCTTGACAAACAGCTGTCTGAAAGGTAGAATGAGTGGCAACCGCATTAGCAAGTCGTGGCTAGGTTATAATTAGGTGAACTACCGGACGGACGAATAGAACAAACTTCAGAGCCTCTCCAAGTCAATACTCGAGGGCGTCCGTCGAATTTCAAGGCACGAGATCCATAACTTTCGAGTATACCCAAGCAGGCAGTTCAAAACCCCGGAATGAGTAGGAAATGTACGGCATATGGAATTCTTCACAATAGGCGCACGTGTGCAGATAGATGGTGTTATGCGCATTGCTTTAACAGTTGATCCATAACTTTGTGTAGAATATGATTACTATAGCTCAAATAAATGACCACCATAAGTTAGCCTCATTGAGACTCAATTAAGTTTCCCCATTGCGCAGCCGCAACTTAAACTTGCTAATCACTTCCTATTTCAGGTGTACCAATTAGGCAATAAGGCCGACTGCTAATGACAAATCAAAACAGCACCATACGTCGACTGATGATTCGGCTTATATTTGGCAGATGCAGCTCTAAAGTCAAAGAGAATTAGGTTCTGGAAGGTACTTATCGGGCTATATGGACCGATAATCCTCGGGTCTTTATGCGACAGCTCGTATAGATAACGGCCTCTTCCGATCTGATTAGTGGATACGATCTCATTGTCAGGCAATGATGGCTCCTTTAAGAAGAAGGGAAGAACGGCCTGGTGTCCACAGGAAATATATCACTTTACACACAAGCAATCATGAAAGTGTTTAACGATACAAACCCGTTCCAATTGAGAGGCGCTGTGATCTTGAGCCTGTTTGGCCTATTGCAAAGCATATTCGCTCAAGCAGTATCCCCTCCCGCGAATTCCTTCGCTCCAGCGGTATATCCCCAAACAAAGATCTACGCTCCAGCACAACCACCAGCAAATTTCAGAATTGACAAGGTTGAAGTATACGAATATAGCAAAAGAGAAACTACGAACTCGTCACGAATTTACATGGACGACTTTCTCACTGTCAAACTGCATTGGACTCTCTACAATGCTACATATAATCAATATATCCGACTAGGGATCGATCCAGCTTTGCAAATCGTACCCATCAGGAAACTCGATATTATTGGTTCAAATGCGAATCAGAAACCCCTCCGAGTTGCGCAATGCAGTCTATATGATATGATAGTACGAGGACCAAAGAATTCAAGAACTTATAAAGTGGTAATTCTCGGCCGTCTCAATATGGTGGATCAAAGTACGCTTGATGAATACGGTACCATTAGTGGCGTCCTTCGACTGAGTGCGATATTAAATCCAAGGGTAATTAAAAAAGAGAGGAGTCGGAAATTCGAGGTTGCAAGCGCAAACTTCGGTCAGATTAGCTTTCTTTCTGAGGAGGTGACTATCATAAGACCACAACTGCAAAGATCCTGCACCTGGATACCTGTTCCTGATGGCGCTCGAACCTTGTTCTTCACTTGCACACTTACCCTTCCTACTGGTTATCAGTGGTCCAAACTTGTTCTTTCCGATGAGATCGTGAGAGGAAACGCCACCTTTGTCAGCGCTACATTCATAGAAGAAGAGATAGCCAATCAACACAAGCCAAAGCTTGTGTCATTGAGTTTGTACGACGAAAATACTAGCAAGAACTATGAGTTACGTATGCGAAGTCTCACTTTAGATGGGTCGAGAAACCGATACCATCTCAAAATCACGTACCAATCACACCCTGATCCTGATAAACCTAGAAGTTTTGTGGGAATAGCAAAAGTCACAAGTACACATTACAGATTCCATCGAGAATCTTACCTGCATCCGTATACGGCGAGAATTCCTTTAATAACCCAAGAAGAATTACTGAATCAAACAAAATGGGCCCCGTCTGAGCATCTCCCAATACCGGCGTATATAATAATGGACGCAGATCACGAAGGCCTTGCACCAAGACCACTATTAGTTGGTCCGGAGGATCAAAGTAATGGAACAAATAACTCAATCCCGGTAGGGTCAGCAGAAGAACATCTCCAAAATTCCAAGAGTAAGCATACTTTCTCTCCTCTATACCATCATGTCGACATAATAACGTTGCATGAGTCCACGAATGAAACAAAAGCGACAGATTCATCCAGAAATGAATTGCACACGGATTCGATCACGACGCCATTTACGGAGAAGACTTTTACGGTAAACACAACAACCAGGGACGTCGAGCCTCCTCATTCTGTGCTTCCTATACCAGGCTTCCTAACTTCGAATCAAACGGCTTATAACCTTCAAAACGCAGAGGAACGTATTAATATGATCAACACGATGCTACCTATAAGTGGTGCAAATGAAACGCGTACCATGAAAGAGACTATTGAGTCGACGACTTCTGTGAATTCTGGCAGTCGGGTGCGTAACACCCATCATTCTTCAGATCTTTTTGTATTGTCTCCTACAACTCGATTTCACTCCGGTACTACACCAAATTCTGACTTCCCGTCAACGAATTTTGGCGCCCCTACTCTATCAGTATTTGCCCATAGCACAGATTCTGCTAATTATCCACTTCATATTCCTTCAAGTAAGTGGATATCTTCACTCACGGCGCAACCGTCTCCAGGACCGGTAGGTCTTCCAATATCTACGTCCACATCTTTGCAATTCGAGTCAAGATCTGCAAAACAGTCAATATATGACCCACAGTCACAAAAATTGGACTCTATCGCCTCACAAAGCACTGGGAGTGGCACATCTGAGAGTTTTGAAGCCATGTTCGAGACAGCTAGGAGTGAGGAGACTCCCGCTTATCTGGAAAAAATCGGCCACTCATCCGACACTACTACCAAGTCATCCCGCGGGGTAGCCCACAGAGAAACACTGGTCATCACAGGTATGCGTGGTAGACTTGTTGATCAGAATGTCGTCATAAGAACGAGTCAGGTTGAAGATGGAAAAGGGCCAGACGCAACATTCTCCCCGATCTACAGAGTCCAAAATTCTGAGGACTATACGACAAGCAAAATGAAGACTAGCATTTTGACGAACAAAGGGTTTCCACAAGTAATGAGAACAGACGCAACTCTAAGAGAGACCAAAGAAACTGAAACAATATGGGGACTCAAGCCGACCAATACGATCCGACAGCGTCCTGCACAAATTTCCCACCTGAGCGCGGAGCCTGCACTGCCTTCACTTCCTACTTCATCTCAAAGCATCCCATGGAATGAAGAACAAAGTGAAAGTTCAACAGGGCATACACCGCAATTGGCAATGTTTTCTAACGATACCCTCTCTATTTTTTATGCAGAGCCGCAAAGCGCTTATAAGGCTTCAACAGACAAAGATAAACATGCCAAAGGTATAGCCACAATAATTCGATCTGTTCAGTTGAGTTTAATCACCGAGTCAAATTTTGCACCTGGCAGGTATAGCCAAAAACCTAGAACTGCAGCAAGCATAGATGGTGATTTGAAATCTGATTTTGATCTTATTGATTGGCAAGCTTCTCGACACGGCAAAGTTGACGTCGGCCATAAGTGTGATATGAATTCGACAGTCTGTACAGCAAACGCGAGTATCGAAGCCGATGTCAATATTGGACTCCTCGGCGCTCCGTCTGACGCGTCTACTGCTGCTGCAGGCAATCCTTCTGTGGAGGACATAAATACCCCAGCCATAGAAGACTCATATAGTACAACCTCAATCTTTGTAAAAGTACACAATGAATTCACCGCGGCATCAATGCCGGTAGAAAGCGCAAAGCCACAAAAAACTGGTCATGTCGAGTCAGCGATTCACATGTCTCATACACGATCCAAAAACTCGATTTTTCTTCCACAACCAACATCACAGCCATCGGGACTGCAGCACAGCATCGCTGCTCAAGCACCACCGGCTATACGGCAAACCCTAGTGCTGCTTCTAACTTTATTTGTATTCTTTAACTAAGATTGACCCCGAGTTGTCACATCCTTGAAGTGTTATTTTATAGACCTTCAATCATAATATTAAGAAGCCTCTTTATCTTTGACAATCAGTGAAGAGGGTGCGCGTGTTGCCCATTCCCTATATGTCAGATTCCCACAGGCATTGAGAGCTTACGTCCAGCTCCCATCATAAACTTTGCGACGCTGTGAGGGTATGCCGATGAGTTCCAACGAGGTATCTACAATGCATGCCGTCACGCCAGTCCCGCACATTGAGATAATTGGCTTATTCATGTCCACCCCTCGACTTTCAACAAGCTCTCTAATCTGTGGCCCGCTTTTGAGCATTTTCGTCGCAGGATCCAGAAAATCAGAGAACTGTATGCTTATGGACCCAGGTATGTGCCCGTTAGGCATGCCTTATAATTAGAAAATTCGGTAGTTGGGCTCACCAGGTCGAGGTTCAGGATCGACGCCTTCGAAACGACCGGATGGGCGAGCATCCAGAATCTGTACGTCGTCGTGTCTCTGAATGTTTCCGAGGACCTCTTCGTATGTGGCTACTCGATTTTGATCTGCATCCACAACTGGATATTTCGTTGGGGTAACACCATTAGGAATACCCTCTTCATATGGGCCGCTGTAATGTGAAAGCGAATTCAAAAGCATCACACTAGAGTGACCGAAGATTTTAAACATCCAATAAGCGCGTGCAGCGCTAAATATACCCAGAGCTGAGGTGTCGTAAACAACGATCTCATCACTGCGAGAAATACCCATTTTACGCATTTCCGTAGAAAAGAGCTCGCCTGATGGGAGCATATGTGGGAGTGATGACTCTGTGTCTTTGATTTTATCCAGATCAAAAAAGCGCGCTCCTGGCAGCCTTTTCTGTATGAACTCGGCCCGAGCGTTCCTCTGAACGTTTGGCAAGTACCATGTTGCATCTACAGGTAGAATTCTGCCTTGCTTTAATCTTGTACTCAATTGCTCGGAAGTTATGATCGAAGCGTTGGCAATTGACATTATTGTTCTTTTCATTCGCCCTCGGGTCGGTATAGGTATGGTGGAGCAGCTGATGATGTTGGCTCTCGACGGATCTTCACTCGACTTTGACAGTGAATTTTGACAACAAACTGCACTTGCAGAGCTCCGAAGCATAGAATTAGAGTGACTTTGAAAGGAGAGGCTGCGACTACACTGTGTTATGCGGATGGAAGAATCTCATTACATAAATTGATCAACAAGTAGTCGACGTCATGACATCTCCAGGGAGGAGTGACGACGGTGACGCCTCTCCCAAAGCCAACAGGATGGAGAGATTTGACGATAACTCAATCATTCGGATGCCCTCGTCTTTTGATTTTGGAGATGAAGGAATGACAGGCCAAAAACCTGAGCCGCAAGGTCTAAACAAAATCTTACAGCGTTGCAAAGAGGAACCGCTTGTGCCCATTGGGTGCCTACTAACATGCGGAGCCCTGTTTGGATCTGCAGTTGGGCTAAGAAAGGGAAATAAAGATATGGCTCAGCGGATGTTTCGTTATAGAATTGGTTTTCAATTCGCGACTCTGGGATTTGTTATCGCTGGTGCACTGTACTATGGCAATGATCGAGCATCGCGGAAGCAGGAAGATCAAGCAGTACAGCAGCAGAAAGCAATGGATCGTCGGGCAGCCTGGCTACGGGAGCTAGACAGTCGTGACCGATTGCTCAAGGAACGAAGTCGACGGTTGGCAGAGAAGAAGGAACAGCCGCACCAGTAAGGTAAAGTCGACTCTATTGGCAATCCAGCATCGAGGCGTGGTTTGGCGGAAGTAATCTGTACATGAAAAGTTGATGTAGTAGTAGAAGGAAACACCAATTTTGCTCATCGGCCGCACTTTCGCTCTGTCCTTTTCATTTCAAAAGGATGCATCGAGACAACGCGATGTTCCGACATTGAGACTTACAGTTGAGCGCGATCAATCAATTTTGTCGTATGGTCTCATAAAAACGATGCAGTCAAGCGGTGTCGCAAAGTCTCATCTTTTTGCAAATGTAATGCAACTTCTGACGCCTGGATATGCGTTTGCTTTTGCAGATTACTTTCATTAATAGTGCAGAGCCCTGCTTTTGGAAGTGGTTTTACACGAGATTCGAACTTTTCCTCTGCCATACCCACCCAGGCTTTTTCTGCTCTTCCATGAAAGTTCCCTTTACCGTCTCTTTGACGGCTTCAAGGTTCAGACAAAGATCGATATGCTGATTGAGCAGGATGTCATCTGCTTTCATCTTCTTACCGCAGATTGGGCAGCTGCATAGAGGCTCGTTCATAGGCTCTTCAGAAGCACATGAAATGTTGGACAAAGCTGGCGACGCATCCCGGGCACCCTCCGTCGCCTCGATCCCATCCGCGATCACGTCTGGTGATTCATTCTCCCGATTGTATTTCTTCCTTGGGGAGAATGTTTCAGACTCGTAGCCACGCTTGACCTTTGCACCTTCACTTGTATCGATCCCTTTAAAAAAATCGTTCATGGCTGCTTTCGTATCGATCTGATTCTCCAGGTGAGTGAGTCTGAGACCCATGAGGCGAATTTGCAAGGGGTACTCCTTTTCCATCATTGGCAACGCATACTTGTACAGCTCTTCTTTTGTGTGTATGGCTTTTGGTAATCCACGTTGACGGGTGATGACCTCATACGTATGCATCTTGAGTTTCAAATGTAACGTTCTTCCTCGGAGTTTCGTACGTGTCATATCTTTCTCGAGCTCTTGAGCAGTCCAGCGTAATTTGTCTTTTAGATCTGGCTCTTTGGAAATATCACGAAAAGTGGACTCGGTACCAATACTTTTCCTTTCGTGGTCTTCAGCCGGGATGATGTTGGTAGTACCAAGCCCAAGATAGACCTGCAATAGAAACTCAAAACTCTTCTCACCAAATAGGCGACTTAGTACGCCTCTTCTCTTGAATATGTCACCGCATGTCTGAACGCCCAAAGCTTCGAGTTGCCTCTCGAAAACTTTCCCAATCCCATTGATTTTTCGGACAGAAAGTCCATGCATGAATGATATGATCGCGCCACGTTGCGAAGGCACGAGAAATTGACCGTTGGGCTTATTTTTGTTTGATCCAATCTTTGCAATCATCGAATTTGCACCAATACCGGCTGACACTGTTAATCCAGTTTCCATGAGCACATCAGCCCTCATACGAGCAACAGCTTCCTCCGGGACCATATCATGTGCTCTTATGTATTCTGTGATATTCATGTAGGCTTCGTCGAGACTAGCACCCATATAATTTGGATCGTATTTGGCAATGACACTTCGAACTTCATCTGCCTTTGCAATGTACTTGTCAAAATTCAAGGGCAAAATGATGAGCTCTGGGCACAATTGCTTGCCAATGTATCCAGGCATAGCAGAACGCACACCAAACTTTCGTGCAACGTAATTGCAAGTCGTCAGGACGCCTCCACCGACGCCAAATGGGACCTCTCTGAGCTTTGGATTATCCAGTTCCTCAACCTGTCCATAGAAATAATCGCAGTCGACGTGCACTATGGTTTGGGACAGATCTCTTCTCAATTCCATTTTGGCCAGCATGTCACCTGCCCGATGCTCTTCCGCCTCAATGTCAAAGTGAGATATGGTCTTCATCTTTTCGAGAACTTCGTCAATTTTCCTCGAGAGCTCTGCATGCCGCTTCTGTTCATTTTGGAAATACTTCGAGCCCACACTGGCCTTGTAGATGATTTCATTCACGACGTTCTGATCCACCCCGTCTTGTCCGCTCTTCTGGACAGACGGGCCAGCCAGTCGCTTCAGGAGGCTCTCATAGTTCACGTCAATGTCAGGCTGTCCCATCTTCTGCGGAATGTCATATTATTAAGCGCGTTTGCATTCGCGATCTCGCTGTTGTGATGCGCATCATGAGATTGTTTTGCAAGTAGCCAAATCCAAGCAGGCCGTTGGACCTCCGCAAAGAAAGCTTTGGAAGAGTGAGACAGGGCAAGGGCGAAGGTGAAGTCACAGGTGCACGTAAGGTTCAAAGGAGACAAGACATGCCATGCACCAATCACCATCTGGACGCTTGCAAAAGTCCAAGAGCTACTCCACACCAAAGTCTGGCGCGTTGGGGTTCTCTCTGGGCGCGGAAGTAAGCTCCCTCAAGAAACCCACGAGTGTCTGCGAAGGATCACCGCAACCAGATGGCTCATCCCGAGGCATGTCTCGGAGCCGTCCACTCACGCTTCACAGGATGAATGATGTGCTGATGAACAGCGAGAAATTCTTCTACGCAAATGATGCCAAAGGAAAATGTGATGATAGGCCAAAGATGGCTCCTCGTACAAATACCGCCCCACCCGAGACGATCTCGCGTGGTGACAGGAGTACGAGCCCCGTGCGCCTATCAAGGCCACGAGCTCCTGTACGGTCAAACATCTTCTTTACGGACGGCAGGGAACAGAACCACCTCCCGCCTGCTTCGCCTACAAGACAGTGTCACGAGACACGGCGAATGTCGATGGCTCGTGATTCCTCGGTGCACTCTCTTCACAGTAGCCACTCTGGACGTCGAATATCTTCGGCATTCGACGATACAGAGCCTTGGCCAGCTGCTCAAACGTCTCCTCTGCATTCCGAGAGCAGATCACCTGGCCTTCTTGGCAGAGTTGACCCCTCTCTATCTCCCAGCCATGCACGTTCGAATCGGAAAGTACTTGATTTGGAAATTTCAAATACAAGTCTACGCGCTTTTAATAAAAATCTAGAACACCGAAATCGGAGACAGGTTTCTGAAATACGGTCTTTGAAGAGAAAGGTTGTGCGTGCGAGTGATAGCGCACTGCTACCTGCCTACTCACCGCAAGACTCTCCATCTTCCTCTTCCTCTAGCTCAGACTCGGACCAGGGAGTAGGCATACTACTCAGCGACCAAGTCGATAGTCTCCAAAATGCTTCAGCAATGTTGACAAACAGTATGAAAAAGGCGACGAAAATCACGAATGCTTTGCTTTACGACGCGAAAAGGGCTTTGGAGATGGTCATTTCTGAAGGGGATATTGGTGGCAGGGTGCTTCGCTCGCCAGACCTTACTGATAGCGGCGACGATATCACCTACTGGAGCGATGCGAGTCAACAGTATCAACCATGACTTTGCGAGTATCTTAGCACGGTCGGAGTTTTGCATTAGAAGGTGGGGCGGGTGTAGGGTCAAGGAGTAGAGTAATGTGTGAGACTGTAATTTCAAACAAAGCAAAAACCCCATTTACCATATGTCCGAGGCTCACTCTGCTTTGTCCTTATCAAGGATTATGCCCTTCTCCACCAGATCGTTGGGCCCTGGACGAGCCTTCAGCTTATGATCGAGATTGTCTGAGAGCATACTTCTTTCCAGCTGAGCTTGCTGCTCATAGAGAGCGGGTGAGACTTTGCTGTCCTTGAGGATTCCGCGCTTCACAAGATCTTCTTGATTTGGTCGCATTCCAATTTCCCGCTCGAGCTTGTCCTCCTTCATCTGCTTCTCCAACTCGCGCCTCTTCTCTTGGAGAGCAGGCGCCACATCCTTTGAGTCTCCAAGAAGGATGTTCTTGTCTACCAAATCCTTCTGGTATGGCCGCTGCTTCAAGGCCTGATCAAGGGAATTCTGGCGTTCGAGTCGTGTTGGTTCAGTCATTCGGGGGTGGGGGTCAAGCACGCACGACCAGAGAGACAGACAGGAGGCAGCTAATGGATGAGGACTGGGCGTCCACTCAGCTGACCCAAGCGACGTGTTATTTGCTGGCCGGGGTTGGATTCGAAGCGACCGAAGCACGCCCGCTCAAGTACGTGAATGGCTTGTTTGTCGATTATCTACTCCGCATAGCCCTGTACGCCAAGAGGATTGCAGTGTCGCAGAGGAGAGATCTTGCTGGACGCACTGACGTCGAGCTCATGATGGTGCTGGAGCAGATCCATACAGGAGCCTTGGAAGATGAGATGGAGCGCTCCGCAGACAGTGAACGGTCACCACCAGGGATCAACTTACAGAGTATGGTTCCGGGCATTTCCAATTTGGAGCTGGAGGATGAAGGTATCATAAGGCTTCTAGGCGAAGAACTGGATGGGGCCGTGGATAAACGCTACTATATTGAGCATCACTACCCCTCCTTCCCGCCAAAACACACCTACACCTACACTCCACACTATCCCATACGACCCAACTCGCCTCGGGGAGTCCGTGAACGAGCAGCAGAGGAATCTCATTTGGCAGAGGTAGCCCTCCAAAAGATAATTGATGCATTTGGAAGCGATGTAAATCGTGCCGAAGACCCGGTTTGGAAAGAGTGTTGGAATTCCATGGGGTTCTCTGGCGAAATGGATCGCATAGTGAATGCAGACGCACCCTTCCAGCGTGCTACAGTATAATACCAGCGTGCTACAGTATAATGCCAGCGTGCGAGACAAGCAACTTCAAGATCGGGCTTGATTGCGATTGCGCCATCGTCGGATGAGAAGTAGCAGAAGAAGTGCAAACCCGGATCGAAGAAAGAGCGACAACCATGCTCCCTGACGCTCCGCCGCAATCAAGGCCTCATGGTATCTCTCGTTGGAAAAGGAGACCCTCGAATATAGTGTGCGAATTCCCAAGCTAGGCACGTATCTGTCCAGGGTTTCTTCGATGGCTTTGCGAACAAGGTACAGCCTTTGGTTGACTTTCTCCCGCATCTCCGTGTGATTGCCCATAGACAGATCACAGACTGCGTGGGCGTCGCGCCAACGCTCTTCCGAATATTTAGCTAGTGCTTCTTCCTGTGTCATCGAGGGATCCGTTATAAGTTTATGGAGCAATCGCACAGACTCGAATCCTGTATTCATACCCTGTCCATAGAATGGTATTTGTGCATGGGCTGCATCGCCCACAATAACGCATCTCCCTGCGTAGTGATAGGGCTTGCATTTGATAGATATCAGCGGAAGCTTCTTACTCTCAAAGTAGTCTTTTGCCAACCTTTCCTCCCCAATCAGCTCCAGCGCGTCGGGAAAGTGCGTCTGGAAGAATGAGATGAGATCACTACGGTCTGAAATCTGTGCAAACATCCTGGGCGGCATAAACAAAGTGCATGTAAACGATCCATCCTGATTCGGGAGGGCAATAAACATAAAGGAACCCCGAGGCCATATGTGTAACCTGTGTGGGTGCATGGACCACAACGGCTTGAGAGCAGACGAAGACGGATCAGGTGGAATGTACAGTTCTGACCACAATGTATCGATATAGGTTTGTGAATAGTCAAGATTGACCTTTCGCATCAGTATTTCGCGTATCTTCGAGTGAGCTCCGTCTGCACCAATAACAAGCCCAGCACGTGTAGTCACTTTGGTTCCACAATGAGAAAACTCTAGCTCGTCTTCTTCAAAGTGACAGGCAACCAGTCGGTGTTCGAAGTATATGGTAACGTTTTCATGTGCCTCTGCAACAGAAATCAGCATGGTATTTAGTTTTGATCGATCCACGGAATTGATATGTCTGCCATGCACGTCATAGGCATGCGAAGCGAGATTTCCATGTACGTCATGAATCATTCGTCCTTTCATAGGCACCGATCCCTCCAGCACGGCGTGCACAAGGCTCTCGTCCGCCTCTCGTAGAGCGGTGATTCCTCGTTCCGACACGGCAAGGTTGATGCTCTTTGCCTCCAGGCTCGCAGCTTCCCCGCGAGGATCCTTTCGCAAGTCATACAGATTCACGCTTCGTCCGCTCTTTGCAAAGTAGAGGGCTGCAAGGCACCCAACTGGTCCGGCGCCGATGATGCTGATGGTGTCGCTCATCCTTTTAGTGTTGCACCCCCACACACCCGACCCACCATGAAGGTCCGGATCAAGCGGTGGCAGGCGGTGAGTACGTGGCGATGGGACCTGCGCGACGAGGAGGACGTGTGCGGGATCTGCCGCGGCGCATTCGAAGGCACTTGCGGGAGCAACAACGCGGCATCGGCCCCGGGCACGGGCGCAGACGCAGCGCCAGATGGCCCGATGGTGCCGTGCAAGATGCCGGGCGACGAGTGCCCGCTCATCGTCGGGACCAGGTGCAACCACTACTTCCACATGCACTGCCTGCATCGCTGGCACGGGGCTGAGTTGTCGCCGGTGAAGACGTGCCCCATGTGTCGGGCGAATTGGTATGAAGGAGACACCATACAAGATGAGTCAGCCATGGGGAACACGGAGATGGACGACATGAACGGGAGCATGGAGGAGTAGTATTTATGTATATATTATCTGCATTGTTGACACATGCTCCGAATGAAATGAAAGCAATCATCCTTGTCTGTGCTCTTGCCATACTCCTGACTATTGCCATTGGCTTCGTCACTTGGAAGCGGAAGGCAAAGAAGAGTACAGTAGTGATATGTGGACCGATGAATGCGGGCAAGACGGTTCTCTGGCTGACATTACGTCAGCGACTAGGTCAGGATGCTAGCGGAGCGAAGGCCCAACTACCTTTGACAGTAACATCGACAACACCCAACGTCTCTGAAAACAGCAAGTATGTGCTTGTAGACACTCCTGGACATCCTAAATTACGGTACATTGCTAATAATCTGCATGGGGCAGCGTACGTCTTTGTGCTTGACACAGCGGCCTCAGGGACTTCACATAGTGTACGCCCAGAAGCCGAATACTTGTATGAACTACTGGGAAGTAGGTCCAAGGTGCCGGTCTTGGTAGCTTGTAACAAGGCAGAGCTCTTTTCATCTATTCCAGTCCCTAGGCTGAAGAATATGCTGCAAGAGGAAATGCAACTCCTACGCAAAAGCCAGGCTGCATCGATTGGGAAAATGGATGAGCAAGAGGCATCTGGATTGCTCGACACGCCGTTCACGTTTGATGACTATGACATTGAATTCATCCAAGGAAGCGCGAAAAATGGTGTGTCTGCGTGGCAAATGTGGATAGAGAGACATGTCTGACAGCGTTGTGCAGATTTGTGTTGAAGTGTGCATGAAGGCGGGTTGGTACGAGTATTGTAACATATCATGAAACGTAAAGCAAAGGACAAGGACGGAAGTAGAAAGAAAGCCCACACCGAATCCACGAATGAGCTTGGCAATGTAGAGAGGAGGTATTGGCTTATGAAAGCCGAACCCGAAAGCCGTATGGAGAAAGGCAAGGAAGTAAAGTTCAGCATTGACGATCTCTGTGCTCAAAAGACGAGTCCATGGGACGGCGTACGTAGTCACGCTGCTAAAAGGCACATGGAAGCTATGCATGTCGGGGATCTTGGCTTCTTCTATCATTCGAACTGCAAGACTCCTGGTATTGCTGGAGTCCTGAAGGTCACGAGAGAAGCCTACCCCGATCATACGGCCTGGGACCCTGCGCATCCGTACTACGACGCCAAGAGTGACGCGCAAGACCCCAAATGGTGGATGGTGGATGTTGGCTACGTAAGGCACCTACCAAACTTTATGCCACTAAAGACATTGAAGGCAAATTCTAACCTACTGGACATGGCTATGCTCAAGCAAAGTAGACTGAGTGTATCCCCTGTTCGACAGAGCGAATGGGATCTCATTCTCTCGCTTGCTGAGGAAGACCA
>JAABUO010005904.1_pt1 | contig 14163 bp, 13 predicted proteins | sample 5559291 | NCBI WGS metagenome assembly JAABUO01 (sample SAMN10711878, study PRJNA513372) | rock metagenome | isolation source: Antarctica rocks | place: Antarctica: Victoria Land, Finger Mt sud | reverse complement strand
CCGTCGCCGCGCTCGACCGCCTCAAAAAGGGCCGGCTGCCCTACCTCTCGCTCATCACCGACCCGACGGTCGGCGGCGTGCCGGCCAGCTACGCCCTGCTCGGCGACGTCAACATCGCCGAGCCCGGCGCCTTTATCAGCTTCGCGGGGCCGCGCGTGATCGAGCAGGCCACCAAGCAGAAGCTGCCGGCCGACGTCAATACCTCTGAGTTCATGCTGGCCCACGGCATGATCGACCTCGTGGTACCGCGCGCAGAGCTGCGCGCGACGCTCGCGACCCTGCTGCGCCTCTATACGGCCCGCACTTACGCCCCGGCCGGCGGCGCCGGCCACGCGGCCCTGCGCGCCGGGCCGGCCCTCAACGGAAGCAACAGGGGCAACGGCCACCATGTCTAGCCCGTTGCAGTTCGAGGAAGGGCTGGTGCGCTTGCAGGACGAGATCGCACGCCTGCGGCGAGAGACCGAGGGCTCCAGGACAGAGAAGGACAGGGCCGAGGCGGCGGGTAAGGTCGCGGCGCTGGAGTTGCGGCTGGAGAAGGAAACGGTCGAGCTCTACGCGGGCCTCACGCCGTGGCAGAAGGTCCAGGTCGCCCGGCATCCTGAGCGCCCCTACACCCTCGACTACCTGCGCTGGGCCTTCGCGGACTTCGTGGAGTTGCACGGCGACCGCCGCTTCGGCGACGACGGCGCCATCGTCGGCGGCCCGGCCACCATAGACGGCCGCGCCGTGGTGGTGGTGGGGCACCAGAAGGGGCGCGGGACGCGCGAGAACGTGCAGCGCAACTTCGGTATGGCCCACCCCGAGGGCTATCGCAAGGCGCAGCGCTTGTTCAAGCAGGCGGAAACGCTCGCGCTGCCCGTGGTCACGCTCGTGGATACGCCGGGTGCCGCTGTGAGTGTGCCCGACGAGGAGCGCGGCCAATCCGAGTCTATCGCCAGTTCTATCGCGGCGATGGCGGGGTTGCGCGTGCCCACGATCGCGGTCGTCATCGGCGAAGGCGGCAGCGGCGGGGCGCTGGGGCTGTCCGTGGCCGACCGCATCCTGATGCTCGAGCACTCCTACTACTCCGTGGCCTCGCCGGAGGCCGCCGCGGCTATTATGTGGCGCTCGGCCGCGCACGCGCCGGAGGCCGCCGCCGCGATGGGCATCACGGCGCAAGGGCTGCTGCAGGGGGGGGTCATCGACGGCATCATCCCCGAGCCGCCGGGCGGCGCGCACCGCGACCACGCCGCCGCCGCCGCCGCGCTGCGCGCGCGCGTCTCCGCCGAGCTCGATACGCTGCTCGACCTCCCGCCCGACGAGCTGCTGGCGCGCCGCTACAAGAAATACCGCACGCTCGGTCCGTTCAGCATCTGCGACGAGTAGTGGCCGCGATCGTGGGCCAGCTGGCAACAGGCGCTCCCGGTAAGCTGTCCGCAAACAACCACCCTTATTCCACAAGTAGTCCTGTGAGTTTCGCATCATGCGTCGCGCGATGTCGATAGCCTATCATGGGCATAAGACAGGGGACGTGGAGCGGCGCGATTGGCACAACATGTGCGCTTTCCAATTAAGAAAGGCGTTACCTTCTGGACCCCATCGGACGTTATAGAGAGTAGAGCGAGCGGCGCCGCCCCGGCGTCGGACACACTCTTTCTTGACATAAGCGCGCATATCTGCTATCATGGCAGTGTACGAAAGGTGAGGTGAGGTTAGATGCCACGATTACTTCCTCGTCAGGAGCCGCCCTTCGATCCGACGCCGACCGGGAACCGGTCGCCCGCTTGTATCGCCTGCGGCAATCGCCGTACTTTCTGGGTGCGTCAAGGTGACGAGAACATGATCCGCAACGCCTGGGAGATCGACCGCAGCATGCGCATCGTCGCGTGCGGCCGCTGCCGGTCCCGCCACTCGATCGTCTTCGAGACCAACGACGTTTAGCGGCGCCTACGAAGGATTATTTAAGGGAGGGGTGGGACATCTCTGTGAGATGTCCCGCCCCTCCTGACGTTCCCGAGCCTACTCCTCAAAGCCCCCACGACGGGGCCTTTTTTGTGCGCAATCCCCGTACCTTCGTAAAAGACTGACAGCCTTGTGTCGGTCACTATTTGCTACCATCTACGCATGACGCCCCTAGCCTTTCCTAGAACAGTCGTGCTATACTGAGCGTGCCATGTCACAAGAAGTCCTCTCCGTCCGCGGCGCCCGCGAACACAACCTCAAGAACGTCGATCTCGTTATCCCGCGCGACAAGCTGGTGGTCTTCACCGGCCTGTCCGGCTCGGGCAAGTCGAGCCTTGCGTTCGACACCATCTTCGCTGAGGGACAGCGCCGCTACGTGGAGTCGCTCTCCGCCTACGCGCGCCAGTTTCTGGGCCAGATGGACAAGCCAGACGTCGATCAGATCGACGGGCTCTCGCCGGCTATCTCCATCGACCAGAAGTCGACCTCGCGCAACCCTCGCTCGACCGTGGGCACTGTGACCGAGATCCACGACTATCTGCGCCTGCTCTACGCGCGCATCGGCCACCCGCACTGCCCCACCTGTGGGCGCGAGATCGCGCGCCAGTCGGCCACGGGGATCGTCGACGCGATCATGGACGTCCCCGCCGGCAGCCGCATCTTGATCATGGCCCCCGTCGTGCGCGGGCGCAAGGGCGAGTACCGTCACGTCTTCGAGGAGGCCCGCCGCAACGGCTTCGTGCGCGCCCGCGTCGACGGCATCGTCCACGACCTCGGCGACCAGGAGGAGATCGCGCTCGATAAGCAGAAGAAGCACGACATCGAGATCGTGGTCGACCGCCTGGTGGTCCGCGCGCCCGAGGAGCGCGAGCCGGACGACCGCGCGCGCGTGGCCGACTCGGTCGAGACCGCGCTCAAGATGGGCGCCGGTCTCGTGCTCGTCTCTATCGTCGACGGGCCGGAGCACCTCTACTCCGAGCACTACGCCTGCGCCTTCGACGGCACGCAGGTCCCCGAGATCGAGCCGCGCACCTTCTCCTTCAACAGCCCACACGGCGCCTGCACAGCCTGCACCGGCCTCGGCGTCACGATGGAGCTCGACCCCGACCTGATCATTCCCAACCCGGGGCTGAGCCTGCGCGAGGGCGCGATCCAGCCCTGGTCCAAGAGCACGCAGACCTACTACCAGCAGATCGTGGAGTCGACGGCGCGCCACTTCGGCATCCCGCTCGACAAGCCCGTGGGCGAGTTGACAGGGGAGCAGCGCGACGTCATGCTCTACGGCTCGGGCGCGGAGCGCGTGCGCGTCGAGCAGAAGAGCAAGAGCGGGCGCACGCACGCGTTCGACGTGCGCTTCGAGGGCGTCATCCCCAGCCTGACGCGCCGCTACCGCGAGACGGACAGCGAGGGCCTCAAAGAAGAGATCGAGACCTACATGATGAACCGGCCGTGCCCCGCCTGCAAGGGCGCGCGCCTGAAGCCGGAGGCCCTCGCCGTGACGGTGGCGGGCCGCTCCATCGTGGACGTCTCGCGCCTCTCTATCCGCGCCTGCGCGCGCTTCTTCGGCGCGCTCGTCGGCGACGCCGAACCCCTCGCCGACGGCAAGGCGAACGGCCATGGACACAGGGGCGTTGGGGACGGCGCCAACGGCAATGGGAACAGCAACGGCAAGGGACGGGGCCTGGAGGCGCTGGAGGCGCTCGAGCCGATGGTGGTCGACGGCGACGGCGACGGCCATGCAGCGAACGGGCGCGCGACCAACGGGAACGGGAACGGCCACGGGAACGGCCACGGGAACGGCGCGGGGCTGCCGGAGCAGTTGCCGCCGCGCGAGGCCACCATCGCCCGCCAGATCGTCAAGGAGATCCGCGCTCGCCTGGGCTTCCTGGTCGACGTCGGCCTCGACTACCTGATGCTGGAGCGCTCGGCCACGACGCTCTCGGGCGGCGAGGCGCAGCGCATCCGCCTGGCCTCGCAGATCGGCTCGGGCCTCGTCGGCGTGCTCTACGTGCTCGACGAGCCCTCGATCGGCCTGCATCAGCGCGACAACGCGCGCCTGATCAAGACGCTGCTGCACCTACGCGCGCTCGGCAACACGCTCATCGTGGTCGAGCACGACGAGGATACCATGCGCGCCGCCGACCAGATCGTGGACATCGGCCCCGGCGCGGGCGAGCACGGCGGCCACGTCGTCGTCAACGGCACGCTCGACGACGTGCGCAACGCGCCGGACTCGATCACGGGCCAGTACCTGAGCGGGAAGCGCACCATTCCGCTCCCGACGACGAGGCGCAAGGGCAACGGGTGGACGCTGGAGATCAAGGGCGCGCGCGAGAACAATCTCAAGAACGTCGACGCGACCTTCCCGCTGGGCACGTTCATCTGTGTGACGGGCGTCTCGGGCTCGGGCAAGAGCACGCTGATCACCGACATCCTATATCGTAGCGTGGCGCAGCACCTCTTCCGCGCGCGCGAGCGCGCCGGCGCGCACGACAGCATCACGGGCCTGCAGCGCCTGGACAAGGTGATCGACATCAATCAGGCCCCGATCGGGCGCACCCCGCGCTCCAACCCCGCCACGTACACGGGTTTGTTCACGCCCCTGCGCGAGCTGTTCGCGCAGGTGCCCGAGTCGCGCATCCGCGGCTACAAGCCGGGTCGCTTCTCGTTCAACGTCAAGGGCGGCCGCTGCGAGGCCTGCCAGGGCGCCGGCATCGAGCAGATCGCGATGCACTTCTTGCCCGACGTCTACGTGCCCTGCGAGGTCTGCAAGGGCAAGCGCTACAACCGCGAGGCCCTGGAAGTCCTCTACAAGGGCAAGAACATCTCCGAGGTGCTGGAGTTGACGGTCGACGAGGCCCTCGCCTTCTTCGAGAACGTGCCCTCGATCGCCAACCGCCTGCGCACGCTCTCCGACGTGGGCCTCGGCTACGTGCGCATCGGCCAGCCGGCCACGACGCTCTCGGGCGGTGAGGCGCAGCGCATCAAGTTGGCCTCCGAGCTGGCGCGGCGCTCGACCGGGCGCACCCTCTACATCCTGGACGAGCCGACTACGGGTCTGCACTTCGCCGACACGGCGCGGCTGCTGCAGGTGCTGCAGCGCCTGACCGACGCCGGCAACACCATCATCGTGATCGAGCACAACCTCGACGTGATCAAGTCGGCCGACTGGATCGTCGACCTTGGACCCGAGGGCGGCGCGGGCGGCGGCGAGATCGTGTGCGAGGGCACCCCGGAGCAGGTCGCCGCCGACCCCCACTCGCACACCGGCGAGTACCTCAAGCGCGTGCTACAGGAGAATAGGCAGGCCGAGCCCGTAGTGTAGGCGCCTCCGGCGCCGGCTCTCCCCACTCCCCGTAGGCTTGGATAGTACACAAGCGCCAGGCCGCCAACTGTGATCGGTTGTCCCGTCCATGATAGACTCACAAAATGGCGGCGTTAGCCGCAATGGCCGCCGTTTTGCGGGAATGGACGCCCATGCCTAGGTTCGTTTAGGCGCTGTTGACCTCGGGTTTGATGAGGTCGGCGTAGTTGTTGCGGGGGCTATTGACCGCCGGCGAGATCGGGTAGGCATCCATCTCGCCATCGGGATAGGGGCGGAGGAGCCGTAGCAGGACGTCGGGGTCCGACACGTCCGGGTCGAGCCACAGGTCCTCGTCGTCGGGGGAGAGGATCGCCGGCATGCGATCGTGGATCGGCTCCATCAGGCGGTTCGGCGACGTCGTGATGATCACGTAGGCTGGCCCTTCGACGCCGTAGCGGCCGGCGTGCGGGAAGAGCAGGCCGGCGAAGCCGAACAGGCGGTCACCCGTCAGCCGGATGTGGTAGGGCGTCTTTGTAGCGCCATCCCTCCGCCACTCGTAGAAGCCGGTCGCCGGCACGATGCAGCGCGAGGCGGCGAAGGGGCCGCGGAACGTCTTGCTGTCGAGCAGGTTGTCGTCCCGCGCGTTGATCAGCTCCCGCGCCCCCGGCTTGCCCTCGGCCCATATAAGCAGGAAGCCCCAGCGAGCGAGTTGGAGGCTGTTGGGGCTGTGACGCACCACGACCGGCATGGTCAGCGAGGGCGCGACGTTGTAGACCGGCGCTAGCTCCGGCAGCGGCCCGTCGATGTCGAAACGCTGCTGTAGCGCGCCGGCGCTTGTGAAGTTGTATCTACCGCACATAGTAGCATCATTCTAACGTAGTTTCCGCGGTATCTCAATGACGGCAATCGAGCTAATCGAGCCACCCCCGGCCCTTTGTGTCTTCGTGGAGCTGGACGGATTCGAACCGACGACCTCCTGCTTGCAAAGCAGGCGCTCTCCCAACTAAGCTACAGCCCCGTATAGCCCGCATAGCCCATCACCTTTTGTATTGTACAGGAACGCGCCCGTCGCGGTAGCCCTATGTCTTTGGCCTACCGCCAACTATCAACCAGAACCCTTCGGCGCGAGCGGGCCGTCTAACGACACGTGAGCGCTCAGTCCCAATCCCATACGATGAGGCGAAAGTCCGTGCCCGCGTCGAGGAGGTGGACGTAGGCGCGCGCGAAGTGGTAGGCGCGACGGCGCTCAACGAACACCTTTTGCATCAGCAACTCGCGGGTCAGGAACGTGACGCGCTCGATCTCGGGCGGGCGCTCGCGCTCGACCGCGGCGGCCAACTCGATCAGATCGTCGGCGGCGATGGCCGCCCATCCGGCCGCGCCCAGGAAACGCTTCTCGTCCGGGCTGAACTCGTGCGGCTTGTATTCGTACAGGCGGTGCTTGTTGGTCATGCCCCCAGTGTACCGCCACGGTCTGTGAATTGTCCTGGGACCGCGGGCGTCTCGCCCGCGGCCCCAGAGGGCACAGGGCGCGCCGTCAACTTTTCACGCGCTCTGAGTGTACCGGTGTACCGCGCGGCAACTTGACAGCGGACCCCCTTTGGCCCTATGCTGCCAGGGGTAGGAGATCGATCCACTATGGGAGGCGGAGAAGTGATGACGCGGATGGCTTTCGTCGGTATCCAGTCGCGGCCGCGGGTCCGTGGCTTTGCCGCGGGAGGACTGCGCCACACTCTGCCCGGGTTTGGTCCTCGCATTACTTGACATAGCGAATCGTCGCGAGCGCGATGGCCGTGGGCAGAGCGAGAGTTCTGCCCACGGCCTTTTTTATTGGCCGGCCGCCGGCCGCCGGCGGAAGGTAGGGGCATGCAGGTATCGTCATGGAAGACAAGCCCATCGACACTATCGACTATCAATCATCGACTATCGACTATCGACCGGAGGCCCAATGGTTACCGTTACCGCAACCGCTGTCGCTAACGCCCCTACGACAGACGACGCCCTGGTCGTCGACGGCGCGCGCAAGTCGTTCCGCAGCATCAAACGGTCCGGCTCTTGGTGGGACCACGCCCGCGGCAAGGGCACGCGCACAGTGGACGAAACGCGCGCCGTCGACGACGTGTCTCTACGTGTGCGCAAGGGCGAGATCTACGGCCTACTCGGCTCGAACGGCTCCGGCAAGTCGACCCTGATCCGCCTCGTTTCGACCCTGCTGCTGCCCGACGCCGGCGCCGTCAGGGTGTTCGGGCGCGACGTGGTGACGGAAGAGGCCGCGGTCAAGCGCATGATCAATCGCGTCAGCGTCGAGGCCGCGTTCTTCAAGAAGCTCTCGCCGATGGAGAACCTGATCTACGCGGCGCGCCTCTACGACGTGGACCCGGCCCACGCGCGGCGCGAGATCGTGCGTATCCTCAACAGGCTTGGCATCAAGACCGCGCGCATCGGCCAGCCGCTGGAGAAGATGTCGCGCGGTATGCAGCAGAAGGTGGCCATCGCGCGCGCGCTGCTGACCTCGCCGATCCTCCTCCTGCTCGACGAGCCCACCACCGGGCTCGACCCGCGCTCCAAGAAGGACGTGCAGGAGTTCATCTTGCGCGTGCGCGACGAGCACGGCGCCACCATCGTGCTGACCAGCCACGACATGGAGGAGTCGGACCGCCTGTGCGATCGCATCGCCTTCATCGACGGCGGCCGCCTCGTGCGCGAGGACACTCCGCTCGGCCTGAAAAGAGATTATGCGCGCCGCCACGGCATGGGCGACGCGCTGCCCTCGCTCGAGGACGTCTTCCTAGAGGTGGTGGGCCGCTCGCTCGGCGACGCCGACTACGAGGACGACGACGACAAAGACGACAAAGACAAGACGGCTAAGCATGAGAGAGAGGAGGCGACCACGTGAGCGTCGTCGCATCATCCCTGCGCGAGGTGCGGGCGTCGTACGCCTTCGTCGAGCGCAATTTCAACCTGAGCAAACGCTACCTGGGCTGGGAGCTCGTGTTCATCACCTATAGCGTGGCGCAGTCCCTGTCCATCCTCTACATCGGCGCCTCGTTCGGCGGCGGCGCCGCGGGCGGGAAAGGGCGGGACATCATCCTGTACCTGGCCATCGGCGCGTTGGTGTGGAGCTACCTCAGCACCGTGTTCGAGGCCATCAGCGAAACGATCACGTGGGAACGGTGGGAGGGCACCATCGAATACACCTTGATGGCGCCCATCTCGCGCGTGACGCATCTGCTGGGCTCGAGCCTGTACAGCGTGGCCTACAGCCTGCTGCGCACCGCGCTGATCCTGGTCGTGCTGGGGCTGTTCTTCCACCTTGACCTGGGGCGCGCCAACTTGCTCTCCTCGCTCGTCGTGGTGATACTCTCGTCCCTGAGCTTCCTGGGCATCGGCATCATGGCCGCCGCGCTGCCGCTGCTGTTCACGGAGCGCGGCACGCAGATGACCTTCGTCATGTCGGCGGGCCTGCTGCTCGTTTCGGGTGTGTACTACCCGATCACGGTGTTGCCGCGCTGGATGCAGTTGCTGGCCACGGTCAGCCCGGCCAACTACGCCCTCGACGCGATCCGACAGGCCGTGATGTCGCGGGCGGGGCTGGGCGCGCTCTGGCCGGACATCTGGCCGCTGGCGCTCATCGGCGCGCTCACCATCCCGCTCGGCCTGCTCGTCTTCCAGCGCGCCGAGCGCTACGCCAAGCGTACCGGCCGCCTGAAGCGCAGTGGCTAGGAAAATCATGATGCAGCAAGGCGGTACATCCACCTTTCCTTTAGCCGATCAAGCCTACCGGCGCGACCTGGGGGACGGGTTGCTCCTGCGTTGGTCAACGCCGGGGGGATGTCGAGCTGCTCGTCGCGTTGTTCTGCGACGTCTTTCGGCCGGGGGACGATGCTCCTCCCGAGCGATATTGGGTGCGCGACATGATGGGCGGGCGCCACCCGCACATCATAGCGTATGATTTTGCCCTGGTCGAAGATACTGTTATAGGGAAGGTTGTCGCCGCGACCGGCCTGTTCGCCAACAAGGTGAGCTACGAGGATATCCCTTTCACGCTGGGGCGAGCCGTGATCGTGGCCACCGAGGGCGCGTACCGCAATCGCAGCTTGCAGCGCGCCATCTTCGGCCTGATCCATGCGCGCAGCGCGGCGCGCGGGCACCTCGCGCAGGGCATCACGGGTATCCCTTGCTACTATCGGCAGTTCGGCTAAGAGTATGCCATCGACCTGGAATGGATGCGACATGTCTACATCGCCGCGCTCCCCTCCGCGCCGGCGGGGGAGGATGCTCCCTATGCGCTCCGTCCGGCGACGGAGGAGGATATCCCGTTGCTGGTGGAGCTCCCCGGGCGCGAACGGGCACGCTGGCAGGTCGCGACGGTGCTGGACGAGCGCGCGTGAAGCTGGATGGCCTTCGAGGCCGATCCAGCGGCGCGTACTATCGGGGCGACCTACATGATCACGACGGCCGGGGACGCGACCATCGGCTATATGCTGCTCAGCCGAGGACGACCGGGCGATTCGTTGGGTATCTGGGGAGTGGCCGTCAGGGAAGGGGCGCCCCTGATCGAGGTTGCCCCGCACGCGCTGCGCGCCTTGCGCGATCTCGTCCTCGCGGGCGCCTTCCCCTCCTACCGGCAGGATGCGCCGCCACTCACGCGTTTCCGGTTAGAGATGGGGCCGGGTCACGCGCTTTTTGACGCGCTCGGCCTCGATCTGGCCCCCCTAAGCGGGAACCGCTACGCCTGGTATATGCGCATCCCGGATGTACCGGCGTTCATCCAGCACATCGCGCCCGCGCTGGAGCGGCGGTTGGCGGGTTCGGCCCTCGACGGGCATACGGGCGAGTTGCCGATCGATTTCTACCGTGGCGGGGTGCGCCTGACCTTCGATCGAGGTAAGTTGGTGGCGGCGGACGAATTGCTGAAGCCAACATGGGGAGAGGACTGGACCCATGCGCGCTTCCCCCCGCTGGTCTTCACGCAACTGCTGCTCGGGTATCGCAGCTACGCCGATCTGAGCTATGCGTATATGGATGCCTGGGCGGAGGGTGTTGAGCGAGCCTTGTTGGAAACGCTTTTCCCGGCTCAGTCGGCGTATATGTTGCCACTGTCCTAACTGCTATACCCCCAACTCAAGATATTTGCCGCTTGCCGCCACTGGCGCGCTCGCACCGCGGGTCACCGGCAGGCCGCGGCGGACGGCTAGGGCGACGAACGAGAGCAGGTAGGCGACGATGACCGGGACCAGCAGCAGGTGGTAGCCGATCTGCAGCAAGGCGTACTCCAGCGTCCCGCCCACAAAGGTGCCGAGCAGGATGGCGGCGTTGACGACGCGTGTGACGCCCGCGTATGGCATGGGACGGCCAGGACGACCGGCAGGGGCGGCGTGCGCCGGTTCGTCGTTATAGGATATCAGGATAGCCGCGTGGGCGGCGCAAGGTGGTGGCCCGAGTCCGCTCTACAAAAGGAGTCGCTTACGCCGGCGCTATCGTTCGTGGAAGCGCAGGCGGAGCTTGCCGAGGCGCAACTCATCGCCGTCGCGCACCGGCGCCGGCGTGTGCGCGGGGAGCGCCTTGCCGTTGAGCACGGTGTAGTTGGTGCTCATCAGGTCCTCGACACGCCACCCATCGGCCCCGCGCAGCAGGCGGCAGTGGCGGCGCGAAACGCCCGCGGCGCTGGCCCCGTCGAGCGTCAAGTCGACGTCGGGCCGGATGCCGGACCGCATGTCCTCGCGGCCCACGATCACGACGTCCTGCGCGGGTATCTCGAGGCGCCGCCCGGTCTCGGAGATCAAGGACGCGGTCGTGCTCCGCATGTCCGGGCTATCCATGAGCGGGGCGACGGGAGCAGCCGGGGCGGCGGGAGCAGCCGGGGCAACGGCGGCGGGGGCCGTAGGACGGGTGTCGCGCCGCTCTTCCGCGTTCGCCATCCCGTCCTGATCGGTCGCGGCGCCCACGCCGCCGGCCTCGCCGGCCTCGCCGGCCTCGCCGGCCTCGCCGGTCGCGGGTTGCTCGGTCGCGAGGGCGACGGGCGGGTTGCTCGGTCGCGAGGGCGACGGGGTGACGGGCGGCGCCAGGGTCGCGCCGCACTCCTCGCAGAACAGGGTGTTGGGGACATTGTCGTAGCCGCAGATGGCGCAGGAGTTCATCGTCGTCGTCGCGATCATTGGGCGCGCATCACGATGACCGAGATGTTGTCCTCGCCGCCGCGCTCGTTAGCCAGCTCTACGAGCCGCGCCGCCGCCTCGTCCGGCGTTTCCGTCGCCTCCACGGCGCGCAGGATCGCGTCGTCGCGCACCATGCCCCACAGGCCGTCGGAGCACAAGAGCAGCGCGTCGCCGCTCTGCAGCCGCTCGGTGAAGATGTCGGGCTGCGCCTCGGCCTCGCTGCCGAGCGCGCGGTAGATGTAGTTGCGCTGCGGGTGCGTGTAGATCTCGTCCGGCTCGATCTTGCCGAGGGCCACGAGCTGGGCGACGTAGGAGTGGTCGTGCGTCAGGGGCTCGATGGCGCCGTCACGGACTCGGTAGACACGGCTGTCGCCGATGTTGCCGATCACCGCGAGGCTGCCTTTGACCAGGGCCAGGGCCAGGGTCGAGCCCAGGCCCTGCGTCTCGGGGTGCTCCTCGGCGTAGCGCAGGACGCGCGCGTTGCAGTGGTTGATGGCCTCGTGCAGATGCGCCGTCAGCGGCCGGTCGGTCGCGCCGGGGCTATTGGAGGCGATGGCGTCGAGGAGGGGCAGCAACTCCGCCTGCAGGGTCTCGACCGCCAGGGCGCTGGCGATCTCGCCGCCGCGCTGGCCGCCCATCCCGTCCGCGATCGCGAACAGGCCCGCCGTGCCGTCCGCGTCGACCTGGGAGAGGATGCGGTCCTGGTTCTCGGCGCGCCGCCTGCCACGGTCGGTCTGGGCTGCGGCTCTGAGCGCGGAGATAGTCACGGTCCCTCCCCCCAAGGATTGTGCGGACAGGCGCGAAAAGGCGATGGGCAAGCGCCCCCTCATCACAATGCTACCTTTCCCATAGTATACCGGCCCACGCCACGCGCGCGCGACCGTCCCCAGCCGCCGTCCATGCGCTATACTCTACGCTACATATCGTCGCAAAGCGAGGGGCTGTCAACAGCCCGTCCGGGGGATACCGGCGGGGCGATACTCGATGGTCGATAGTCGACTAGGAGATTTCAGCCGCCAACTGCTCCCGGGTGGTGGTGGCCGCGCCGAGGCGGCGCACGACGATGCCGGCGGCGAGGTTGCCCAGGTGTGCGGCCTCGAGCAGCGTGGCCCCGGCCGTCAGCGCCAGCGTGACCGTGGCCGAAACGGTGTCGCCGGCGCCCGTGGCGTCGCGCACCTCGCTGAGGGCCGAGGCCGCCAGGTGGCGGCAGGCGCCGTCCGCCTCGACGAGGGTCATGCCCTCGCTGCCGCGCGTGATCAGCACCCCGCGCGCGCGCATGGCGCGCACGAGCTCCGCGCCGCCGCGGCACACATCGTCGTCGCCGCGCAACGGACGGCCGAGCGTCGCGGCCGCCTCGTCCTGGTTCGGCGTCGCCACCGTGATGCCCCGGAAGCGGTGGAGGTCGCCGTGGGCGTCGACCGTGACCGTGAGCCCGTGCTCGTGCGCCAGGGGCAGCGCGGCGGCAATGATGTCCCCGTTGATCACGCCGTTCTCGTAGTCGGAGACGATGAGGGCGTCGACATGGGGCAATTCACGCCCGAGATAGGCGATGATGTGACGCTTGGCCTCGTCGTCGATCTCCGTGCTGACCACGCGGTCGATGCGCGCGATCTGCTGGCTGACCACCTGCGCGCTGCCGCCGACGACGCGCGTCTTGGTCGAGGTGGGCCGCCCGCCCTCCTCGACCAGCCCGGCGATGCCGATGCCGTCCTCGACCAGGCGCGCGCGCAGCGTCGCCCCGGGCTCGTCGCGCCCGATGACCCCGGCCACGGCGACCTCGCCGCCGAGCGCGCGGACGTTGCGGGCCAGGTTGGTGGCGCCGCCGGGGACGATGTAGCGGCCGGTCCACTCCAGCACGGGGATCGGCGCCTCGCGCGAGAGGCGCGCCGGCCGCCCGATGATATACTCGTCGGCCACCATGTCGCCGAGCACGAGCACGCGCCGGCCCGCGAAAAGGGCCACGAGCGCGCGCAGGCGATCCTGCGCAGGGTTGTTCGTCGTCGTCACGCCGGCCATTGTACCACGCGGCGATGGATGACGCTGCGCCTACCCTTGCGTGTGCCAGGGTCTGTGACCTGTTGGGGTGGCCGAAGCCCTGTCGCCCGTGTGATATGGGGAGAGAGCGCGCGCGATCAGTATGGGTATTAGTATGTGTTTCCGGCTAGGCAAGACGATCCCTAGCTGGAGGTTGGTGGTTAGGCGCCAGTCGAGAGGTCGCCGGCCCAGAGGTGGCGCATCTCGTCGCACGTCCCCAGCAGCTCGTCGAGCGTACCCTCGGCCTCGACGCGGCCGTCCTTGAGCACGACCACATGGTCGGCGCGCCGCAACACCGCCGCACGGTGTGAGACGACGAGGAGAGTTGTATCCCCTTGCTGTTGCCGCGCGAACATGCGCTCCCACAACAAGCCTTCGGTCTCGACGTCGAGCGCGCTCGACAGGTCGTCGAACACCAGCAGTTCCGGCGCGCGGGCGAACATGCGCGCCGCCGCCGCGCGCTGCAGCTGCCCGCCCGAGAGCTTCACCCCGCGCGGCCCCACCGGCGCGTCTAACCCACCTTCCAGCGCCTCCACGTCCCGCTCGAGCACGGCCATGCGCACGGCGCCCCGCAGGTCGCCGCCCCCTTTTCCGTCGTGTCCGTCGTGTCCGTCGTGTAGTCCCAGCAGCACGTTCGCACGCAACGTGTCGCTGAAGAGGCGGGGCGCCTGCGCCGTGTAGGCGACCCGCGGCGGGACCATGAACGTCGCGGGGTCGTCCACGACG
>JAABUO010005903.1_pt1 | contig 14163 bp, 16 predicted proteins | sample 5559291 | NCBI WGS metagenome assembly JAABUO01 (sample SAMN10711878, study PRJNA513372) | rock metagenome | isolation source: Antarctica rocks | place: Antarctica: Victoria Land, Finger Mt sud | reverse complement strand
GGAAGAAGCTGTACTTATTAAAGGAAGAAACATGACCGGGGGGGGTTGGGGAGGGAAGAAAGGAGAAAGGAAACCACAACACCATTGTACCAGCGCTGTTAGGAATCGAACCTAATATAATTAACTATTCAACGGAACTGGAAGGAGTATCATAAGCGCCGTTACAGGGTTAGTGAGGAAGCAGATAAGAGGGGGAAAGGGACGAGTGAATGGACAAATGAAAGCCAACCAAGAGATTGTCTCTCCTTACGACCAAACTGTTAAATATCCAAGAATCAAAGTAGGGAACATGGGTAGCGCATGAAACTCCCCTTCAGAATTTCAGGAGTGTGCATACGTGGGTCTATTGTAGAGTTTTCATATTTCAATCCTTACATTCGTTGAAGGACGAGGTCATATGGGGCATTTTGGTATGTAGGTCGAAGCTCGATAGGAGTCTACAGTATCTAAGGTAGGAGCGAGCAGGTGAAACCGCGCCCCGCATATTTTTGATTCACCACCTTCAAAAATCCATCAAATTTCCACGCAATGCGTGTTTCATATGAAAGACTTTGATCTACTTTCGTAGACTAAAGGGTTATCAGTTCAAAACAGCAGTACGAGGACTGCATAACAGGCTTTAAAATCTGATCAAGAGTCAGCTTTACGGCAATACTTAATCAAAATGAATGAGTTAGGCTTGTCAGCTGGGCTGCACATGGTGCATCGACGGCAAACGCCCTTCGTGCTCAAGATTTTCCTCGTTGGAATCCTTCACCTCTACTGAGCGATAACTGGGCCAAACGATGGTTAGATCGTCAGCCAGATCTCTTCAAAGCTAAACGAAAGCCTAAAAAGAACGCGCATAAGCCGGAAATGCTAAAGACTCATTTTGATGAGTTTGAAAGATGGTCATGAGATATGTGGGATTTCGTCGAAACCGGCTACCGTATAGGCATTGCACGCTTGGACTGGGTTGTTACTGTAGATTCAAATAGATGGATTTACTCCAAAGATCCGGATAATAGAGAGTCATTGACGGGCATCAGTGAAGGAGGCAAGGATATACCATTAATGCTAATTATGACTAACGGCTGAAGCAAGTGTGTGGTGTGTGAAGGTAAGCCGAAAGGAATAATCTTGTGAAATCCGTGTGTAATGATGAGATTCATAGCCATTCATCGCAAGTATTCTTCAAGCTCCCTGTTGACTAAAGCGATCAAAGTGCCTCAGCCATCGTAGTGAAATTCAGTCATTTGAATAGCCTGTATCAGAGGTAGTGACTAGCACGTCGTCGGCAAGGTCGTTGTTAAAAATGGGGGCCAAAATATTCACTTCAGATGTGTGTGTATTTCAGCCATTAAAGCATTGGCATTCGGAGGCAGTTAACTGTAAGCATACTGGCTTAATTCTTTTGATCCGAAGATAGTACTGGATAAAAAGTCCGGACTATTGAAAGTTCGGTTCGAACCGCCACCTACTATAGACGACCCAGCCGTTTGGAAAACTCCTACTAGTCGAGCAGCATTAACAAAGAAGATATATCAGAAGATATTGGAAGGAAGCTTGAAATATTCAGGAAAGGCGCTAACGTCATGGCACGTAAAATGGAGTTGCTGCAGAAGCCGCTGAGAATGCTCGCAAAGCAGCAAAAAGCAGTCTAATAAGGTTTCTCAAAGCGGAGGCATCTTGTACGCCGAAGATGCTCGAAGTATGACTCAAGATAGGCAGAAATTGGAGGACGAGAGGCAGCAGCAGCGCGAAGAGGCCTGGGAAAAGCACTAAGTCCCGTAGGACTGCTCGTAGCCCAGGATTTTCAGAAATGGCGGGTTATTTTGCTATTGACCGCAACCTTAGCACATTTTTGTTTCAAAAAAACATTTCGCATTCAACTTCTGTAACCGCCCGGATTCTGCAATAACCTTAGGTATATGTGCTACACACATCATCTCATACCTTGCGTGCCACATTGGGAGTGCTCTTCAATCTTCACTTTTATGTTCTCTCGTCTTGTTTCCTGATGTCGAAAAGAGGCCGCACAAGAGGCAGAAAAGAAAATGCGACGTGTACTCGAGCGTTAAGCATTGTTCCGGTACATGAGATTGCGTATTCTGTGTCTGGATGGATATTGGCTGACAACGAAGGAGGACTAGAATACGGAGACAGAACCTGAGCAAACATACCGCCCACGCACAAGAGCTTGGGCAAGGCAGCAGGATAACGCCGAGAAGAACGCCAAGAAGAGCACAGCTGGTGGACCTGACCGACCTCGTCGTCCGCGCAAAAGAGCCTCGGAGAAGCAGCAGAAGAAGGTCCAGGAGAAGATCGAGTCCAGACTTGATCAACCTCACCGGCCGGGTACAAGGGCATGGACTAAGCAATACGGGGAGAATAAACATCCATCACATAGTCCGAACAACCGTAAGCCACCCCCAGCCAAATTACAGCCACAACCAAGGCAATCGGATCGATCGCATCAGCACTCCGGGTCCAAAGCCACACAGCAAGTGCCGAAGAGTGCAAGGACTGGTAAAGAGACCAGGGATAGGGTCAATAGCAAAGCCTCTGTCAAAGAGCCGAGCCAGACCCAACAGCAACCGTTCAATCGCCCGCAGACAAGGTCTGTAGTCAATCAGAACCTAGTTCCGAGAACAAACTCTGGGAATCCTCCGGTGAGTAGTTAAATCTTCTTCGTACAGCTAGAACTTGGTTGACGATTACAGACCTCTGAGCTTGCTCGTTGGCTGAGCCGAATAGAATCAGTGTCGCCCGAACGCACTGCAAGAGCTCGCGCTCTATATACGGCACATGTCCCCGGTGTTCTGCCTGAAGACGAGGGCGGTATGCAAGAAAGCTCAAGCTCCGTGACCACTGAAGAGAATGCGTCAACCGCAAAAGCAAAGGGCTTCAGAGTCACCAAAGTTTCAGCGAGTAAACTTAGATATCGCCGAATCTATCAAGACCCAACGGCCGACGGAAAACTCGAGTACCTCGCGTCTATTATCAAGACAACACTTCCTGAATTACCAAATAAGGAAATAGAAGACCTGCAATCCGCCGCACAGATATTCATTGATGAAACCAAAAGTCACCCCGAAGATAATTGCTATTTCTTTATTGAAAACTTTTCCTTCAATTTCGACAAAGTCAAATCAAAGATCAATTATCCTTTTATCAATGAGAAATATTTCAATTCTGACTTGAAGCGATGCCTTGCCGGGAATGAGGCTGTTCTTCAGCGAACCATTATGATACATATGATCAATCAGTACTGGCTAGATGAGATTTTCGATTGGAACAGCGAGAGCTCATGGTCTCAGCCAGAAGACAGTCATCTACCTTCAATTCATCTACCTCTTTGAGGCCTTTTTCAGCCTTTGACTTTTTGGTGATATAACTTCGGTTTAGAAGCATGTCCTTTGATGTGACTGTCTTTGATACAACAAAGATATCAGTGAATGTTGTCAGCTGTCTCTGTTCCGTGTTACCAACTTCGACATCATTGTCTATCAAGAGTGTGTCTAGGCTTGATAAGTAGATGTTGCAATAGAACACTATGGTACAGCTCACCCTTTTGAGCTTCAAGCTCATGTTCCTTGAAGAATTTCCTCTGAGCTTGACACATTACATCTGAGACAACATTCGACGTAATTAAATGATGTTCATTCAGCCCGTCATCATCATCATTATCAGACATGGCTGATTCAACAAACATTGTTTCTTCTTTGAACGAGCCTTGATCGACTTTCAACATGCCATACATACATCAGCAAGCATACATGTCAATTTAGAATTTGAAACTTACTTCGATCATTTGTTTCGAGTTGTGACCGCTTAGAAATCATGAACTTCTGATCTGTAGATTGACGCTTTGATGAGATCATTGTCGATTTGATCTATGAACCGTCAAATCTTGATGTCTTCTAGATTTGCTTAGATACCTACCTTGGAAGAAGACATAGATCTCATAGAAAATGCTAGCATGAAGATAGTCGGCTGATTTTGTGGTGATTGTGAGATCCTAAATGCTTGCTCGCCTGAACTCAAATTTGACAAGACATAAGCAGAAGAAATTAGATGCTCTTAACCAGGAATTTGGGATGGAATTTGAAGGATAAGAAATGCTTCACCGCCGAAATATCTCAGAACTGATAAGCTAGGGGATACGAAGTGACTTCTCTTGAATGGACCAAGAATTGATAGCAAAGCCTTCGAAAATGTCTTATGGTAAGTTCTTTCCAACGCATGCATCAAAAGGTTAGGTCCATAGGTCGTTGTGAAAGGATCAATGAACAGAGGAGAAGCTATTGTTCTCGATAGAAAACCCCGTCGGAGTGGTGCATTCACATCATGCTGTGAAGCGGTGTGAATATTGAAATACTAGGATTAAGGATTCACAGAGAGATACCTCAGAGCCGAACTGTGCTTCACTGGCGATATATGGCTGAAACACATCAATTATGAAAGAAGATGACAATCTACAGCTACAAGACACACTTTCTCGTTCACGAAGATGAGAAAAAGGTTTCCTAATGGGTTGCAGGGCTTGAGGACCAGACGATATTGCTAGAAAGCTAACGAAAGACCAGAGCGAGTTCCATATTCGCTTCTCTGACTTGAGTTGAAGAGCATTATTTGCTCTCTAAACTCTATCATCTTCGGCTCAGAAAAACTCAGACAGTCTCATAGCCAATACATGCTCCTTGAAGCTCAGGAATCCGTCTTCCATCACAACATTTTCGGCACTTCGATGTGTAGATCCTTCATACATTTTCGCTATCCGCAGTCGCTCAGACGTCACTGCGACATCATACTTTGTCATATCTATCTCTTGAATCGCTGATTCCATCCTGGTCCTTACTCTGAATGCTCGCTTTTCTGCCATCTTTAGCTTTATCTCTGCGAGGTTTATTTTGTCTGGGATGAGCTGCTCGGCGACGGGTTTGGTCGCGGCTTTGTTTGTTTCGTAAGCGAAGAATCTTTCACTGAGATACTCATAGACGTCTTTCAGAGCTCTCTCGACCTCAGATCTCTTTTTGATCGTCTTCGATGTCTTGAGTGTTAAGGCCGCCTTCAGCTCGAGTTTCTTGCTCTTGAGAGCAGTTGATAAAGCTCCGCTGCCTACGCTTGCATGCTCAATTTTAGCTTTGACGATTGCAGAAGAGAATCTTTCAGCGGCATTATTGTTAGCGAGGAATCTAGGCTCCTTGAGTACGTCTTTCTTCTTCTTAGGTGTGGACTTCTTGTTCGTATGTTCATGGTCGCATCTGTACTCTCTTATGTCGACTTTTATCGCCCTCAGCATGCTTTTCCGAAGAACGTTCTCGATATGGCGAAGTGTGGTGTCAATGGCAAGGAAGAGAATGTCTTTGCGCAGGTGATCTGTGGCCTCGTCGATATGGAACGTCAGGTTCGATCCTTCTGTCTTCATGCATGGAGTTTTGACAGTCCTTGGAGCCGAACGAGACTCTTCATTTCTATCACAGCGCCAGGTCTTACACCATTACTCGATCCACCCCAGACACGTGCACACCACACCCAGACGGGCCGAGCGGTCCAAATGCCTGGCCCCCGGGTCGTTACTCAGGGGTGGAAGGAAGGGTTCATCGCCGTGCGCCCAGGCCGAGCGGTCCAAATGGCTGGTCCCCAGATCGTTAGCCGGGGGTGGAAGAAGGACCAATCGGTTCCGAACCCGCATCCTAGCTTCTCGATATGCTATGGGCCAGCCCTCAGGCAACCAGTTACGGTGGGCTCATTCGCAGGTGCTTACCCCCTTCCATGTCTGCATCTACCATCCCCGCCCTCCTTCGCTGCAGCCGCTTACTCCGTCCCCCCGGGGAGCAGCCTAAACGATGTTACCCCCGACCTGGACGGCTTTGCCTGCATCTCCCCTCCCGATGACGCACGCACTACAATCGATTTTGCTGAGCCTTCGATGCAGTCATATGGGCAATGTCGATTCACATGAATCCATCAAGTGATCAAGGCACCAGATTTCGATGATCATCACAGTCAGCCAACTGATTGAGCATCTGGAAGGTATCGAAGATGCTGAGAATGTCACTGAGATTCATGAGCAGGATGACCGGATGTGGGCGAAGGGCATGACCTACATGAAGAACGGTAAGCATGAGAACAATACGCAGAAGGATACTGAATGGACGAAAAGACGAGAAGGCGAGGCGTCTTCGGTTTTCTTGCGCTGCAAGAGGGGTTGAATGACGGGGACTCGATGCACTTGCGTAGTTCCTTGCTTTGGCTCTCAGGATCGGGCTCAGAGAAGGGAGTATGATTGTCAGAGGAAAGATAGACCACAAGAATCTTCAGAGGAACGTCTCGAGATCTGCGTGCCCGAGTGTAGGGTCAAGTTGTGTATGAACGAAGGGTGAATGAAAGACTCTCGAGGACTGATTTCTCAACATCAACATGCATGCATGCGATGGCAATTCTTGATCGATCTTCTCTAAGCGAATATGACGGTTCTTTGATGCACTTGCACTTGCACCTGCGCCCGAGCCTGAATGAACTCTGACCGTTGAATGCTTTGCTACCAAGAAGTTGAGGCTCTTATCGGAGTCGCGGCACAGGACGAGCCGCAGAGCCGCACCAGCCCTCTTGGGGCCTAGTGGTCGAAAAGATTTCCTTATTCCATAGGGAAACACGATAAAGCCTGCCTGCGCCCAATATTTCTCAAGAGTCGAAACCACATCTATGAGTGTAATGCGCGCTGCAATTGCGGCGACAACTGCAAGAATCGGGTTGTATAATATGGTCGTAAAGTCAAGCTAGAATTCAAGACTGTGAATCATGGATGGGGTAAGCTCGTCTTCTTTACAGATCAACCTATGAATATTCACTAACAGCTGTTAGGCTTGCGCTGTTTGTCCGGTTTGCAGAAAGAACAATTTGTCGATACCTACTGCGATGAGATACTCTTTGACATAGGAGGCTAGGGCGAAAGGTACGTTCGCTCAGACCGATCTGAAGGCCGGCGGTTCTGCTGTGGAAAGCTCAGATCCGAATCCGCCATGGGCGACCTCTATACGATCCACCATGCGAACTTTTCTATTACCAGAATTTGGATTTTCTAGCTTCAATCGCAGCTTCGAAGCATCAATATCCCATACCCTTCAGCGACTATCTGAAGGTTTCTAGCAGCTTCACCAAGATGCGTACTAGCCTACGTTACGGAAGCGATATCTCCCTGTCCTGCCTACTCCCAACGATAAGCAAGAGATAGATGTATCACAAGCTGTACGGCAGAGCAATCTCATGGGCATGGGCATAGAGGATTCTATGATACATATACACAGTAATGTCAGGGCATTTCCGGAGAGATCTGCGGGCCGGAAAAGCTCTGATTGGCTATTCTTCGATCAACCCTTGTTACTTCACAATTGGCCCAGCTCGATACCGGATCGACGTTGCTTGAGGGCTATTAGCGAAAACATCTATGCAAGTCTTTGTAGAACTCGGAAAGGCGTTTTCTGTCCGCAATCACGAAGATCACAGACAACAGAGTAAGCCTTCCAGTCGTATGAATGCTTATTCCCAACTCACCGTAATTATAGCAGAAGTGAAAGCGAAACATCAGTATCGACATCGGCATGAGCAGCAATTACAAATTTTAACCGAAGGTTTATTGTAAACTCACTGTATTTGTAGCCAATGCGATTGCGAAACATCAGCACCAGCAACAGTCAAAACCCTCAACCACACACTCGAACGAGTCAGTTGTCCCACAATTTCCTTTCTCATCATCCCCTAGAAGGACACCGGTCGTCTGTCTCTCTTGTGCCGAAATTCAAAGGTGTATCAAATCTTGTCGAGAATGTCCGTCGAGCTCAATTAGTTCTTGAGGCGATTTGAAGAGACAGTGACGATAAGACAAGGGCTTGAGTGAAGTATCAACCTCGGCCTATATGAATGATCACTCTGTATCAAAATTTTCTCAGCTCTGTCTCAATATCTCTTGCCACTCCAACCTTGCTCAGGTTCACATTTCTCGCTGAAGTCGAAAATCGATCAATACTATCACCATGTCAGTAACTAATCAATCGCTCTACGTCTATCCCTTCAGCGACGACGAACAGCGCGATTTCTACGATCAAATTGGCCATCTCATTGACTTTTGCCGCAAGCAAAAGCGGTAAGCAGACAGACTTTGCTACATTGAGATGCAAGTATTGATCATATGTCGTTTGATAGTAAAATCGACAATACCCTCAGCAAGGAAATCAAGCATTATAATCGCTCAACCATCGAAGCTCATAATAAGTACAATCACATGATACCTGCGGCGCTGACGATGAAACACTTTCTCGTATTGAAAGAAAAGCTTGAAGCCGTTCGCGTCAACTGCCGAAGTATGTTCCTTGACCAGTACTCAGAGAATAAGGCTAACAATATCTGTTACAACAAGTTGATCCGTCCAAAATGCCCTTCATCAGCCGCGAAGATTGGCTTCATGTCGCGGCTTTATGCTACACCTTCAGTATCGTTTGGGGAGACAAATCGCAGAAACCCATCGCTAATCGTGCCACGCAATCACCTACTAAAGTAGGTGCTGGCCACTCAAATGACGTACACCCCCACATGACGTTTTTTTCCCTTTATGTATCCAACCCCCCCCCACCTCAACCAATCAACCACATCATGTCTGAATACTATATAAATTTGGAGTACCGTATAGAAGAGGCTACAGATGCAATTCATGACGGCGAATACAAGTTTGCAAGCACTGCAGCTCAAGCATTTAGAGTTCCTGTCCGAACGCTCCAAAGACGACTAGCCGGAACTCACACCTCATTATTTGAACGGGAACCACATGGATATGTTCTGAATACCGAGCAAAGGGAGGCTATATGTATATATTTGACACGCCTGGACAAGCTGTCGATTCCTGCTCGGCTGAGGCATCTCCGGGGAGCAGCAAATTTCTTACTGCAGCAGGCAAATCCCGTGAATCCTCCCCGAGTTGGACAGCACTGGCCAGTACGATTTCTACAGCAAAATTCTCAGTTTTTCAAGAGAAAACAAGCTCCTCTTGCCGCTGATAGAAAGACTTCTCTGACTGTTGAGGTGACAAAGCAACATTTCTATGATTTTCGAGATGTGCTGACCAAATATGCGATTCAACCGGATGACATATAGAACATAGACGAATCAGGCTTTCGTATCGGAGTTGAAAGAGGTCATTTAGTGATTACATTGATCAAAAAGGAACCTCTTCGTGCAATTGATCCGGCGGTGAGAGATTTGGTGAGTGACGTGGAGGCGATTAGTGCTGGGGGAGGAAAGATTCCCCCCATGCTCATCATTTCCGAAATCAACATTTTGAACAAATGGGTGCAGGAAAACGACCTGGATTAAAAACAGTTATTCGCTATTGCTTATAACAGAACTGCAAAACAGATTGCAAGAAGCACAATGATTTACAAAATTTAATATACTTGAAGCATTCAATCAAATACAAATTAAAGAAAAAGATGAGTGAAAGATAGTCTTTTGCACTTAACTAAAACATTACAAGTATTTGATCATGTCTTTCAATTTAATCAATGCTTCAGTCAGATTTCAGATCTTTGTAAATAATGTGCTACAACATTATTTAAATCAATTCATCATAGTATATCTGAACAATATACTTGTATACTTAAAGACAAAGAAAGAACATGTGCAATATATTAAGAAAGTTTTACAGATTTTAAAAGAAGTTAATCTACGCATTAAATCAAAGAAAAGTGAATTTTATGTACAAAGTGTATAGTTTTTGAGATTCATAGTCATGTCTCAAAGTTTAAGAATGAACTTAAAGAAAATTGAAATTGTTACAACTTGATCAATGTTGAAGTCAAAGATTGAGATTCAATTTTTCTTAGAATTCATGAACTTTTATAAATGCTTTATAGAAAGATATTTTAGAATCATCTCATTATTTACAAATTTTACAAGAAAGAATATATTATTTGTATGAACTGAGAAAGTGTTGAGACCGTGCCTAGAATCTAACCACACTGCAGCGAGGTAGTGCGTAGCTGAATAGAATGTTTGATCAATAGAGATAGCTATAACTAGAATATTAAGAATACAGAAGAAATTAAAGGGGGTTCCGAGCTGTATCTATAGTAGGGCAAAACAAAGGGGGCGAAGCAGGTTTGCTCAGGTACCGGAAGCGCTAGGATAGAGTGTTGGGGCTGGGGGTTTAACATGGGCTGAAACTTCTAGGACTTATTGGCTAGGAAACCTTATTCAATCCCGGCACACTCGTAACAGAAAGCAGAAGAAGTTTTCAAAAAGTTAAAGAAATTGTTCATTTTTCAATCAATACTGATCATGTTTGAATCATAAAAATTCATTATGCTTAAGACAAACACGTCAGACGAAGTTATTGAAGCATGTATCAGTCAATCAGATGATAAAAAATGTCTGCATCTCATTGCACTTCACAGTAAAAAGTTTACAAACGTTAAATTAAATTACAAAATATACAACAAGAAGCTGTTAACTATTGTTGACTCTTTCAAACAATGAAAAGTGTATCTGAAAGAATTTAAACATCAGATTCAAGTATATATAAATCACAAAAGTTTTAAATCAAAGATAGATTAAATAATTGAAGAAGTTGTCATCATACAACTTTCAAATTCAATATTGAAAGAAATTTGAGAACTTGAAGATCAATGTTTTGAGCAGAAGAGCAGATCATATGATAGATAAATCTCAGATAAACCAGACTATCTTGCAAGAGAATCAAAATGATTTAATTGTTTACAACAGACAAAATGCAACTACGCTATGAATCTACAACAGATATCTCGAAAAATGAGTAAAGCTAAAGCTAGCAAAGAACTCAGTTGCGCAAAATATTATAAAGAATATTAATAATAACGTGAACTTTGAGATTATCAATGAAATACTAACATTTCAAGATCTGATCTATGTTTTAACAAAATGCAAACAGAAAATGATAAATGATCATTATAAGTTAATGATACATGAACATCAAGATTCAAATCAAATCATTGAAAGAATATTTAAAACTTACTACTTTCTCAAAATAAGAAAACAAGTAGAAAATATCATAAGAAAAGGCAATGTATGTATTTAAACAAAGCATAGTCAACACAAATCTTATAAACTTTTAAAAAGTCTCAGCATATTAAATCATGCATGAAAAAGCATAGCTTTGAACTTCATAGTCAAGTTATCAAAGTCAAAGAAAAGAGTCACTTAAGCAGTCTATGACTTTATATTGATTATGACAGACAGATTAATCAAGTATAAATACTTCTTGTCATACAAGAAAGTAACATTTATTGAGAATTTAACTTACACATTTCTAAGAATGATTGTAACAAATCATGAATTATCAGATAAAATAATTTCAAATAGAAACAAGCTCTTCACATTGAAATTCTGAAAATCGTTGATGAATCAACTAGAAATTTGTTACGAGCGTGCCCAGCCTACTACTGGAATACGTGTCCTTTGAGCGAGGCTAAGGCTCTATCGGGCTTAGCGCTCCCTTTTCTCTGTACAGATAGCCTTCGCACCTTGTAGACCTCGCTCTTTAGCTTTGAATTCTCGTTTACCTGGTTCACTATCTTGGTCTACCTGTACCTCTATGACTCGCTCTAGGCACGGTCTTAACAAAATTCATCATAAGCTGTTAACAGCTTATTATTCACAAATGAATGAACAAATAAAAAGAATGAATCAGACACTGAAACAGTATCTCAGATGCTATATTAACTATAGACAGAACAACTGAATACAGCTACTGTTGATAACACAGTTGACTTTCAATAGCGCAATAACAAAAGTAATTAACATGTCATCATTCTTTGCAAACTACAAATTCAAGTCAGAAACTCTCAAGAAATTATGTCAATTTGCATAATTAACTCAGAAAGTTACACTACAGATAAATCAGTTGCAATTGTTGCAAAAAAAATTGCAAAAGAACATATAGTTTCTCAGTAAATGCATGACTCTGTACATAAATAGAAAAAAAGATAAAGAATTTACTCTTAAAGAGAAAGACAAAGTATATTTACTAAAACAAAATATTAAAACGAAAAGATTAAGTAACAAATTGAATCATACAAAACTAAAATCATTTAAGATTCTAGAAACTAAAGAATCAATCAATTACAAATTAAATTTGTCAGCATTTATGCAAATACATTCAGTATTTTATATTTGTTTATTGAAGTTTGCAGATTCAAATGCGTTTATTCAAACAGAATCTTCAGAAATTGATTCAAAAAGTTAGAACATTGAATATAAGATAGAAAATATACTAAATCAACAAAATATTAAAGATCAGCTTTATTAATTAGTTAAGTGAAAAGATTATAAACATATTAAAGACACTTGAAAATCAAAGAAAAATCTCATGAACTGTCAAAGACTTCTGCAACAGTTTCAGCAGAGAAATTTAACAATCAGTCAAAATCAGAAGAAATTTTGAGCTGTTTGAAATCAACGTTCAGTAGAAGATCACTAATAGACAACTCAATCACTTGATAATGTTCATTTTTCTCAAGTTTTTCAATATCTTTGAACTTTTGTTGCATCATGTTCTTTCAACAAGACTCAATTAATTCTTGTTGTCTTTGCAAATAAACTGCTTTGACCAAGGTCTTACTCAACTCAGCACAAAGATGAGCATGTTTCTTATCAACTCACTTTCATTTTGTCTTTGAGATGATCAGATTACATTTACAATCTAAATGCATACATTCAACATAGCGATCGAAATCATTATTAACTCAAAACTTCACAGAACGATTAAAACAATGCTTGCAAGAATGCATGACTGAACTATCATTATTATAAAGTTTCTTCAACAGATGATGATGCTTCAAGATGAAACTTGATGATCTGAATATGTAATTCAAATGCATAGAAATGATGATTTCTGAGAACAGAAATCATGAAGAAAATCTAGTGTTAAACTATGATGTAGTTCAAAACAGAAATCACGCAGAACATAATGTAATGTACAGCATGATGAACTTTGATCTACAAGATTATAATCATGTGCTAATAACTCATTACATAGAAATCATTGAGATCATTGAGCAATCTTCATGATACAGAGTCTGAGTCAACAAAGTCACTTAGTGACTCAGATAATTGCATAAATCTTCTATGTTTATATAATGATAATCATTTCTTAGATAGAAGCTTTGTGCTCAACTTATGTAAGTAATCAATAGAACATTATTGTTTCAACTATTTACAGATCTTAAGTCTAGTAATAGTGATTACTATTCAATCTTTGTTTATATCTTGTGTTGTTAAAGAGACAATTATTACACGTAGTAAGTGATTGCAGATTGTTCATTTGAATAAGTTTTGTATCAAGTCATTGAATATTCAATGTTGAAGTTGTTTTGTTCTAATTATGATGAAAGCTTTATGCTATTCAAACTCATAATTTATTGAAAGAATAGAGCGAACAGTATAACATATGATAAAATCTTCTAAAAGATTGTAAAAGAAAAGCTATGAATTGATTTAACTATATACTGTCATGTATGTTAAAGTTGCGTGACGTAACTTTATCTTTGACACTAATTCAATGAATCTATTAGAAATGAGTCTGTCATTGCACTTTTCAACAATTAATGAAATTGAAATCTTAACTTAAAATTTTAAAACAAATCTTTAAACTTAAGAATTATTTAAATGATTTCATGTTTGTATTATTGAAGTATAAGTTTACTGAGTTGATGTAAAAGATTTAAAACATGTTATTAATGTATTTTTAATTATTGATTTAAATAATAATTTGTCATTTGAATTAAAATCTTTAAAACATTCATATTTATTAACATTATGAATCAACTGTATATTAATGTCAGCAAATATGTTTAAGCTCTTTTAATGACTTTCATCATGCTTTTTTCAACTTTATATTATTTGTAAATTGTAATATCAAGCATTCAACTTATCAAAGATGTGTTAAAAAAACATGTTCAAATGTTATTAACTTTGAAAACATATTAAAAAATGTAATTATGAAAATCATTATTCTGAACAAAGTTACTGTCAGGACCGTGCCTAGATGATACAACCAATGGAGGTCAGGGTTGATAGTGCTTGATCTTTAGAGGTAGCTATAACTGAATATTAAGAATACAGAAGAAGGTTGGTACAAAAGCTTCTATTTAT
>JAABUO010005901.1_pt1 | contig 14167 bp, 22 predicted proteins | sample 5559291 | NCBI WGS metagenome assembly JAABUO01 (sample SAMN10711878, study PRJNA513372) | rock metagenome | isolation source: Antarctica rocks | place: Antarctica: Victoria Land, Finger Mt sud | reverse complement strand
AAATCCCCAAAACTTATCTGAAAACCACATAGAAGGATAGAAGGGTAGAGGTATCTTGGAGAAGGGTATACGGTAGGAGAGTGGGTATGCTTGCGTGAGTGGGTTGGGGGGGGTTGGGAGGGTTGGGACATGGTGGGGGGTGAGTGGGTGGATGTGGACGGGGGGGTTGGAGTGGGAACGGGGAAGGGTTGGTTGGGAGTTGAGGAGGGAAGCGAAAAGAGGAGATTCACGTCCAATTGCCTCTACCACACCTGAACGCTTTCTGTACATCACTTACTGGAGACAAAACGCTCAACTCCCGAATCTCTCCATGCTCACAGCAGAAGCATTCTCGTTTCTCCTTCACCACGACACGTTCCCTCCTCCAGACGCTTTGCTTCCTCGATTTCCTCCTTTTCACCACCTTTGCCTTCATCTTCTTTCCCAAACCAAAACCGAATCATTCCACCCACGCCTAAGCAGTGGCGCTCTGCTGTGCCGGCGTCTCCATCACCGTCTCCACCTCCACCTTTGGCATACTTGACGCCGTGCCTCCCAAATCCGTTGACTTCGCCTTGGGGTTCTTGGTGTAATAGTTTGATATTGCTGATTTGATCGCATCCTCCGCCAACATCGAACAATGCACTGTTCCCTCAATCAGCCCTGACCGCCCCAAATCTACCAAAATCAAACCCAGAGAGGTAAAAACTGACACTTCACAGGCGGCAAACACAACTCCCTCGCAATCTCCGTATTCCGAATTTTCACTGCATCCTCCAACGTCATTCCCCGCACCAACTCTGTCAAGTAACTACTGCTCGCGATCGCGCTTCCGCACCCAAATGTTTTGAACTTGACATCGCTGATGGTGTTGCTGTTTGGGTCGACGCGAATCTGCAGTTTCATGACGTCACCGCAGGCGGGGGCGCCGACGAGGCCGGTGCCGACGTCTGCATCGGTTTTGACCATGGAGCCGACGTTGCGGGGGGAGGAGTAGTGGTCGAGGAGTGAAGGAAATGTTAGCTGGGGGTTCTGGCTCGGATGGATGGCTGGGGATGAGGGAGAGATGGGGGCCGGGAGACGAAGAGAGGTGGAAGAGACGATGGAGGACTTATCTTTTTCATGGTAATTTCTTCGTGCTGAGACGGCCGCGGGTGCTATTCTGTGGGCTGGAGAGACAATGGCGGGCCTGACGGAGGTCGAGAGAATTCTGTTGGCCGCGCGGGGTGCGGCGATAACGATTTTTCTGAGCATGATGGAAAGGCGATTGAGGGTATATGTAGATACTATTTCGATGATACTGTGGGAGAAATGTGATGGATTTGAACTACTGAAGTTGGCTATTGAGTCTTCTGAGATTTTGGAGTTAGCGATGATGCATTTCTTTGCTTTAAGGTAGTGGCAAAATGGGAGCCACGTGACCGTAAGGAAATTGGCCAATCATGTATTGCTCGACAAGTCAACCACTCAATAAGCAGACTTGGACGATGGAATTTTCAAAGCTTCAGTAGAAATGCATACAACAACCTGATCAAATTCTAGTATGTACGACCAGGCTCTGCAAGGCTGGCCCTAGTAAACCTGACCAACTCCACTGCTATAGATTCCATCCAGATCATGGCCCATGCTCTTCATACTCGCTAACGCCCTTCATGCCAGCTCGTGAAAAATCGTTGCTGCCTCAAGATAGATTCAAAGATCCTCCATCATATCTTCATCCTCAGGGCCAAAGTCATCTGGAGCCTGATACCGACCTGGATCAAGATCTCCATTCGGACTCAGTTCCTTGTCCTTAGGCGCTCTCTTGACCCACTCGATGTACTCTTTGCTCAGTCCCATCTTCCGATCAAGTTCTTTAGCGTGGTTTGAGAGTATGGCTGTTCGGACAAGTTGCTTATTAATTTCCTCGTTTAATTGCTCTTCTGTACGTGCTAGAGGACCCGCTGTCGACGAGGTTGCGAAGCGTAAGACCCAATTTTGAGTATCACCACCTTTTGTAATAGTGGCATTGAGCTGACAAGCCGAGATCATTGAGGTTACATAAAGTGCAGTTCCTTCGTAATCACAGGGATCATCCGATGTTCGCTGAGCGACGTCCGCGATAGTCAGAGCTGCGTAGGTCTGCTCAAGGTTCAGAATGGAGAAACGGCGGAAAGCGTCGATGACCTGAAGCACCAGACCGTAGTTGCGATCCTGGAATGTTAGCAATTGACCGATAGGAGATATATAATGACAGGATTGGACTTATGGGAAGGAGACAAACATACATCTTGCCATATGGCTCGACCTGCTTCTACCTCTACTCTCAGTCTATCCGCGGTCGTCTCCTGGGTTATTCCATCTTTGAAGACTTCTGATATGTTCTCGTATGCTTTGGTAAGACTCCGATATATTTTTGCGGTTTGACCGTTTACCGTCCTTGGCATCGGCGAAGGCTGAATGAAAATCCATCAACAACTTGCAAAGATTAAGACCAAAGATATTACTTACATGGCCTTTCAGCAAGAGATTGACGAGAATCCACTTCTTGTAAGCTTCGACTTGTATCATGCTGGCCGTGTTGATTGCCGGAGAAACCAGGACAAGTTCTAAGAAGAGTTGCGCCCGCTCCCATTTCTTCGATCCCATGTAGAGCATCGCGCCGAAAAGGAAGTATTGGAGGTGGTCTCTATAGTCCAGCTTCTCTGTCAAGCCCGAATGAACCGTTATGAAGGTTGAACTAGTTTCATGCCCCGAACAGAGAAACTTCTGAGTGGGATTGGCAGCCGCCTTTTGTGTGATTGGTGGGAAGTGGAAAATGTCATTGTCGAGTACCGGTAATGAGGCGTGAAACGCACGAGCGTCCACGCAAAGGCGGGCAAAAATGAGATGTGAGGATGTGAATGTAGAGCTGGTTGGATCGAGACGAAGAATTGCAGACCTAATTGGAGGTATGGCTAGGAGCGGCTACACAAACGCTGTTAAAATCTCCGGCTTGGAGGTGGACTAGTCAATCAAACACGGACCTTAGATGCGATGATTGCACTATGCGCAACAACATTTATTAAACTCGGGAATAGATTCCCAGCATATCTGATCTGGATCGGATCGAATAGTTGCATGAATGCTTCCATCTTTGCCCATAAGGCTCCATCTGGTGAAAGCGCCTTAACTTGGCTTCCCACGGCCTGTTTGCCACTTTGAGGTCCGTTGATATGAGCGAGGAGGACATAGAGAAACGGAAGCGTATTGATTGTCGGGTTCAGTATCTGGAGGATTACATAATTATCAGCGCTCTTGGTTCAAATCCGACGAGCTTAAGCTATAAGTAGAGCAGCGAGAGCTTATTACTCTGTTGACTTACGTTGAGAAGATCACCACCACCGATAACACCAGCGGTAAGTTTGTTGGCAGGGGTTTGGTTGAGTAATTGTACCACAATCTTGATTTGTTTGTCAAATTCGGCGTCAGACAACGGCGTCACAGGTGGTGGATGTGGGGGGAACGAAAGGAGTTGGGGTAGGATAGCATCCATGATTGCGCTATCTGTGTCTGCCTCTGTGTCCGACCATGCAGCTCCAGACTCCAGATCCTCAACAGGGTACCTTGTGCCTCTGATCTTATGCGCAATCACGGTGGCTGCTTCGACACTAGCTCTGTAAGTTGAGCTGAGCGCTTGCAGCCCTACCCGGCCGATCATCTCCCAGGCGCGGCTCATAGTTTCTCCTGTGCGATCGTAGATTGGGAGTGGGCCAATCGCATGGTGCGCACCAATTCCGGACATGGTGGGGCGACGAATTATTTGGTGATTGTTGCACGGTACCTAGTATCTTATGGAAGACATCAAGAGTCTATAACGAATCTGAGTGATCTTAGGCGCTAGTTGCGCTTGACTACAATTCTTGACACGAGGACCGATCATTCAAACCGACCATTGACACCAACAATGTCGCTCTCGAATTGCTCTCCTTTAGAAGTTGCCAAAGCTGCATCCATCTCGTCGCGAAGCCTTGCAACCCTACCTACAGAAGTTCGCAATGATGCACTCACTGCTATGCACAAAGCACTCATTGAGTCAAAAGCTGTTATCTTGGCAGCAAATGCCAAAGACCTTGAAGTAGCAACAAAAGCCGCTGAAAATGGGGAGCTGAGTCAGAGTGTACTCAAGAGATTGGATCTCGCCGGAAAGGGCAAATGGGAAGATATGCTGCAAGGCATACTAGATGTCAGAGATCTCGAAGATCCTGGTGAGGACTTTTGACATTGTATGGTATCCTGTAGAGGCTGACTGACCGTACTATGGGCCACGAAGAAGCTCTGCACCACAGTCATGAACTGCTTTATCATCCTTGAAAGTTATATCAAGCTCAAATTTCGTTCTCCTCAAAAATCTTCCCCATATAATGAGCTTTGATCACTGTGGTGCATGACTTCTTGAGGCCCTGTACGCTTCAGTTGGCAGAATTACCTTAAGAACCCGACTGGATGATGGCCTAGATCTTGAGCGCGTCAGCTGCCCCATTGGAGTTTTGCTTATCATCTTCGAGGCACGTCCCGAGGTTATTGCCAATATAGCATCGCTGGCGATCAAGTCAGGGAATGCTGCCGTCTTGAAAGGTATGTACTGACTCTAAAGGGTGTCTTGGTGTTATGCTTAGAATGTATTAGGCGGTAAAGAAACCACAGAATCATTCATAGCAATGTCCACCGTCATATCCTCGGCCTTGACAGGAACTGCCGTACCCAAAGCCTCGATCCAGCTTCTCACAACCCGCGATGTCATCCCGGCCCTCCTCGACTTAGACCGATATATCGATCTAGTCATCCCCCGCGGCTCCAACGAGTTAGTCCGCTACATCAAAACTAACACTCGTATCCCCGTTCTGGGACACGCGGACGGCCTCTGCAGTATCTATATCCATGCCGACGCCGACCTCGCTATGTGTGTCAAAGTGCTGTTAGACGCTAAGCTCGGCTACCCTGCAGCCTGCAACGCTGTTGAGACTCTGCTTGTTGATGAAGCCGCACTTCAGACTATACTTCTGGGTGTAGCGTCAGCGCTCCTGGAACAAGGCGTTTCACTCCGTTGCGACTCCGCCTCTAAAACAGCATTGACTACCTCCCTCCTGAAGCACCAATCCAATATCCTTCAATCTTCCACAGAAGAAGATTACACCACTGAGTTCCTCTCCCCAATCCTTGCCATCAAAACCATCCCCTCTGCTCCCTCCCCTAGACAAGCGGTTGATTTGGCCATCGCTCACATAAACGCACATTCTTCTAAACATACCGATGCCATTCTCACCAGCTCTCAAGACTTAGCCCGTCGTTTCCAGTCGGGCGTTGATAGCGCATGTGTTTTTTGGAATACAAGCACGCGCATGGCGGATGGAATGCGGTTTGGTTTTGGGACAGAGGTGGGAATAAGCACCAACAAGATTCACGCAAGGGGCCCGGTGGGACTGGAAGGGTTGATGATTTACAAATATCTAATTAGTGGGAGTGGGCAAGTTGCAGGGGAGTATGGAGCAGGGGGGAAAGCTTGGAAACATGAAAGGTTGGCTTTTAATGGATGAAGGAGGAACACAACAGACCAGAGCTGGCATGTGAGAGATTTTATTAAAAACATTGCATAGTAGGGGTCCTCTTCTATCATGTGTTACGGTAGATGGCTTGAGATTCTACCTAGGGGTCGCGCGAAATCGCTACTGTGAGATATGCGCTAGTAGCCTTGAATTAAGCGAGGCGCACGGTAACTTTACAACCACCCAAAAATTGAACGACAACCACCAACGCCCACGACAACACCGACCGTAAAGATGGGTAAGTAACTGGATGCGTTCCTCACCCCAGACCGCCTATCTACAGCCTTCGCCCTGGATTCCCTTACTATGATGCTCCCTGATGGGCGGCTGTCTTCAACTGCTGAACGAGGCATAAGGGATTACCGGCTAACGTTCGATCCACTCAGGTATCGACCTCGATAACCACCACGTCCGGTCCAGCCACCGCAAGGCACCAAAGAGCGACAATGTCTATCTCAAGCTCCTCGTCAAGCTCTACCGCTTCCTAGCTCGTACGTCTGCCCTGCGCTAGGCCCAACCTCTCTTGACCCCAAAATAACTTCGCAAATCTCTAGGCCGCACAACCTCCCCCTTCAACCGTGTCGTTCTCCGCCGCCTCTTCATGTCCCGCATCAACCGCCCTCCCATGTCACTCTCCCGTCTCGCTTCCATGTCTCGACCCGAAAAGACCCTTGTCGTCATCGGTACCATTACCGACGACACGCGCTTGCTCACCGTCCCAAAGTTGACCGTCGCAGCATTGAGGTTTACGGCGACAGCAAGAGCAAGGATTGAAAAGGCTGGTGGAGAGTGCTTGACATTGGACCAGCTTGCTTTGAGGGCGCCGACTGGTGCGAATACGCTGTTGCTGCGAGGACCGAAGAATGCGAGAGAGGCGGTGAAGCATTTTGGATTTGGACCACATAGCGGAAAGGTGAGATCTCTGATAAGTGCGGAGTGGAGAGGGGATATTCTGGGCTAATGGGATCATAGAAACCATACGTTGAGAGCAAAGGCAGGAAATTCGAGCGCGCTCGTGGAAGGAGACGCTCTAGGGGGTTCAAGGTCTAGATGGTGGATGGCTGAAGGAGGAGTACTGTTCTACTATGCTGGACTTAAGAAGGGGAAACTCGGCTGTTCTATGGAGCATATGAGATACTGTGGTTTGCGTGACGAAGACAAACGCTTTGATCGCTCGTGCTATCAGCAGCAATGGACAACTGATCTCCTAACTAAGGCAATATTACTTGAAAACTTCATGACTCTTTCCTCCAATCCAAGACAACTCTAATAGTGGAATTGCCTGGGCTTATCTGAAACGTAACTTGGTATCTGGTTGGGCGCACATTCCATAGGCCTCAGGCTCTCGGATGTTTTCATTTTTGGACATATCCATCTTCACCTGGTCGTATCTGCTCAGGACCTCATCTCCTGAAAACTGCCGTATAAGCTCTATTGCGGAATACAATTTACTCAGACTCAGCGGACACGGCCTCCTGCTTGCCTAACTTATGCAGAAAACTCCCAAAAACCTTTTGCAATATATGTTTCAAGGGGTCAAGCTTCGAATCAATCATCCAAATTCGTTTCTGTCTTACTTTCTTCTGTCCCCTTCGGCGGGAATTCTTCTTGTTTCTCCCTTCATTTTTCTTCCTTCGGCGCACACTACTCTTCTTTCTTTTAATCTATCTGCCATCTCTTCTCATCAACTTATATCCTCCACCACCTCTCTTACATGTTCCCTAAGCCACACGCATCTTCATCTTCACTGGCCTTTTCCCTCCCTATTCTTCCTTTATTGAATTCCACAACGAACCTCTTACGAAAAGAGCGATCGCGCCCTAGTCCCTTGCCTTGTCTTGATTGATGATGATAGCTCGGGCGGGGTATGGCAGTAGTTTTTTTACACGTTATTTTACAGATATACAACTACGTATTTCACCTAGAAGCCTACTATGCTAGAGAGGGCGGAGAGGCTGAGATTAGTGGGGGACTTGATGTGGATGGTTTGGAGGGATGTGTAGAAGGTTTCTTGGGTTGGTTGTATATAATGTCTTGTTTCCGAGGCTGCTTGTTACAGCACAACTGTTAAGAGTGTTTCGTATTAATGATAGGTTTGATTCCTACTGGCGCTGGTGCAATGGTGCAATGACACATCTCTTTTACTACAACTCACAAAGTAAAGTATATATTTCTATACCTCGACATCTATGCCATACCATCTCTCACTCTTTCTATTCTGCAAATACATGGATAGAAGCCGAGATGCATTTCAAACATTATCAGGTCAAATGAAATCAAATCAATCAATAGTCTTCAAAGCACGCTCCAATTAATGCGCCGACGCCAGTTTTTGTTGCCCGCTTTATACGCAAATGCTCGTCTAACCCCGGCCTGAGAGAAAAGTACATGATGATGTTCCTTGGGGTAGGGAGGAACTGGTGTATGTGATGGAATCGATTGTTAGGTATTATAATAAAGGTCCCAAATCGGTATAACCGAGGATGGGCCTAAACGTCCTTTAACAACTAATCGACAGTAAAGTGAACCTTTGGTTTTCTTAGTAGGTGGGCGAAGGGCTAAAAGATTCACGAGTCTTCATCTCCCTGCTTGACCAAAAAGTCTCTTGTCATTTCAAAACTCAACCAACTACTGGCCATACTTGGGGCAACTTTCAGTAGGTTGGGCACGATGCCCTTATAAAGCCCACGGAAACCTTCCTGGGCGATGATGATAGTGACGGCATCCAAGATCGACTTGTATTGGTATCCCAAGCCGGACATGCTATTGATTTGGAATCTTCGCCGGAGGACGTCACTGTTGGGTGTTAGTGTTTAATGGTTTTTAAGACCAGTAGATAGATCTTACAAGGGATATGTGCATGTCTGCGCGACCGCTCCTGATATGGCACCTGCGCTCAACTTTCGTACATTCGTTGGGTTCTTGTCGCCTTCTGGTGTGAGCCATTTCCGTACTGACTCATAGGTCATGAAATTCAAGCCAACCTTTACCAGACCAAAGTCAGTTGATGGCCAGATATTCTTCAACATCAGGGACACCTACATATGGTGCAACACCAGCCACTGTAGGCACGATGCCTCTATAGAGAGCGAGGAAACCTCCTTCTGTCTTGTACATGGTGATCAATGTCTCCCACATTCCAGGGAATTTTCTTCTTGATGCATCTCCTAGGGCGGCGAAGGAGACTGATTGTATTGACAGTCGTGTTCGGACGATATCGAGGGGATATGTGAATGTGACGGAGGTGATGCCAGCAGCACCGCCACAGACGAGTCGTCGTATGGGGGAGAGGTCAGCTCCAGGCGAGGACTCTGCGAACTACACCGCTCAGGTATTAGTATGCGGTGCTAACCACCTAGATTTTTCCATATGTGCATTTTGAGCTCAACTGAAATCTGCGCTCACCCTCTTATAGAAGTTGTAGCTCCCGAACTGCACCGCCGAGTACGGAACAATTCGGACACAGTTTGTACCGTTGCCCCTCATCAGTCCTCTCCAGCCCTCGTCTTTCCACATTTTCATGAGCCCTTTGCCCACCGAAATTTTATATTCATTCCTTCCCGCGCTTTGTATCTGGAATAAGATCTTCAACCGTTCGAGTGGAGATACCACGGTTCTCGACACCGCGCCCGCTACTCCTCCGGCCAAGAAAGCGGCGAAAATTGGCTGTGAGACTGTGTTTCGTAATTGCATCAGCGTTGTTAACGGGGTAGGCACATGATCCCCTCCGGACCCAGCTACGGGTGAAGGAGATTTCCTGTCTAAGCTCATCGCGAAAGCCGAATATGCCTGTAGATATTCCTAGAAAGATCTCCTAGGGAGCGTTGTCGAGTAGTATGGCGTCCAAAAGACCTTGGCGTGCCCAGAGCGTCTACGGCAGTGGACTCCTTTTCGTTTCATGAGCTGCGGTAGATCTAGGGCGAAAGTTGGACTGAACGTCGGAGGCTCGTAATGTAGACGTATGCGCTTTGGGACGGCGCGGCCAAGGTAGAAGGAAGTCTTCCTTTTTGAGTACAACCGTATTGTCCATGAAATCCAGGTAAGAATAATGAGTTTTGTATCGACGTTGTCATGAGGCGTTTAGAGGAAAATGGAGATTTTGGTAGAGCCTTACGAGCGTCTAGGCGTTAAGCCAGTCAGGGGTCCGACCGAAGAAGCCCTAATAAAGCTATTTATGGCTCTGAACATCCAGAAGACCGAGGACGATCAGACTTTCAGGAAGCTGCTTACATCTTCGTGCAAGCTCAGATTCTAATCTATATTCAGCATTGACTGCAGAGCAGCTGTTCCAGTGCGGAAAGTTTCATCAAAATCAATATGGTTTGAATCTGGATTGCTGAGTCATCAGCCGTTAGCGCAGGACCGATCTCTTCCGCAAGCAGGCTGAACAACTCTCCCTTACCATTAACCTTAGCCGCCAGGCCCATCACTTTGAACAGCCAATACTCTAACTGATACCCTTAGTAGACTTTAAGCTTTGAAGCTGTCAATATGTCTCGAGGTGGTGGTACAACGCTTTACGTGACTGGTTTCGGCCATGGCACACGCGCCCGCGACCTTGCCTACGAATTCGAACGGTATGTCAAACGCGGCCAATGAGTCGAGCTGTCAAGCCCCCGAACCTTCTCTCCTCGACGCTCTTGTGTCGAGACATGATCCGATACTGCGTTGATCCAAAGCTTCTCCTGTCGTCGATCGGTCACTCTTCATATACCTCCTCTTCTTCATCTTACTGCCTCAGCCGAATGCCCTCGTCGATAGCGATACGCCTCTCGTGTACTCTCGTCGTTGTTCTCACACAGTCTACGTACTCCACTCGAGCCGAATCTGACATAAATAAAGTTATGGGCGCCTTGTGCGTTGCGACATTCCCGCTCCTAGGAGTGCTGCGAGTCGACTGTGAGTTGACTGGATGTTCTAACGACGCATGTTCGCTAACACGGCAAGTAGGTTTGCCTTTGTTGAGTATGAGAGTCGCCGTGACGCAGACGATGCCTATCATGAGATGCACAACAAGCGTCTTGGGCGAGATGATGTGTTAAAGATTGAGGTCTGTTCACTTTTCCAACATAGTATACCGCAGATCTTCCGCTATAGAAAGCTAATAATTCGACTAGTGGGCCCGTACTCCTCCTTCGGCATCTTGGCGCTTTGACTCGGGACGTGATCGTGCTCCAGCTCCTCGTGGTGGTCGTGAGCGTTCTCCTCGACGTGGACGTTCTCCATCTCCACCTCGTCGCGGCCGCGGCGATTACTCTCCTCGAAAGGATGATCGTCGTGACCGTGACTACGAGCGACGTGACCGTGACCGCTCTCGAAGCCCTGATGACAGAGATCGTGAGATGAAAGATGTCCGTGATCGCCGCGACGATGACGACCGCGAGAACGGGACCAATGGCGAGGGACACAAAGGTAATGTTATGCTGATCTAGTAAAGAAATCATGCTTATACTATAAAATTCGTAGCCATTGAATCCCCCATCCCAGCTCACGACGAACTTGATACCGCCGAGTAACCGGACGGTAAACATCAAGGGCCTCCCAAGACCACAATCTACTGAGCCTGGCCGTGGCATAGAATACGCTATCGATCAAAGTTCATGGTGTCCTGCTTAGAGCATCTAAAGCGGAGGAAAAGTTTTAGATAGGTTAAGTTTAGGGGTCCATTTCCTTTATGCTTATGCTTTTGTCGCAAGGTACGGAGGTCAAGGGATTGTACTAGGGTGCTCTTATTTAGATGACTTCCTTCAATATCCAACAGCTCGATCCACCTCCTCGATCTCGTCCAGCGGTCGGTCGGTCGGTCGGTCGGTCGGTTCGGTCGTTCCTTCTTCCTCCTGTACTGTCGTCGAGGCGCTTGAATCAGAAGAATCCTTCACCATAGATCTGCCAGCTTCTGTCTCGCTTCCACCGTATATGCCTGTCGTCGCCCAATCCCGCCCTGCCTCGCCGTCATTGCCCCCATTCGCACCATCAGATTCATCAACGAAACAAACGAAACGACTTCGCCTTTACCGCGATTAACTAACTGTGTATTAAAGAAAGTAATTCTGTAATTATGTGCAATCCAACATAGCGCCAGTCTACGGTAAGTACTTTAGAGATAGCAATCCAATCATACTTGGGCTAAACATAGGGCATTTACTGAAGAATCTCGCGTTCAAAGACATACAACTTGTGCCTCATCCATTGGAGTCTTGCTCTTCTATATCTTTTATTAGAATCCTTCTATTTAAAAACCCTGCTTTGTAACTGACACCACAACTCTGCACCTTGACCTCTTCTTTCACAACAAGACCCGACCCTCACCTTTGGCCTAGCATTATATCAAGTACTTTCACTTACGGCAAAATATGATTTCTTTTTAGAGCGCAAGCCATAATAGATCAAGGTACTTGCTGTCACTTGAAAGGTTAAATTCTGTGCCTTCTTATAGCGGTAGAATAGCACAAATGTGCAACCTCTCGACAATCGTGAAGCTAAGCCTTCAGGTCCGCCAATGTTGATGGATTATGAACCAGCAATACTGAAGGTTTCGTTCCTCGATCTGGCAGAGCGTTGGAGCAAAGTAAGTCGAAAATGGGGTTTCATGATCAGTGGTATTACTGTGTATGCTGAGTTGAACTGTGATAATCAGTTCATCTGGAGCGCATTTCACATGCAGTGCCCGTCACCTGCAGCGTTCGTTTTACCGTCCTTGATCCTACCCATTACGCAAGCAATTCCTTCTGCCTTTCATGGGTGCGGAAGTTGTTTTGCGAGTCGTAAACTCGTCTCGTATTTGGTATGATGACGGTACGTTCCACCGATCCTCAAAGCCTTCAGCGTACTTCACGATAATGTTGCAGTTTCTCTTAAACAATCATTCTTTCTAAGCCCGACCAATCATGCCGTGTGTGTAACTTCGGTCGAATTCCATCTCAATGGCAGTGAAACGAATTCATGCAGCTGCTGCAACATCACATGTTGTGTCACCCAAGATTATAGCTGTCATTCTGAGCTTAACCAAATTCTCCTTGTAATATCATTAGAACTGACCGGCCTGTGAGAGTCAACGTTTGAGAAATTATCCAAGTGCCTGCCTGCGCTTCGAAGGCGGGTTACTGTACGAAGTTACAGCGGCCTTGCCATCATCAAGTAATTTCGTCCCAGAGTTTAAGAGGGCTATACTAGCAGCCACTACTCATATTCAGCAATTTTTTCTATCTCTAGTAGACATCTCTGGTCATCATTTTCACCCTAATTACATAATTCAAGATGATACTGAGTGTGGGAGGCGGCAAGAAAGACTTGTTCAACCAATCATTGGCGCTGGCCATTGCAACAATTCCTATCGTCCTGTTTGGGGAGACCGAATCAGAGGGTGAGCTCAGTTCTGACTTTACGCAGAACTTTACAAAGGGTTCTAGCTCTTGGCCGCGAGAATTATCCCTCTTATGATATCCCTTCTTCATGCGCATCGGTATGACCAGATATCTGGGCTTTTTCAAACCCAGTGATGATCGGCTGAAACTGTGCTATTGTCGCGAATGGCAGTCCTTACGACTTGTGGATCCACCGTAACTGCGGTGGAAATGACACCTGCAATAGCCTCAGCAGCTTATACGCGACTAGATATTCGGAAGATTACTCTCAATTTGCAGCGACAGGCACTATTACCAGCACAACCAGTTTCAGCGTTATCTTTCTGGCCAGAGATGGACGACCGTATGTGTCGAGGATTTCAGGTACTAGTCATAATCCTTCGTGGAGTCCTACCCGGAAGCCACCATATTATGGTTCTTATATGCTTAACGGCGGAACAGTTTAGGTATATTTCTGGACAAGCTCCCAAGACTTAAATCACTCAATGACGGCAACTGGTACTTTGGTCAAGAATTAGTCCATGGCCCATACTCGGGCGTCCGATAGCTTTACATTGTATGTCAGTCTCGACCTCTCAAAGGCAGATCTCTAACCTCAGGTGCAGCACTTTACCATCAGTCTACGTTGCATTTCAATCATCGATTGGCTCTGATTTCTGGGGTCCTATTGGACTGTCCTGAGCAATGATTACTCTCTCATTTGCGCCAAGTAAGCTGATGACTGGCGCTGAGGTCTTTTCTCTGTTCGGGTCTGCGACTTATTTCGGTAATCATGACTATATTTGGACAACGATGACGCCTCAAGACCTCACAAAGTAAGTAATACCGTTTAGAAACGTAATAACCGCCGATCTAAGAGCATATACAGAGGCTGTAGTGGCATAAGACTTACAGGATACGAAGGACGCCCAGGACTATCGAATGGTAATGCAACGGACCCATCAGTATTCTATACCGCTAGTGATGGTGACCATTCCTTTATGTACAATCCGTGCAGTCCTTTACTATCAATACCCTTCGCGATATACGAACATAATCCCGCATGATCAACATGTACAAATGGTGGTGTATCTGGCCTCTGGGATCCACCTCGGGTATTACAGCCAGCTTCCGGTTCTCTCACTCCAGATCCAACCACGACAAAGCAAGCCGAGACAAGTTTAAGATCACTTGCTACGCCCGCATCAACTGTGGCTCCAAATATCCCAATCGCAACCAATCTGCCGGACCTGCATCAAAACTTCTGGCAGCAAATCCTTC
>JAABUO010005900.1_pt1 | contig 14168 bp, 21 predicted proteins | sample 5559291 | NCBI WGS metagenome assembly JAABUO01 (sample SAMN10711878, study PRJNA513372) | rock metagenome | isolation source: Antarctica rocks | place: Antarctica: Victoria Land, Finger Mt sud | reverse complement strand
ATCAATCAATCAATCAATCAATCAATCAATCAATCAATCAATCAATCAATCAATCAATCAATCAATCAATCAATCAATCAATCAATCAATCAATCAATCAATCAATCAATTGTTACAAAAATGAAGTAAAATTTCAAAGTGACCCATTTTAAATCCGCGACGGAATAAAGTCCTGGGACCCAACAGACTAAAAGTTCTGTTCAGTGAATTCATACAGTCAAAATTTGCTTCCTACATGCAAAGCATTCCCTAACCACCACATGCATTTGGTTCACACAAAGACATAAAGTCTGCAATAGTACAACAGTGCTGCAAGAGGTCCAAAATGCTGTGACCTGATATGCAGACTTTGCAGTGACTGCATTTCATTGCGTATTTGTGCTTGTGCTTGTGTTATTTAAAATCTGAGGCAAATATAAAGCACAAGCACTTGCCGTTGAGGCTGGATGCCCAACCAGCCTTGACCTCCAGCTCACCCAGGCTCAATTGTTTCTGTGCACAGAAGTCCTGCTATGGCTGTCAACTCTTCAATACTTGCTGTTTTAATTGGTGTGTCTGCTGTATGCGGCTTGGTGTAGTGCTGCCATTGAATGGTTCCTGCTGTCATGTGTGACAGACTGAAGTGTTACACATGTCCTGAGTTTGCCTGTGCTGCAGATAAGACTGGCCAATACGTGCGCCAACTACTGGAGCCTGCTTTCTCTACTATGCCGGCAGCTGCTGACATTCCAACCCTGTTCCAGTCTGCTCTGCACATTTCAGGCACCCTTCCCTTTCCAGTTCCAGATGTGTTCTATGAGTCTCAGAGGATGCAGGACGAAGACATGAAGAATTACTTGGCACCAGTCTCACAATCAGGCGCTATAGCACTGAGCTCTAGTGTTCATGCTGTTCTTCACAAGGAGTTCTCCGCTGGTTCAGGGATGGTGCAAGCAGGTCTGTTTGACTTGCGTGTTTGGTCTGGCTGCTTGCGCACTACATGGGCTGTGATGTGTGAAAGCCCTAGGCAACTCGTGTGCTCTGCTGTGGTGTATCAAGCATTTCAGTACCTTATCCATGCTCTGAAAAGGTAATGCTGGCATATAGGGCACTTTGACCAGCTTGTTTGTGAAATCATGGAACTGTTGGACCGATACGCTGGCCAGCTCAAGTGTAAGCGCAAGGGGAATCAAGGCGAAATGTCACAGACATTGACCGCGAAGCGGCCAGATCTGTGCATGCTCGTGAGGAACGCTCTTTTGTTCAAAGGCAAGATAAGTCTGAGGAGGGCAAGCTTGACCAGGCTGTAGCTGAGCTAAATCAGAAATAGCGCCGCTGGAGCCGGTGCTACCATGGACAGGTGGATCTGCCACTGGTTGCCATCAATTTGATGCCATTTTTGCTGTTTAAAGATACTGCACTAACATAGACCATGCATAAGCCTTGCCTGATAGGTTTATCTATCATCAAAGCAAATGCAGGCCATGAATGCAAAATGAGGCTTATTCTACAATACAGGTGGAATTTCTGATATGCTATGCAATGGCGGGAGGCCACGTCAGGATGTGCATGCTGCGCCGTGATGACCCAGACAGCTGCTTTGTTTAAGTGGTGATCACAACATCTATGAAATCAGAGGCAGACTTCAGCTTTTACGCATTGCTGTCATGCTGTATCGCATTCTTGCCATACAGCAGACTCAACTGCCAAGTGATGCTGTGCCGTTGGGTAGTCAGCTGCAGTTCACTTCTGGCTCGACGATCACTGTTATGGAAGACTATGTCATAAAGCGGGTGGATATCGAGAAGCAGCCGCATCTTGTTGACCAGCTGCCAGAGCTTCAGGAGTTGTACAAAGCAACAAAGGCCAGTACAGTCCAATACAGTCTGAAGAAGGTCCACACATTCGCACCAATATACAGTCACTCTATCTCCTTTTGGTGATCAGCTTGAGTCTGGTTCTGTATCCATCAGAATAAAATCACTGGCACAGCTACAAGCAGCCATCAGATGCATACTGCTGGCCCTGAAAGATCTGCATGCTGCAAGCTTTGCCCACACAGACATTCGTTGGCCAAATGTGATAAAATGCGGTAGTGATGCAATCTGCTTGATTGACCTGGAAACAGCGGTGAGGTTGGGTTGCACATGGAGTATCAGAGAGCATGGCCCTCACCACAATGCTTGGACAGAAACCACTTTGACGGACGGCAGGTACACAGCAGAGTCAGACTTGGCGTTGGTGGGGCAACTGCTAACAGAACCTGGGCTACCACCCCTGGGTGAATCTGGGCATCTTTTTGCTCAGGAGCTGATGGCCAAATCAATGTCATTGCAAAGCGTCCTGCAACATGTCTGGCTTCAGTCCTAAATTCAGAGTCGTGCACAACTGTTGTTACATATAGATGTTGGAAGGCAGGACATTGGTCACGACTTGTGAATGCATTGCTGAGATTTAATGAACCCACCACAAGTTTTCTAGCTTTTCAGCACTGTTAGAATGTGAGGACGCTTGCCTGTTTTGACTGGTTTCAGTCGAGTCTTTCCTGAAAAGCTGTAGTCATGATCATGTGCACATGATCAATTTGGTTAGTCTGTGGTTTCAGTGCCAGCTGCCCAGTCAGCCTGTATATAGGCAGTCAGATACACACCAACACAGACAGAAATTAAGACAGCGGTAAGCCAATTCAGTACAGCATTAGTTGCAGTCAGAGTTACAGGCATGTAACAATACAGTTTGTTGATCTTGGTGCGCGCATACCTATGGTATGACCTTCTTTCAACACGCACATCAAAGCTTTAGGCTTCACGTATTGATCAACCAGCATGGGCTGTCAGAATGGGTTGTCAGATTGATACAGAGCTGTGTAAGCTAGCGGACGGGATAATGATGAAGCAGCCCAGTGGCGGCCCAGCGGCGGCCGAAAACGTAACGCCGGCTTTAAGAGCCTGTGCTTTTGTCCCTGCGAGGTCACCGCGTCTCCTGCTGACAACGGCAGTAGCGTTGCTGAAGGCCATTCTGTCGAGGAATTTGAGTTCTGCTGGCGTCATCCGGTTTGCCAGTCAGCTTATTGTGGTCGTCTTCGATCATATGGATCGACTTAGAGAGCTCCAAGCGAATGGCCATCCTGATTCAAGGTAAAGGTGCTTGCGCAGATTATAGTGTTTAAATATGCATTAGGCCGCTGTTGAAGCTTTTAGACCGGCTGAGACAAACTCTTGCCTGCATGTCTTGCAGCGCACACGGTCAGGTCACCGGCATTCATCCAACGGAAAGACAAGGAAGCTACGTAGTGGATTCGTCACCGCAAGATGCTGCAGAGCCGGAAGTACAATCAAACAAGGGTTGGGAAAAATTCTGGTTGGAAGCAACTGAGGTGCAAGATCTGCTGAAGGAGAACAAAATGACTGAGGATGAATTGTTACAGAGCTTGATTACTCCTGCATCATCTCTGGCAAGACCGCCTATCTCCTCATTTCATGTTGGGTGAGTTGCCAGCACTCCCGCATGCTAGTATTTGAGGCTGCAAGGCACTATGCAAGAGCATTGTGCCATCATGACGATCTCTAGGAAATGCGCGTCTGGGTACTTGATCCTCATGGCCGCAATGGCCAGCGACTCAGCATCTAACTTTGCACATGCGCATTGACATACATTGCGTATTGGCAGATGGCATACCCACTTTGTGTGCAGCTTTTGCAATTGTGACTGCGCTGCGGTATGCTTATTCCGAATTCTCCAGATTGTCAGGGCGCAATGCAGTACGGGCTGAGTGGCACCTGATGCAGAGCCTTGACTCTTTTCCACACTGCAGAGCAGTTGGCTTGGGAGTGAGTGGGCGGCTGTATGTGGGAGTGAACCTGGAATTTGCCCGGCTGCCAGTGAACAACTCGGTTCATGCTGAGCAGTTTCTTGTGGTGAATGCTGTGCATCATGAGGAGAGGGCAATCACAAAGATGGCGGTGTCTGCTGCCCCTTGTGGCCACTGTCGCCAGTTTTACTCAGAGCTATGCTGTGCGGTGAGATCCTCATCAGGAAACAAGCAAAGCAGTAAGAAAATGTTTAGCACGATACTACTGAGCGGGCATGCCGACTCTGATTCCTGAGTTGCCAATTTGCAACTGCAAAAGAACTGTCGTCTATCAGCAACAGCGCAGTACAAAACACAAATGGAGCAGTGCGCATTCTTGCTTGCGTTGGCTGCGTGTCGTTGGCTGCTAGGGATTCCAATATTGGTTTGGCTGGTGCACATTCTCATCCTTACTTGTTTGGGCATGTGTTGTATTGTACTTTGCAAACACTGTAGCCATGGAACATGAGTGCCATTCCACTAAGTGAGGTGCCTTCAGCAAATGGGGCATTAGAGCAAGTGCCAGCAACTGTCTTGATTCTGGCACAAGACTTATGCAAACCATGTGTACATGTCATTCGCAGGAAACAATAGTGTTTTTCTTTGGAGGCAAGTCATTTGGGCTATCAGACATTTTGCCGCAGCGTTTTGGTCCAGCGGACCTTCTAACAGACCCTGACACTCCTCTCCTTCTTCAGCCCCAGCACAACCCCCTTGAACTCACTGCAGGTAGAATTGCTTGTGCACAAGCTCTGTCTATTGCTGAGAAACTTAGATGTAGACAAGGTCGCCTTATTTGATAAGTCTACTCACTCTCGTTTGCGCAAAGGCACTTACTTCACATGATGGGCAGTACAAAAACTGCCTGATGTTTGCACACAATGCACAAGCCCTGCAAGCAGTTGCTGGTAGAGATGCAGCATACATCCATGGTACAGCATAGAATGAGCTAGGCAGGCTCTCTCATGGTGTCTTCTTCTGGCCTGCTCATGGTCACCCGCAGCTTTAGTGTCCTTTGCTGCAGGACCATAGCTAATGGCTGTATTGCTCTAGATGCAGTGGTGGCACCTGTTTGACTTTGATCACAACTATGAGCTGGACATGCTCTTACAATCAGTGAGTAATGTTCTGCCTGCAGTCTGTCATTTACTGTGTTGATCTGTCATGCAGAGGCACAAGAGCTAGTGGCTTCCAGAAATGAGGTTCCTTTCCTGGAGGCAGTAAAGGCAGCTCTTCAACAGGCAATTCAATCCTACGCTCCCTACAGCCATTGCCCTTCAGGCCTGGCCATAGCTACAGCAGGAGGAGCAGTTTACAGCGGCCCTTACTTAGAGAGTGCAGCTTTCAATCCCAGCTTGGGGCCCTTACAGGCTGCTGTCATTGACGCTGTTACTGATGGAATTGCATATTACACAGAGGTGAGCGGGTTTGTCATGCCAATGCTGACAGCGCCTGAAGCAAGGTGGTCATCTTTGGTCACAATGGATGCAAAAATAACTGTTTCTGATTCAAAACGATGAAGTTGGCCTGTAGGCTTTACAGTTGCAATGTACAAGTTTGGAGTAGGCTGCAGGGTTTGAGCAGGATGCTGACTTAGGAGCTATTGTGCATGATTTTCAGGTGCAAGAGGTTGTGTTGGTGGAGGTGAAAGATGCGCATGTTCAGCATGCAGCCAATGTGAGGATCATACTGGAGCAGATTGCTCCCTCAGCGCTGCTGACGGTCCTGTTAACAGAGCCATCATGAGTGAAATCTGTTACTTAACAGCGCCAAGGCTGTGCGGGCAATGAATATGCACCTGCTGGTTGACTGAGGGGTCATGAGGAATTCATAGGACAAGGCATGTCCATGTCTGAGAATGAGTAACGCCTCATGTATGTAACGCCTGAGTTCAGATTACTCTGCAATAGGTCAATGCAGCAGATCTTGGTATGGCCGATAAGCAGTGTGACAGGTTTGCAATACTCGCATCGCAAAGTTACCAAACCTTTCACGCCCCGAGTGTTTGTACATCTGCAGTGACGTCTTGCTCGCCGCAATGCTTAAGTAAGCAAGTCAACGGTTGAGAGATCACCTAAGCGCTCTGCGGCACACCTGTCCGTGACGGTGACTGGTACCCACAATTGAAACCAACCATTGCACAAGGTGTCTGGGGTTGCTGTTAGTTACTGTCTGTCCCCTCCTGCATAGCTAGGCACGGGACCCACGTCCGAACGTTGTCTTCCAGGCCGTGCGTGAGGAGCTTGGGAGAGCAAGCGTTCCAACGGATGCACTTGCAGTAAGCTCCAACACCAGCACCCGCATCCCTGAGTCGACGAGGCATCTGCATGCTTTGATCCTGTAGCAGGGTGAATTTGCAGCTGCTGACAAACCTTGCAGTGCAGGCAATAGTTGAAATCAAAGTTGCAAGAGCTCCTGGAAAAGGTGCAATCATGATCACTACTGGTTGTGATCACCACTCACAGACTGCAAAAGCACCCCCCCAGCAGCGTGTTCCGCCCCACTTCTGTTTCCAAAGACAAATAGCTAGCCCTACCAGGATCTCACACAACAGTCAGAGCCATGACCCGCCCAGTCAGCAAGAACCCAGCCCCAACACACTTCAGAAGCACACTGCCACATTGCCACAGCCAATGACTGACAACCTCACGAAAGGATCTCAGCAACAAGGCTCAGTGTACCAGCCGCAGTCAGGCTATCCTGGGAATGATGAACTACCTGCACATCACACTGCAGACAGCAGCCAACAAGACAGTGCAGATCATAAGCAAATTTCCCTAGATGACTTGGAGGTACTTCAGCCGCAGTCATGCTCTCCTCTCACTGCACCAGCTGAAGACAAGTCCCATTCAGACTCAAGCAGTTCAGACAGTCAGCTCTGTGATGATCACATTGCGCTTGACAGTTTAGAAGCGATTGCAGATCAGCCGGTACCAGAGGCGGCACCAGCCCAATTCTTACAGCTCAGGCGTCCTCAATGTTCACGCATCACAGCTCAGCTGGTACCTGGTAGTGAGAGGCTTGCTGTTGATCCATCAAACCATGGTGGCAGCTGTCAGCACAGTGATCAAACAGCCAAAGCTGACCAGATGGATGTTGATGCAATGCCAAGCAGTAGCCCTATCCCTGGGCGTCACAAAACAGCTGGTGAGATTGGACCTGTTAAATGTCACATCATGAACATCTTCGGCTGGGTCTCACTGCAGACGCTCAAGAGCAGTTCTTCCATGTTGATAAAGTAAACCCTAAACCCTAAATATAACAATGCATGGGTGTGTGCCTGCTTCTTTTGGCTTTGATTCCAAGCATTTGCACAATGTCTTTGACAGGTGCATTGTTCAGTACTTAGGTCACCATTGTCTCCATGTAGCTGCTGATGGCAGTACATGCATTTAGCAACTGGAATGATACACGCTGCAGTGCTGGTATAAGAAAAGCAACAACTGAAAAGGAAAAAGTGGTCATGCTGCTGGTGTGCAGGCAAGGCTCATGATGACCTGCAAGCAGCACTTGGCAGATTAGCAGATGATCCAGTGGCCAACCTAGATCAACTACCACTGATCCAGTCTGCTCTTCAAGCCTCAGGTCATCACCGGCAGCAGCTGAAGTCTCTGGCACAGCAGATGGCACATGTGTTGCCACGCACAGTCTCTACAGACGGCCAAGGCATCATGCATGTGAATCAAGCAGAATTGCAGCGCCTGTTTGACAGCAATGATCAGGAGAGCCAGAGAGTGGCGCTGTCTGGAGAGGAAAGCAGGGTTGGTTTAGGTGTACTCATGATTGGGCTTTGGTGCCACAAACTCAAGCAACATCTAGCTGCACAGGTCATTGGTGACAGCAGCTTTGAAGCAATTGACTCTGCTTCTTCTTCCTCAGCTGCTGCTGTCAGCCAACCTTCTTCTTCTCCAATTTGTACGGATTTCCAGTCAACTGTCAAGTTGTCACACGCGGCTGCTGACAGCGGAAGCCCTGCGGCGTCACTTGAACAAGCAGCTGCTCGGACAGCTTCTCAGGAAGCCCCACCACAGGCAGTTGGTTCTTGGGCTGATCACATGTCTGTGACAGCATCAGATGCTGAGGAAGAAGAAGAGGCAACTTGCATACCGGATGACGTCAGCATGGTCTCGTCCATATTAGGGTAAACTCCTTTGTGTCTCCCACTGGTGCAACAGGGCCTGTCCTCACCTCACATCACTGCTGGTATGCTGACTGCCATGACAGCATTCCATACAGGCAGCTCTCAGGACTGTTCGAGAGTCTAGGGGATTACTTTGATAAATCAACAAATGCACAGGTGCCAGAATCTGGCTGCAAAGATGTCTTGCATGTTGTGTTGCTTGCTGCGTCAACTGACAAAACCACATGCTACATGTTGAGCCATTCCAACAACAACTGCAAATGCAGTGGATGTCTCTGGTTGCAGGCAAAGAAGTGCCTTTGCAGCTTCTGCAACTCTCACTGGACGCTGTTGCTGCCTGCAGATGTACCAATCAGGATGCAGCAGCAGCTGAAGAGGCGACCACAGAGCTGCGCAGCTACCAGCAAAGAGCCCTTGACCAAATCAAAAGTGGAGGGAACTACATTCTGGTTGCTCCCACAGGTGCGGACCTCATGTACATACCACAAAAGCATGCAATGTAAATTTGATGTGCTTGCCTGCTGCAAATTGCACTTGGCTGCCACTGGCTGGCAGGAACCTGCTGCTGTCGGTCAAAACACTTAGGCAACATGCCTTGATGCAGAATGACAGTGTCAGCCTACACTGTCTGAGCTATGCTATGATGTGTGATGCTGAAATAGCAACAGCAGTAATATTAATGGTAGTAAATGATAATATTAACTGATAATGACAGAAAAATAATGTGAACTATGCATTCATTCTGCCATTGCAATGAAGGAGGCCTGTCAAGAAGCACCACTACAGCCTGGAGATGATGGTGAGCAGCTGATTGCCAGTCACTGTTGTGTCACAGCATTATAACATGTGCCTTTGTGTGAATCAGCGCTGCAAGGCAAGACTGGCAGGACTACTGCAGGAGTACTACAACATGCAGGTCACTGTTGCAGGACTGCCAGGTCAGCTCATGCTGCACTGTGCCAAATCAGGCACACATCAGATGCCACTCACACTTGTGTCTCTTTCTAGTCTGGACACATTCCTTTGTGGTTTAGGACTCACTCTGAGGAGACATCAAAACTGCTCCCTGTGAGCAAGTTATTGCCTTGTGGCAATGACGACATCAGAAAGTCTTTCCTCCATTGCATGTGTCCTAAAATACCTCCACATGGAAAAATGTGCTTTACTAGTTCCCAGGCCCTGTTCAGTTTAGTTTTACACTGTAAAAGAGACGGTTCTTTACAAAGAAGAAACGTTTCCATACTTTGAAGAGCTACTTTGGCAATGCCACAAAACAACATGCACTAACAGTGATCTGATGCCACATAGGTAGCGGGAAAACCAGGGTTGCTGTTGAGCTGGCAGGCCTGTTGTTGCAGAAGAAACCAGAGGCCAAAATTGTCTTCCTGGCCACCACGGTAGGCACTGGCCCAGCAACAAGCAGGTAAGCTGTTGCTTTGTAGGAGCCTAGAATATGATGGGCTCCAGCTGACTTGGTGGAACAACGACATGCAGTTTGTGCCATGCTGTGCTTGAGCAGGTCTGATGGCCAGACACATGCAGCATGTCAGCAGAATGCAGAAATACATCTGTATATGTCTTCTTGCTTGGCCTGAGAATCTGCACCAACAACATGTTCTGTCTGTTCTGAGCCAAAGCACAACTGATACTGATGTTGCTGTGCTTGACTGCTTTGCTTGGATTCGGGTCAAGAATCGATGCCAATCAATTTTGGCACATGCCTTGATGCCGGGGTTTGAACAGCTGGCAAGACTTACACTGCCAAAGCTGCCCTTGCATTGCTGACATAGCCCTTCCTATGCATTGCATCCTGCAGAAGTGTTCAAGAGGGCAGACTGCATCACGCAGCAGTCCGCAAGAGTGGAGTGCTTTGTGAAGAGCTCATCCATGACTGCCAAGAGGTGGCGCATTGCCATTTGGTTGGACAGCGTGCTGGTCATGACTGCCCAGCAGCTTCTCAACAATCTAGCTGTCACAGCAGCCCATCTACAGCAGATTGACCTTCTGGTGCGAGCTACATTGCTGCTGCTGCTTTGCAGTATATGACAGCGTGCGGCAGTAGGTGCCAACATGCTGCACTCTCTTGCGTCTTAAGCCAGTGATAGGTGACAGCAACAACACAGTGCTGTCATATCTGATGCACGTATCACTTACCTTGTGTTCCGCACATGACATGATCTTCTGCTTGTATGGTACCTCTCTGTGACATACTTGCTGCAGAGGTAGTGTTACTTTGGTAAAAGCCTGCGAAAGGTGACAAGAACAGCACTCTTATTTCATGCACATAACATGTATCTTGTGACCCATGCGTGGTATTTCAAATGGCCTATGGAAGATCTGCTGCTGCTGCTACAGCTGCTGCATTGCTGTCTGCCCTGTACTGTGCTGTGCTGGGCTGCACTGTACTGCACTGTACTGTACTGTACTGTACTGTACTGTACTGTACTGTACTGTACTGCACTGCACTGCACTGCACTGCACTGTACTGTGCTGTGCTGTGCTGTGCTGTGCTGTGCTGTGCTGTGCTGTGCTGTGCTGTGCTGTGCTGTGCTGTGCTGTGCTGTGCTGTGCTGTGCTGTGCTGTGCTGTGCTGTGCTGTGCTGTGCTAAATAAACCCTACAAGCTGGCTGCAGTTTTGTTCTTATACTGGTGAGTGTGCCCCAGGACGAACTCTACTGCTTCCATGAAAGAAAACCCTAGATGTAGCCCACAGCTCCAAACCCATGCGTGCATGGTGCAGGTGTTAGATGAGTGTCACCACTGCTTGAAGGACAGCCCATACAGCCATATCATGCAGCACTACTACAAGAAGCTGTCACCCCAGGAGCAGGCACACACTCAGGTACGCCCTTTTACCTGCAGGTACGCCCTGTTACCTGCAGGTACGCCCTGTTACCTGCAGGTACGCCCTGTTACCTGCGGATACGCCCTGTTACCTGCGGTACGCCCTGTTACCTGCATCACAGCATCTGTGTAGTGCCACAACAGGACCTCATACTATGGGCTACTCCGGACTGTCTGTGCCTGACCCCAGGGGAAGACACACAACAAATGAACAATAAATGAATGCCAGATATGAAGAAGGGCTAGCTAGCTGAATCAGCAGCACATCATGAACTTATGCCTATGCTCAGCAGGGCTTGAACCCCATGTCTGAACTTTGTGTGTGACGGCTTGGGATGCGCATGCGTGTGTGTCAGTGCTTGACGCTGATTGCTCATTGAGGATGTGTTAGAGCGTTCTAACGCTTGCTGCATAGCAGGGGCTTCTTCACAGCAGTCATATAGTATGAGTATGACATTCAGCCTCAAAGCATGGTTCAAGAATTACCATGCTTACAGGTTGAGAATGCTTTCATGTAGCAGCAGTCCTGCCTGTAAATCTTTATTAGTCCTATGGTAATCATCTTGTGATGTACAACATGTAGATCCCAGTCTTGCCAGAATGTGTTGCTGTTGAGTGCACGGCTAAAAGGCTGTCATACACAATTCACACAATGTCAACCATGGATGGCTTGTTGTTTTAGAACCCTGATTTGTGTCATTCAGCTTCATCCTCTCTAGCTTCTGCCCTTGTTGCCTTGCCAACAAGACAGATGTTCATGAGATTTTACAAATATCCCTTGCATACAGGGGTTCTTGTCTATTCCATTGCAGCTATCGCAGAGCCTCATAGACTGCTGCTGCATGCTATCTTCTGTTCTGTGCAGGTTCTGGGATTGACAGCTTCACCTGGTGGGGATGTGGATGTGGTAAGCTTTTTCCATGTACAGATCTGCTGCAATCAGATGCAGGCAAACATCAGCCAGTGCTGATTCAGCTGCCTTCACAGGCTATGACACTTTGATACATGTGTAGGATGCACTGATGCAATTTGAGTTGCAATGCTGCATGCATCTCCTGCACATTTGTATCTGCCAAATGGATTTTTGCAGCTGATTTGCAGCTGATAATTGGCCCTCTCTCATAGACAATACTTGTGACAGCTTCTAAGCCTACTGCCTCCTCGGTTTCCCCTTGTATGGATGCATACGAAGGCAGTGATAAACTTGCCAAAAAGCTTGTAAATATATAAGCCACTTTGCCAAGCGCCATCACTGCCAGCCAGTGCATTCTCAGCTATCCAGGTTGCCGTCATCTCAGGGTGAGAGCAAAACCAACTTTGTCATTGCAGGATGGAGCTGTCAGAGTGCAATGTCAGCTGCAGAGCAATATGTGCGCCCAGTTTATAAACATTGACCCTGAGGATGTGGAAGTGGCCAGGCTTGTTCCCAGAGCTACAGACCGAGTCATCAGGTTTGAACCTCGGCCAGAGGACGCTGACTTCACCAAGAGACTGGCTGATGTTGTGCTGACACATGTTGAGGGGCTTGTGGTTCAGATGTCACAGGTGTTGCCAGGTATGCTGACTGCAAATTGTGGCATGGTTGTTGGCCAAGACCTTTGGCTGCACGTGTTTGATGCAGAGGGCACAGCTGCTGCTTGCTTGCTGTGCATTGGTGTGGCAAATCTAAAGCAGCTCAATGGTATGGTACTTTTCTGATCTGCATGCGTTATACTTGGTTACACCGGTATCTCAGCTGACATGTATGATGCATGTTTATTGCTGCTCAGATGTTGCTTGCAACAGTAGACACATTAGACAGATAGTAAGTCACACTCTCAAGACCTGCAGCTGTAGTGAACCTGTTATGCAACCTGTGACCTGAGCTGCACATGGCATTACACGTGAAGCTAGTATCTGCATACCACAAGAGGCCATGAACTTCAATGCAGGTGTCCAGTTGCCCTTCCTGAAGGCAAGGGTTGACATGACTGCTGGCCAATGGTCTCCTGACCTGAAGGCCTGGTTCAGAAGCCTGCTGGACCCTACGCACCGTTTCTCCCATACTCCCACAGTCTACTTCAAGCTGCTCAGAGACTGTAATGCAGCTATCCTGCTGACACAGAACCATGGTTTCGAGCTGGGACTGCAGTTCCTTGGACTTAAATGTGCTGCAGCTACTGAACAGATGCAAGACTGTGCACTTGTCACTGCTCAAGGAGGAGTGGACAAGCCCAGGGATGTGGTTACAGCGCTGCTGTGGGACCTTTCAGAGAGTGCATGTGACCTACCCAGGGTTTGCATTGCGCTGAGAGCTGTGCAGAGTTCTCTGTATGTGGGATTTCCAAAGTTCAAGGCGCTAGTCAAGGTTTTGCAAGACATGGTCAGCAGCAAAGACACGTTCCATGGGATTGTGTTTGTCCGGCAGAGGCAGGGTGTGCATGCTGTTGCTGGCTTGCTACAAAAGGTGCCTGAGCTTGGCAAGGCGGTGGCCTTTCACACCTTCACAGGACACCCAGCCAAGACCAAGGTACAACTGGCACAAGATGGTGCTGATGCTGATACAGCGGGCATGCCTACTCGCAAGCAACAAGAGGCCTTACAACGGTTCAGGGATGCAAGTGGGCGGGAAATTTTGGTGGCAACAGCTGCAGCTCAGGAAGGCTTAGACATTGTCAACTGTAGCTTTGTGGTCTGCTACAATGTGACAGAATGTGGGGTGCAACTGATGCAGTGGCGTGGGAGGACTCGCATGTTTGACTCACAAATCTTCCTGGTCATGGAGTCAGGCTCCTCAGACGAGGCTCTCTTCAGCAAGGCTTGCATGGAGGCAACAAACGACCGCCTTGCTCAGGTGCAGATAACAAAAAGCCTTTAGACTAGCCGCTGATGCAGTCAAGTGTGCAATAAGTAGCTGATCAAAGCTTTTTGTAAATTTACTGCTTGAAGCGTACTACAAACAAATGCTGTGCATGATACTCGATGCCCATGTTGCACAATGTAGCACTGCTTGGAAATGCCCTCTTTGCTTTCAATCTGACTGGCAAGGCATTGCAGTAGTTGTGTCTGTTTGTGAAATGATAATTGTTGCAACAGTCTAGGTTGCTTGCTCATGTAGCAGGGGCCGGCTGTGACTCTATCTAATGCATTAAAACATATGCAGAAAGTGTTTGATACTATTCTACTAGCCATGGCTTGAGGGAAGGCTCCCATGTGACCATGTCATCATCCCCTCCAAACCAGAGTTCTGCAGCAGCACAACATCGCTTGTTGCGTGTGCCATGTATAACTGGTGGTGCAACGTACATTGCTTGTAGGGGCAACTGGATGCCATACTGCAGCAGTGGCGAGAAGCACTTACTGGCTTCTCGCACT
>JAABUO010005899.1_pt1 | contig 14170 bp, 18 predicted proteins | sample 5559291 | NCBI WGS metagenome assembly JAABUO01 (sample SAMN10711878, study PRJNA513372) | rock metagenome | isolation source: Antarctica rocks | place: Antarctica: Victoria Land, Finger Mt sud | reverse complement strand
TTACTGCTGCCTTGTTTCTGTTGGGTGGGCTCTTCTTGGTCTGTCTTGAGTCCTCCTGAGCTTGGCGGTGCTGCCACTTCAGCCCCTCATACACCACCACCTTCAAGCTGCCGTGTTTCTCAGCCACCTGCCATCACATCCGCTGCTCAGCAAAGCTGTCTGAGTAAGAGCTAAGCTCTCAAGCTAACAATTTAGCAGCTGCTCGTAAAAGCGTTGGAGGCTTCCATGCAGTTGCTTTTGCGCTGAGCCCCAACAGGCCGTAAGAACACATCTGCAGCTGATAGTCAGAAGCTGAAATGCTGTCTCGTTATGGAGGGCTGCAAGCATATTGCTCCAGACCGGTGATAAGCAGCAAGAACAGCAAGCAGGAGTATGCAGAGTAATGCAGAATATTTCATGGCCACTATGCAGTGGTTGTTTAGCAGCACATTAGTGACCACTGTGGATGCAGAAAGCATGGCAAAGGGTACCTCATTGATCCATTGGTCTTTGAGCTGCATGGGACACACAACAAGATTGCTGCCTGGCACCAGCCCTGCCAACCTGCGGAGACCACCGTTGCCCATATTCTTAGCCTCTTCTTCCTTCACATAAGTGCCACGTGAACCGGTGACTAGACTGCTAGGCATGCTGCTGGATGCATGCTTCCCGGTGGAAACCCTTTCAGCATCTACATCAGCTTGTGAAGTGGACACAGCATCTACATCCATCTCTGTAAGGCCACCAGATGATAGCTTCTGAGATGCTTGGCTTGTGCTGGTACTGGTAAGGTGCTTTGGGCATTTGGTGGGGGAGGGGGTGGGGCGGGGGCGAGCCACCATGAGGGCATGCATCTCAGCTGTCTTGCCGAGACCCATCTCATCGCCCAGGATGCCCCCTGGCAGGGGAGGGGGTGGATGAGGAGGGTTCTGGGTCACCTGCCCTGCATACAGGAAGTTCTGGGCTTTGATGGGGCTGTGGCATGGTCCTACATGGTCAATGCCCTGAAGAAATGCATCCACCAGCTAGACTCAGTTGCACCCAGCATCCCAAAACAACTTGGCTGCAGCTCACACTCTCAGACTCCACAACAAGACTCTAGGCTGGTCAACCCCACCTTGATGTCAGAGGATGATGTGCACTAGCCGTGCATCAGCACAGACATACAGGCGCAGCAGCTCTGTCACTGCTATTGTACTACTTAGATTGGCGCTGGCTAAGAAGTTCGGCATGATCACCAAACAGTATGTCCTACCTGTGTAGCGATTCTCAAAGATGTGAAGTCCTGAAGGCAGCGTGACTGGCTGCCAGCAAGGGTGTAGGGCCCCCTCCGTCAACCCAAACATTCCTGCAGCTTCTGAATCTATGCTGTCTTGTTGGGAAGATGATGGGAAAGGGTCGCCGCTGCAGTCACTGCTCCCGCCAATTCGTTCCCGCCAACTCATCCATGCTAAAGCATGCCGCTGGTACGCATGCAGAGAGAGCTTCAGACCTGAGAACATCACAAAGCATCGCAGGCTGATGTTTGAAACTGCCTAGGCTCCCGTGCCTATTATGGTGTCATTTACAGCCAGAACAGGTTGTCAGTGCAGCAAAAAGTGGATTTCAGGTGCCTGTCTTGGGAGCAAGGGCATGTCTAGCATTGATCTGATGAAGGGTGGGGCTTGACAATGATGTACATCAGGTAGCAGCAGAGACGTGATCAATCATGGTCACCAATAGATCATCACATCTTGCATACCAGGGGGTTCAGGAGCTTGGATGGTCCAATCCGTGGGGCACACCATGCCCAGCAGATCATCTCTCAATCGCTCCTTGCGGGCTGACTGTACTGCCTCAGCAACTTCTTCCTGCACCTCTTCCCCATCAATGCTCATGGCATCAAGATCAGCTTCATCTGTCTGACGCTGGCCTGCAGCACCACATCAGGCTGTTCATGAAATTCAGAGGGCTCAGTTTCCGCAGACATGGAGGATATGCTTGGTCGTGCATCAATCATTCATGTGTCACACAGCGTGGCCTAATGTGTTCCCCATGTGAGCTGATGACAATATTGCAGCCAAGGGCGCTTATGTTGCACGACATGCTGTTTCTAGAACTATAGATTTGTTGCAATAGCTTATGCTGAGGCAGTTGCAATTCTGGCAGAAGAGGTTTTGTTCCAGGTGAAAGCAAAGTGGGCATGCAGCAGATGGCACGCTGCAATTAGACGAGTCATGAAACATTTTGCTAAAACACTAAAATAGCACAAGTGGGTGCTGCTACATGTTGTGTGCAATACAGAAACATGCATGCAACTGTGCTGACCTTGTCCTTCCACAGGCTGCTTTGACACAGCATCTTCTGATACTGCAGGAGATCCATTATTGATGAGGTGATACAGTAACACCTGTGCGGAGCCATCAAACACCTGCAAAGCAGCCTGTGTTGCCGTCGTCAGCTTGACTGACACAGCTGTGCATGCAGGCGCCTATTTGCAGGCGAGCAAAATACCATGACACTTGATGCATGTCTGTTGATATCATGTTGACTGCAGACTCTTGGAGGAGTGGACTCACCGGCTGAACGGCGTGCTTGTTCTTTGTATCTGCCTTCACTGCTTGCGCAAAGAAGCTGGGTAGCAGCAGGACTTTGAAGGCAACTGCAACCCTGTCTGCTTCGCCACAGTCACTGCTGTTTGTGTGTACTTCAAGTACCTGAGGGTCAAAAGGCCCGTCAGCACACAAAAAGATTTGCAAAGTCTGCTTTGCTAGCTGCCAGAAATCAAGCAGAACATCAGCAGATTGCCTGAAGCTGCAGTCGTTTGTCTGCAGCCAAACTTGCTAGCGCCAGCCAGAGGTTGTCTTCAGCTGTCCTTTTCTTGACAAGACCAGGCAGCTCTCGTTTTGCAAGCTGATGCTCTGCCTGCAGAAGCGGTCGAGCATCAGTACAACAGAGAAGGTCAGCAAGAAAATGAACGTGACGCAGGTCCCTTGTCGCGAGGCCTCATAGCACAAATCACCTTGAGCAAAGCAGCTTCTCGTTTGTTCACTGCGAGGCTTAGATGCTGTGCATTGAGTATCGGCTGGCATCTGCATCACATAGAGCATGGTGATCGGCATGCCACAGCTAAGTGCCGCATCGCCGCAAGGTACCAAGTCAAACAGTGATCAGTAACAGGACGTAACGGTAGCACGCAAGCCAGCGTTACATTCAGCGTCAAGGTGAGCTCAGCAAACTCCGTGCAGTCGAGCCATGTTGCAAACACTGCGACTCAACACTGGACGCTTGTACAGGGGCTTGCTCAGAACGTACCTGGATCCCTGCACTGCTGTCAACTCCCCTCGCAGGACACCGGCGTCCCAAGACTGTATGCTGCTCATGCCAAGCGTTGCTTCCTAAGCTGGTAGGAAGCCACGCTGGCGACGTGCAAGGCTTCCGAAACGGAACACTCTTTGACCAGAGCTCGCACTCATGACATGCAGTGATGCGCTCTGCATGCAAGAAGTTGCAGCAGAACGTACCCCGCCAGTGTTTATTATTTCCCCTGCCAAGGGCTAAAGAGAAAACTCAAACGCCCCCCTTGAGTCCAGGTCCTGATCAGTTCCAACTTCTGGGCTGCCTGACTTACTCTGGTGCGCTTACTCGTCGTGCTCTGATGGAAGCAGGGAATTGAGTGGCGGCACCAGCGCCGTTGGCAGGTATCGCAGTTCTAGCTGTGATGGAAGGAGTCAAGGTACACATGCCGGATCACTTTGTGCCTGACAAGCCTCTGCTGTTATGAGTTTGATATTGCCCTTTCAGTCGATGACACACGTGCACGTTCAGTGGTAAGGTTCTACCACTTATCATTCGATTTGACCGCAGGTCTATGTGCACAACACGGTCCCTCACAAGATCTCACGAAGCAAACAGTGGCAAAGACAGCTTCCTCGGTTGGGAGCAGAGCTGCTGGAGGTCTGAATTCAAGTCCGTTGAGTATGCTGGGCTCTGATCAACGTCGTCCCAACTCACCTGTGGTGTTGCAGAAACCATCCTCAGCAGCAACTCACCTACTCACTAGCACTTATACAGACTTGTCAGCAGATAGACAGGGTATGCCCCATGCACAAGTTGTCTCCGTGGCCTGGCTGGAAGCCTGCATGTCTGCCCAGACAAGAGTGTCTGAGTCGAGCTATACACTTGAACCATCAGGTCAGAGTGAGTAATCTGAGCTGACCCTGGCTTTCAGCTTATAACTTCTGTAAGCACTTTGTTGATGCCTGCAATGCCACTGCAGGAGCTCAGTCACAGCCAGTTCCCTCCACAAGCAAACAAGTATGTGTAAAGGGCAACATGAACCTGCTTCCTGTGTTGAATTTTGTGCCTGCTGAGCCTAACCACATGTACATGCAGGTACGGCCCAGCCTCGAGCTGCAAGCAAAGCATGCAATTCAGCTGATGGATGTCCAAAAGGCAGTGCTACACTTGGTCGCAGGAGAGCCTGCTCCACAGTGGCTGGCTGTAAAGGTTTGTTTTTCAGCAGTTGATGCAACAATGTCAACAAGGAGCATAAAGCATATCCTGCTGATAGCACCCTTGCCACAATTGTCAAGGTTGCTATATTCCGGTGCTGGCACTGACAAGATGACGTCGGGCTGCAGCACAAGGAAGCCATATCATCTGTGGTGGTGCTCATGCTGCCCGGCATAGATGAACACTTGTTCTCCAAATTTAAGGTATGGGTCTGTGTCTGTGCAGATTCCTTGTGAGATTGTTGTGCTGCTTGCAGTCAAAGCGTTGCTCATGTGTAACCTGCAATTCAGCTGAACAAACGAGCTTGCTGTTCTCAATCAGGTTTTGCGCAGGACAGAATGTGCTGCCCAAGATGACACACTGCCTTGGCCCTCCTGTGCGTCTGACAGCCAAGTACAGCAGCATCCACCCACGTATGTTTTGCGCTCTGAGCTCATATGACTGCTGCACATGTGCACACTGCATCTGAACAAATCTGGCCATGAGGCCCAAACCTGCAAAGCTGATGTTGTCATTCACCAGTACCATTTGTTGTGCACACCTGAACACAGCTGCATGTGCGCTTCTGCGCAGCACTTGTGTACAGATTGTTTCTGCATCGCAGCAAGTGCGATGCAATAGCTTGACTCACACATGCTGAAATGCGGCAGTGCAGACAACCCGATCACTGTTGACGGTTGATCCCTCTGCGCTGACTACCATCAACAAGCGCAAAAGGGATGCAGACACACACTGGGTCAGCAGTCAGGCTGAGGACAACAGCAGCAGCAAGCTTGCCAAGACAGTCATCAACAGTGACATCGCTAGCAGGCACCAACATGAGGGCAGCCAGGAGTGCAAGCCTGCTGTTGCGGCTGCCACAAACGACAGCACTGTCAGTCAGCAAGCTGAAGAAAGCAAAGACAGCAATGCTGCTCCTGCACCAACAGCTGATACAAATGTTTGTGAGCTGGCTGTGAATGCAAGCAGCAAACAGCAATTTGAATCAGACGCAGCCAGCACTCTGATTGGTCAGCAGGCAGATGATGGCGGGAGCAGTCAGCCTGATGCCCCCCCTGCCAACAAAGAAACTGGCAGTGATATGCAGATTGAGAACAACACCAAGCTGACTGCTTCACCCTGCCCAAAGGGCACTGCTGTCACTCAGCAAACCAAGGATAGCAAACCCATCATTGCCCACACCACTGGTAACAGCGAGACTGGTGCTCAACAACTCAAGGATGGTGAGTTTGCCGTCGAGCCTGCTGTGACCAACAACCTGGTCAGTCAGCAAGCTGAGGCCGATGTTGTCAAGCAAGATGTTGAACCAGGAGAGAGTCAAACCATTGTCAGTAAGCAAGGCGGGAATCTTAGGAATGACAAGTCTACTAGTAGTGCAAGTGATGCTACTGTCAGGCATGCCACCAAGGACAGCAAGCTTGCAAATGCTGGCAGTCATGATACGCTGAGCGCAGCAGTGCCAGCACCGCAGCACTCTTTGCGTCACTACCAGATCAGCCTGATCCAAATGCAAGCTGGTGGATATCCCCTTCCTATACAAACCAAAGGTGGCCAGGACGTCCTGCCTGTTGACTTTGTGGCTTCCTACCAAAATGGTAAGCATGCAAATCTAAACAATTGCATGAATGGCCGCTTGCAGGCAGCAACAGCTTTGATCAAGTCATCAATATAGCTTGTCTATCGATTGACTGTCATGTCAGGAGGTGCACCAAGGCAGTGTTGATTGCATGCCTATAGGTGAACAGGACAGCCAGCATCAGGTCATTGTGGCCGTGGATTGTGAGATGTGCTATACTAGCAAAGCCTTGGAGTTAACCAGAATCACACTTGTAGGTGGAGATGAGCAGGTATGTAAAGGTCATTGAACTTGTGCACCATGCCAGTCTCAGCTGTGCTGCATAACAGATTCACCTTGTTACTCTGAGCAACAACAGTTTTTCATCCCCTGGTTTTATGTTGCTTGCGACGTTTTGCATGCTTGACATACTCTGACGTCATATCGTTTGACGTGAGAGCAGGAATCAGTCTGATGTTTTGCATAGCTGTCTGCTGACCAGAGAGGTCGACTGTCCTTGAGTAGAACAATTCTGTGTAGTGAAAACCTACTTGGCTTCTCATTCAATTGATGCCAGACGGTGTAGTCTTGTCTTGTCTTGTCTTGTCTTGTCTTGTCTTGTCTTGTCTTGTCTTGTCTTGTCTTGTCTTGTCTTGTCTTGTCTGTTCTGTAATGAAGACAGTGCATTAAGCTGAAGTATATCCTGCAGGTCCTTCTGGATGAGCTGGTTCTGCCTGCAGAACCCATTGTCAATTACAACACTGCATTCTCAGGTGAGCTCTCCTGCCTGCTTTTGAGCACATCTAGCGCACCAAAAATTGCACAACTAGATGCTGAGAGACAGTAAATACTGCCTGACTGCGTCATGCTAGGCTTGTGTCTGTCTCTCTGTAACGCGTGGACTCATGAAACTGCATGAGCCTGGCAATGCACACTATTTCTGACAAGCAAAGAAGCTATCAAGCAGTCGTATACCGGCAGATACATAGCCCATCGTGGGGCACTCACGATGCCTCACACAACTGCAGGCATCACACCACAAATGATGAAAGGAGTAACGACTACAGTCTCACAGATCCAGCAACGTGTGCTGAAGTTTGTTGGTCCAGACACCCTACTGGTTGGTCACTCACTGGAAAATGACCTCAGAGTGCTGAAATTGGTGCACCTGAAGAATCTGGACACAGCCATCTTGTACCCACATGCCAGGGTAATGTTGCTGCTGCTCTACAGCATACGCGTCAGCACAATGGATGCATTGTTTTAGTTGAAAATCACAACTGCCCACTATCATCAGATGGCTGCAAATGACATACCTGCACATCAACGGAGTGCTGATCGAAACCAAACATTATTGTTTTTAAGAAGAATATGTGCTTTCTTTGCTCAAGGAAAATATTGAGTTTTGCATGTGTTGCTTTGCAGTGGCCTACACAGCAGCATTCCCTGCGCCACTTGGCTGCCATGCACCTGAGTTGGACCATTCAGCAGGGCAGCCATGACTCCAAGATAGATGCAATTGCAGCTCTGCGTCTTGTCAAGCTCAAGCTGCAGCATGGGCCCTTCTTTGGCACGTCCACAACTCCAGGGGCACAAAACCTGATGGACGCACTGCATGACAGTGGCAGGTCAGTGCTGCCTGCGCCTTCTCATCTCCTTCTGCACGGCTCCTTCATGTCCAACTGACTCAACTGTGAACATGTATGTACTGACAGTACTATCAGTATCATCGGCTTTGCTCTGTACCACCAGACTCCATGCTTGCAGACCATGTACTGAAGAACCATCTGCCTCCAAGCATCTTTCTATTAAGGCGCTGTTCATTGTCTAGGGTCACTTGTCTTGCCTGACAATTTACAGTTGTGTATACAATCAAGAGGTGGCCCCTGGTATGCAGGTCATGCTGCATGCTAGACAGGCCAGATGTGCTTGCTTGGCATGCAACAGCGTCCTGCCAGACACAGGCCTGCCTTTCAGACAATCAGACGGTAGCTGCAGCCTGCGAGTGCCTTCAGCAGGGCACTGTTGATTGCCTCTGGCTGCAGCTGTGGGCTCTAGCAGACCTGTACGAGGACAGGTCAGACTCAATTCTGTGTGTGCCTCTGTCTGATTTTTGTTGTCACTCAGCTCAGCCGGCCCAGCATGCTGCACTATATACATAGTGTGCATATATTTTACGCATACTGTACATGGTATACCATACACACTATATATATATACATACACTATACATGAGATGTGACCACCTCGCTCAAAATGTACACCTCCCTTGGACAACTCCTGGCTGAGTTGCCTGGGTATGTGTTTCGCGACTGGACTTCAGCTGCATAGCAAAGCCACTCTGTACAAGCCTGTAGACTGAATGTACCCCAGAGGATATATTTTCTGCCTGCATCACAGACGCAAGTCACAACGCTGTTTCTTTGCAGGGGTCATCGCAAGCGCAGCAGGCAGAAGTGGCCCTACCCCCCGGGCCAAAACCTTGATCAGGCAGACACAGTCAGCAGGAGTGACTGCTTGGAGCGCCTTGATGCGCAAGTTCACAAGGTCTATGATGCTTTGCGGCCAGGCAGCCTGCTATTGGGGGTCACTGGCCAAGGAGATACCACACACCAGCGCCACAAGGAGGTGTGTGTACCCTGCTTGTGATTGACAGCCATACAGATGTGCTATTTTAATGACCTGCCGGCTTGGGCAATTGGCTGATGACATCACCGTTTGAAAAATGCAGTCGCTAGGGTGCTTTGTGGTGTACGGCCTCATGCAATTTTTGTCACAGTGAGTGGTGTGCAGCTGTTGTATTTCAGCTGTCACAAATGCCAACAATGCATGTTTGCAGGAGCGTGCCAAGGAAGCACGGTATGCAAAGCAACTTGCCCTGGCAACCAACCAAACAGTGCAGCCGCAGCCTGGTGATGGTGGCAGATGTGATGGCAGCGCCAGCAGTGCTATGTGCTTCTGCATGATCAAATGACACTGGCCCTTGTCTGGGACAACTTGTGCGTGGGACACTGCCAGTCATTAAAATGAATCAGCACAAGCAAGAAATGTATCATCAACTTAAGCATTGATTCTGATTGACAACAGTGTGACCCCTCACGGTTAAACCCTGTCATACAAGGTGTTGCTTGAAGTTTTTGTGGGTAGAGTACTGTGAACCAGCTTAACACAGTTTTGCAGATTGATTGAAAGGGTCATCAAAATCAGGTTTCAAGTTTTGCCTTGCAGTACAGCGATTGACAATATGCCTTACGGTCTCAGCAATATGCCTTCGTATGTCTGGTCTCTCAGTCAAAACACAGATGTAAAAAACAGATGTTAGTGCAACAAGTCGAGCATTGTCCATACGTGTGGCTGAACAGAACAATCAGACAGATGAAGCATGCAGGGCAGCTACTGCAACAGGGCAGAAGGAACAAACGTGAATGTATCATCTAATGAACACCGTGTTTGCCCGCAGATGCCAGACGTTTCACCACGCTGTGCAGACATGTTCTGGAATTATGCCAAGTGTTGGTTGCTTGCATGCAATTAGTCATTGTTGACTAAGCCCTCTTGCTGTTCTGAATTCTAATGATACAGCTGGTGCCCACTCGGCGCGTTCGGCAGGCTTGGCTCCCGGTCCGGTACACCGCTCTCAAAATTGCAAGCGAGCTGCGCCAGTCAGGTTCGCCGTTCGTTTGACACGGCTGCCGCTGTATCGAGCGATCCCTCAGAAAGCTTGGCCCCGGTAGCCCCGGTAGCTTCTGCCTTGCAGTGAACTGATGTTCGGCCGACGCACTTCCCGTCAGGCAAGCTGTAATTGTTACGTGCTAGCATAAGCATGGCTATTTCGCGAAAGCCTGACAGAAGTTTCCTGCTTGAGCAGTGTCACCTTTTGCTCCGCTTAGGTTGGCAAACCTCCTGCGTCCTACTATCACTGCGATGGCAACACATAGAGATGTGTCCACGTAGGGATCAGAAAGTGATGGTCTGGGAGATGGAGTGGACTGGAGCGCAGTGCAAGACTTGGTCACACTTGTGCAACACAAACAAATTCTGTCTAAGGACACCTTAGCAGGCATCAAAAAGAGCTTAAAGTCACCATCTAAGAGCCATGTGTGCAAAACACTGACGACGCTGGATTCCATTGCTGCTAACTGCACCCCCAGCATCCGACTACAGCTTGCAGATGCAAAATGGATCGAGATGCTCATTTCTGCATGTTACAAGAATCCAACAGCAGCCTTACCAATCTGCCAGTTATTCAGCAACTGGGTCTGCAGCTATAGCCATGAGCAGCTTGGGCATTCTGCCAACTTTGCTTCTCAAGCTTTGAAGCAGAAAGGTTACGCTATACCGTCACCAGCACCTTTAGCATACCACATGGTGAGCCTTTGATTGAACCTGTATGCGCCTTGCCCTCACAAGCACTGGGTGCATTCTTGGCAGTGTCTGACCAGAGACTTACTGCTCACTGCTCAGGCAGAGGTAGCTCAGCAGGGCACTCCTATGATTGGCTTTCAGCGTGGCTTTGACTTTACGACTGTGGATCTCATGCCAGCTGCAGAGAGCTCAGGTCAGTCAATGCAGCCCCGTTTGGGCATCAGCCACATTCAACCACCCTGCCACAGTCTTGTTCTTGGCTGTGTGAGACACTTGACACATGCTTGGCTTGCTAGAGCCAAAAAGTTTTTCAATCTGTGTGATTTCTGACACAGGCTCTTTGGGGTCGCGACGTGGGTCTGGGGTCTCTAGGCCTGCTGGGCAATCGGCACAGCAATCAAGCCAAACGCAGGTACTTAAGCACACTAAGTTGTTTTGGCACAGATGCTTGGCAATTTAATATGTAGCAAAGCAGCAGCACGAGTGTCAAGCATGCATTTGATCTTTAGTCATGGCTGTCAACAACAGCAGCTGTGAGATGCTGAAGCATTGCGTCAACACCCAGCTCACTCCAGAAGATCCACACAAGTAACATGCCAACAGACTGTGCTGCATGCTGTGACCCTGCTGAAAGCCGTGGCCTTTGCACTGCAGGTTGGTGGCAACATGTCACAAAAGCTTCAGGCAATGCATCATGGGGTGCATGAGCTGCGTGAGATGACACAGGTGTGCCAGTCCATCATTGACGCTGGCCCAGCAAGCGCTGACTCAGATGCCAGTCAGCAGTGTCAGAGAGGGTGGCACTTAGCCAAGAAGTGCAGTGGCTGGGCCAATGAAGTCCAGGTGTGCTGCACTGCTGCTCTCGGTCACACTGCTGTGCTGTGCTGTGCTGTGCTGTGCTGTGCTGTGCTGTGCTGTTGCAATCTGTGGTCTTGTTTCACCTGAGCTCTGGTCACACAGCAGGCGCGCCAGCCATCACTCAAGATGCAGCTTGAGCAGAAAGCAGCAGCAGCAGCACCCTTGTTCAGCAGGCAGACATGTTTACAATCTTTGGAGCTAGCAGGCTTGTAGCAAGGTTGTTCTGCATAGGGCTGTGAGCAGAATTGCCTCATTGAGTGCGCATGACTGTTGCAACGCTGCTACATTCATCAAGCAGGCGCTGAGGTCTTCTCCGATATGTGAAGTTGTCACCGCATGTTTGTTCTGTAGGTGATGGTTGCCTGCGAGCCATCAGATAGTGTCCTAGCAGCTTTGCTGCAGATGAATGATGACCTGCTAGCAGCAGTCAGCAGGTGGGAGAGCACAGCCTCACACCTGGTCATGCAACAAAGCCAGTCAGCAGTACCACTGGCAACTGCATCTGCTCAAGGCTCAGCTGCCTCTTGTCATGCTGCCATCACCACTCCTGAGCTGTCAGACAGCAGCACAAGCAGCACATCAGACCTGACACCCACCCCTGTTGCATCAGGGGGGCTCTTCTGGAGCAGCAGCGGCGCTGCCACATCCAGAAACATCCCTCACGCAGCTACTCAGCAGCAGCTGCTGCAGCAGCTGCCACAGCAGCAGCAGCAGCCAGAGCAGCTGTACCCATTAGTGTACAGTAGTAGTGTCGGTGCACAACCAGGCACGAGCTCAGCAGCAAGGCAGGACCAGGGTTTGGGTCAATTGGCCAGCCATGGGAATTACCTAGATGATTTGGCAGGGGTACAGCCGCACTACCCCCATCAGACCCCAGCCTCAACAGACCAATCCCATGGCTCAGACACTACCTGGCAGGCCTTTGGGGCTGGTGGCGGCATGCCTTCAGCCCTGCCCTCTGAGACTGCAGCTGCCACCAGTATCAAGCAGGCTGAAGCACCAGGCAGAGCAAATGCTCCTCACGAGTTTCATGGCACTGTCTTGAGCTACAGGCTGGCAGAACCACAGCGCGCTGATGAGCCCATGCAGGAGCCAGAGTCCCCTCTGCTGAGAGAAGGCAACAGTGAGCTGCAAAGGCCAGCAGAGGGCGCAGCATCTTGGCTCAATGGGCAAGAAGAGGCAAGCTCAAGGGCAGGGCAACAGCTGTTTGACCCTTTTGCGGGTAGGCTGTTCCAGCCCACCTCTGCTGTAATCCCTTCCCCTGCTGATGAGACTGCTGTGTTGAAATGTGACTCCCCATAATCCATGGGGGTGACCCTGCATGACAGAAGCTTACGTCATGACTACACATGTATCACGCTTTGGGTTGTCCAGCAGCAACACGTGGCAAACATGACATTTCAGCCTTGAGCCTTGAGCCAGAGCAAGCCTGCTCGCTGTATACCTGTAAGCTCACCCTGAACATGTGCACAATCTGCAGTAGCCCAGAGCAGCAGTTTCTGGCAAGGAACCTCCCCAGACTCCCCTTTCAGGACTAGCTCAGCAGTGGACAGCCCATTTCAAACAGGGCAGCAGTCACACACTCTGATGCCTCCCATCATCAGTGCACCTGAACCAGCTGCTGCATCCACCCGACAGTACAGTGGCAGCAGCAGTCAGGCAGGGCAATTGGGCACAGATAGACTTGACCCCCCTCCTCATTCAGCCTACAACCCCACCCCTGCTCAGCCCCCAGCAGGGCTTTGGTCTGATCAAGATGCCTTGTCTAGCAGGGCTGCATCCAGTGACACCATAGGCAGCAGAGCACCATCTATACCATTGCCACAGTCTGCATCTAGTCGCAGCATGGCATCTTTGCCTGTGACACAGATCATGTCAAGTCAGAGTCTGGCATCTATGGCATCTGGATCAACAGCTGCACAGAAGGCCAGAAGCCCAAGTCCTGTTTTGGACCTGGGGCGGGAGGCGTTTCCGCAGGCCAGCAGTCAGGGCTTGTCAACAGCATCAGTAGTGGGATCCATCCAGGTTGAATCTGGGGTGCAGTCTTGGGGTGCAGGGGCTGGGCATGGCGCTGAGGTTGAGCAGCTGAGACAGCAGCTGCAAGATTTGGAGACACAGCATGAAGTAGATATGAAGCAAATGCAGGAGGATCATGCTGCTGGTGTGGCTGCCATCCAGGCTCAAGCAGTCGCCAAGATGAAAGAGCTGATCGAGAAGGTGGCGCTTGTAGTGTTATGCTTGTATGAGTTCTAAAACATCTCCCCAATGTAGAAATGCGTTTTTACTGTCCCCAGGCGTTTCTGAATTTAGATTTCCAGTGTAGGGATGACGTTTCTGAATTGAAACATATGGTTTGGGATTGCAAAGAGCACTTGTTACTCCATGCTGAGGCCGTCACTGTCAAACTGCTTGAGAAATCTGCACACCTTGGGACTCCTCAGGACCCCGCAGGTGATCAGCAGACAACATACCATGTTGCATGACCCTTTTGAATGTCAACGTTGACACTGGCAGCAACAGAAAAGCACACAAATAAGTGCACAGTTGCCTGACATTTTTAGGTCATTGGTGCAGGTGAAAGAGCAGACAGTGAGAGAGAGGGAGCAGGTAGACTTGAGGTTACAGGAGGCTCATCAGGCTGAGCAGAATGCGCTGGCCCACCTTCAAGCCAGCCGCAATGACTGCAGGTAGTGCCCTCTTGCCCAAATGCTGTCTCAGCACAATCTATCTCAGACTCGAGATAGAGCAGACTCCTTTGCCCAGGCATGGCCCAACCGTGCCAAACCATCTGCTGTCCCAAACTTGGAACCCCACAGACCTGGTCTGCTGCACACTGCTAGCATGGCTCCTAGAATGAAACGTGTGTGGCTGCTTATGTATGTGTGCATGCGTGTCTTGGTTCATGCATTCATAACTTCA
>JAABUO010005898.1_pt1 | contig 14170 bp, 14 predicted proteins | sample 5559291 | NCBI WGS metagenome assembly JAABUO01 (sample SAMN10711878, study PRJNA513372) | rock metagenome | isolation source: Antarctica rocks | place: Antarctica: Victoria Land, Finger Mt sud | reverse complement strand
TCGGGGTCCTCCGACCCGGAAGCTGCCGAGCAGCTGGACACCGCGGCGAACCAGCTGGCGCGGGCACTGCATGTGAAGGTGTACCCGCGGTTCCTCACCAATCGCGATCCGGCGTTGGGGCTGCCGATGGGCTGCCATGTCGCCAACTACCTGCTGGCGCCAGGGTTCTTCAACGACCGCCTTCGCAGCTACGCCGAGGACGAGCTGATGTCGGCTGCCGTGGCAGATCCCATCGGCGCGCATCCGCTGGTGGCCGAGGTTGTGCTGGACCGCTACGACGCCGCCCTCCGCGAACTGGCTGCCGCCGGCTGAACCCGACGGCCGCGCCGGGTCGGGTTGGGCCAGTGGGTTTTGCTGGCTCCGGTTGAGCTGGGAGTTGTATCTCTACAGGGTTTGTTGACAATCCCGGCCGCGGGCTGCACCCTGGCAAGGTGGCTTCGTCGTGCTTCCCCGGACAACCGTTGAGTTTGGTGCGCCGGCTGCACGTCGATTTGATGCGGTTGTGCACGTCGGGCTGTCAGGCAGCGTTCTGACCCGCCCCGACCCCCGCTGAGCCGTTGCCGAAAGCAGAGCCATCCCATGCACATCGATCTGACCCTGGCCGTCGCCGGAGCCCTGGTAGGGCTGCTCGTCGGCCTGACCGGCATGGGCGGCGGCGCGCTGCTGACCCCCTTGCTGGTGCTGTTCTTCCACGTCGCCCCGCTCGCCGCCATCTCGAGTGACCTGGTGACCAGCCTGGTGATGAAGCCGGTGGGCGCCGCCGTCCACCTGCGGCGGCGCACGGTCCAGACGGGCCTGCTGCGCTGGCTGGCGCTCGGCTCGGTGCCGGCCGCGTTCGCCGGTGCGTGGGTGATCGGCAGGGTCGGCCACTCGGCCCACGTCCAGTCCACGCTGAAGATCGTCATCGGCATCGCGCTGCTGGGCTCACTGTCCTGCACGGTTCTGCGCGCGGTGATCGACCGGCGTGGAGCGACCGGCCGGCCGAACGGTCCGCTGGTGGTACGGCCCGGACGGACCGTCGCCATCGGCGTTCTCGGCGGCTTCGCGGTGGGCATGACCTCGGTCGGCGCCGGTTCGCTCATCATCGCCCTGCTGCTGCTGGCCTATCCGCGGCTGTCGCCGAAGCAACTGGTCGGCACCGACATCGTGCAGGCGATACCACTGGTCGCCTCGGCGGCCCTGGGCCACCTGCTGTTCGGCGAGGTGCGGCTATCCATCACCGCGTCCCTGCTGGTCGGCGCGCTGCCGGCGGTGTACCTGGGCGCACGGCTGTCGGCACAGGCCCCGGCGGCGCTCACCCGGCCGGTTATCGCGGCGGTGCTGCTGGCCTCCGCACTGGCTCTGTTGCGGGTCCCCACGCCGATCCTGGTGGTGGCTGTGGTGGCCACCGGACTCGGCATCTGGCAGCTCGGGCGGGGTATCAGCGCGACGAAGGAGCCGGCCGCGCTCGAGCTGCCCGTACTCACCCGGGGCTGAGCCTGCTCCGAGCCGCGTGGCGTTTTCCGTAGCGCCTCAGACAGAAGCCGGAAGCTAGCCATAGGTCTTTTCCAGACTGCCGTCGGCAAGCGCCGTTACAGCCCGGAAACAGCGAAAGGACAGCTTCATGCTGGGCAACTCGAACGCCACCCGGCGCAGGCCCACCTGCTCGACGTCCGGAATCGCGGTCGTCATGGCGACCGGGTGGGTGGCGTCGAACTCGATCTCGAAGCGGTACGGCCCGTCCAGCGGCGTGAATCCGGTCACCGATCGTCTGCACCGGATTCAGCGCGCTCATCGCGCCCTGAAAGACGATCGACGCACCGGCCCACCGCACCGCCCGGAGCTTCCCCGCTTGCACCGGTCGATTCCTCACCGCACCCTGGCCGAAGCCCTGGTTGAGCATTCCGCCCCAGGACACCTCGGTGGCGTCACCCAGCCACAGAAAGGTCAAAGTGGCTTCGGAGAGGATGGTGCCTGGCCACCGTCAGGGTGGCGGACAGCAGGATCAGCGGCGCGACGTTCGGCAGCATATGTCGGACCATGATCTGCACATCGTCGGCGCCGAGCACCCGGGGCTCGCTCCACGAACGGCCGCGCCTCGACGGCAAGGGTCTGGGCGCGGACCAGCCGGGCGGTCGCCGTCCATGACGTGACGGCGATCGCGATGGTGATCGAGGTGTCGCCCTGCCCGATCACGGCGGACAGTGAGATGGCCGGCGGCAGGCTCGGCAGCGCGATGAACCCGAAAGAGCCGCACAAGACAGACCGAATGCTTACCCAGCTACTGCGGTCCGGTTACCTAGACGGCATAAGGGCAATCGTTACCGGTACCTTCTCCGGTTGCGGTCCGGTGGACGAGGTCCACCCCATCCTCACCGAGCGGTTGGCCGGCCTCGGGATGCCGACGATCAGACCTTGCGGTTACTCGATCCCCCGCTGGTGCCGGTCGGCAGCTGAGCGGGAACCCTTCGATCGAGCCGATCGCCGTTACCCTCGTGTAGCGTGACGGCACCGATCAGACGCCAGCGCTGGCCCGACGACGAGGACGAACCGTGGGAAGCAACGCCGGAGGTGCTGACCGATCGTCAGACCACCGGTCCGATGTCCTCATCCGGATCCGCGCGACCGTTCCGGAGCTCACACCGTCCGAGCACCGCGTCGCGCAATTGGCCCTGGACGAGCCCACCGAAAGCGCGGCCCGCACCGTGACCGAGCTCGCCCAGGCCGCTGACACGTCCCAGGCGACCGTGGTGCGGTTCGCGCAACGCCTTGGTTTCGGGGGCTATCCGGCCCTGCGACTGGCGCTGGCGGCGGCCGGGGCTGCCGAGCATGCAAGCTCCGTGGACACCGTCCCGGGCACCGATATCTCTGCCCACGACGACCTTGCCACCGTCGTCGCCAAGGTCGCGAACCTGGACACCAGCGCGGTACGTGACACCGTCTCGCAGCTCGACCTGTCAGCACTGGCAGCAGTGGTCGACGCGGTGGTGACCGCTCCCCGGCTGGATGTCTACGGCGTGGGAGCAAGCACCATCGTCGGCATGGACCTGCAGATGAAGCTGCAGCGGATCGGCCGGTTCACGCAGATGTGGTCGGATCAGCATCTGGCCCTGGCCTCGGCCGCGCTGCTCACGCGCGGTGATGTGGCCATCGGCATCTCGCACAGTGGTACCACCGCTGAAACAGTAAACGCCCTGCAGGAGGCGCGGTCCCAGCACGCGACCACCGTGGCCGTGACGAACTTCCCCAATTCCGAACTGGCCCAGGTCGCCGACCTGACGCTGACGACCGCCGTTCGAGAAACCACCATGCGGTCCGGGGCAATCGGCAGCCGAATAGCGGCGCTGACCGTGGTGGACTGCCTGTTCGAAGCGGTGGCCCAGCGTGATGTGCCAGCCACCCGCCGGGCGCTGCAACGCACCCGTGACGCCGTTGCCCTGCGGGCGCACCGGTTACCGGGCCGCTGACCAGCTAGCCGCGAGCCTCGTCGATGCGGGCGATGACGTGGCGCAGTCGGTGTTGCAGCCGATCGATCTCTGCCTGGTAGAGGGCACCGGCCCGGACGAGCGCGGCGATGTCGTTCGGTTGTGGTTGCCACGTCACGCCCCCGGGCCAGTCGGCCGGCGGCTGCCGCTCCGTGCCGTGTTCCTCATAGCCGGCCGCCAGTTGTGCGAGCGTGCCGGCCCGGTGGGTGTCGTCGTCGCGCTGCACCGGAATGGCCCGCAACTGGCGGGCACGCTCGATGGAGATGAGCTCCTGGCCGGTGCTGGCGGCGTGCGGACCGGTGCCGTCAGGTGTGGGCATGACGTCCTCTCACGGGGTAGGGCTTTCTGGGTGTGCTGTGCCAGTGATCACCGGCAGCGAAACAGAAACATCGGAGAAGTGGACGGCCGCGGCCCGGCGGCCGAGATGGAAGTAGCCGCCGCGGTAACGGGAATCGTCAATGGTCACGGAATCGGAATCGGCATCGGAATCGGAATCGGCGGGGGCTCGGTCGGTTCTGGTGACCGCCAGCCGCGCCGGTGTGACGTCGATGCGGAGCCTGACGGTACCGCCCGGCTCGACCAGCGCTGTCTGCGCTGATGCCACGGGCGTCGCGATGCCCTGGTTGACGCGGTGTATTTCCAGCACACCCGATCGGCGCAGCAGAACGTGGTAGCCGTTGAGGCCGGGGTGGTAACGACCTGCGTCATCGAACGATCGGTCGTCGACGGCGCCGAGGAACACGCTGCCGTACCCGTCCGGCGTCGCCGTATCGTCGATGCGCAGTGAGAGCGTGAGGCTGTACCGGTCGGCACTGTCGATCGGGCAGCCCCAGCCTTGCAGGGCGCCGCGGTAGTCATCCGCAATGGTCGAATAGCCCCAGTCACCAGGGGCACCGAAGATGCCGCGGTCACCGGCGATCGAGCTGGCCAGGTGGCCGTAGTAATAGGTGCGTTGCGCGAACGGATCCGAGCGCAGGACGGGCGAGCGTCCGGAGACATACAGCGGATCGTTGGAGAACAGACCGGCCACACCCGCCGCCAGCCACGGCGCCGCATCCACCCGGCGGTCGACCACCCACACCACCACGTTCAGACCGGCGGCGACGCCCGGTGCGACGAGGCTTGGCGGCAGCGCCGCGGACAGCGCGAGGTAGCGGATGCCGGACTTCCGCAGGCTGTCCGGGTCATAGTGCTCGGTGGCGGTCAGCATCATCGCGTCGGTGCCGGCGGCAATCACCGGGTCCAGTTCGGCACGCATGAACGACTGGACGATCACCGTATCGAGTACGCCATAGCGAGTCAGCTGCTCGATGATCGCCGAACCACCGCCGATGTTCTTGGCCTCCGGGCACAGCACTGCCCGCACCCCGAGCTCCTCCAGAACCTCGGGAAACGTCGGCACCCTCAGGGTGTTGGGCCATGCCTCGGCGAACCAGTCCCCGGCGTCGACGTGCAACACGCCGGCACCGGCCAAGGTGAGGTCGTGGGTGCGGCCCGAACCGTCCGTGGTGCGGTCGACGGTGTCGTCGTGCATGCACACCAACCCGCCGTCGCGAGTGAGCCAGCAGTCCGGTTCGACGACATCCACACCGACGGCCACCGTGGCCCGGTAGGCCTCCAGGGTGTTCTCGGGGCAGACGCTGGCCATGCCGCGGTGAGCAATCCAGAAAGGGTGCGGCAGCGTGCTCGCGCTGACCGGTGCGGCGCCGGCCCGAGAGCCAGCCGCTGCCAGGAGGCGGAAGGGGATGCTGATGTCCTCGCTGTCCGACACGCAGTCAGCATGGCATGCCGAGCGCGCACGTGCGGGTTCACCGGCACCGGCTGGGCGTTGTGGCCACGCCGCAAAATGCTATGGCTACAAATGGGACCCGTCAGCGGCTGTCGGCCGTTACTGGCAGCCGACGCCGTTTCCATCGCGGTCCAGGTCATAGATGTCGGGCCCGGTAACGGTGACCGGCCCCTCGACGTAGCGCGGGCCGTTGCCGGATCCACCCGCACAGTCGACGTCCGAGCCGGGCGCGATGCAGGGGCTGTAGCCGGGAGTGCAGTCCGACGAGGCGGCCGGGGTGGGTGTCGGGGTCGGGCTGGCGGCCGCCCGTGAGGCCTCGGCCGATCGCTGAGCCGCTGCTGCTCGGTCGGCAGCGGCTTGGGCGGCTGCCTGATCGGCGGCAGCTTTCTGGGCCGCCGCGGCAGCTGCCTTTCGCACGGCCGCCGCCTTCGCCACCGCAGCTGCCTTCGATGCTGCTGCCGCAGCCTTTCGCGCCGCTGCCTGGGACACTGCCGCCTGCACCTTCGACGCCGACGCCGACGCTTGCGCCGCCTTGGCCGCGGACGCGCTGGATGCCGCCGCTGCCGCGGCAGCGCTGGATTCGACCGCTGCCGCGGACGCGCTGGACTCCGCTGCCGCGGACGTGCTGGCCGACGCAAGACTGACAGCCGGCACCGGCGCCATCGCGGCGGCGTGGGAGGCTTTCGACGGGCTGGAAGTTCCGCAGCCGGTCACCGATGCGCCCACGGCGAGCACCAGGGCCCCGACCGACACCAGTCGGCGTAGCCGAATGGGGAAGTTGCCAGCGATACCCGAGCGGTCCATGTCCCAAGCCCTTCGGTAGCTTGAGTGCAAATTAACATCATTGAGGCCATCGTGGAGCGAATCTCCTGAATCGCAATGCCCCGTACACACGCAGCGTGGCACCGGACCAGGCGACGTTGTAGGTAGCGGCTGCCGGCGCCAGCGTGATCGCCGGCCCGCTAACCTTCATGCTCGGCGGGTACCGACGGAGGGGAGCTGACCACACCATGGTCCAGGCGCGCATGGGTGACCAGCATCGTGGTTGAGGTCCGAATTCCTGGCTCCAAATCCGTCACCGCTCGCGCGTTGTTCCTGAGCGCGGCGGCCACAGGCACTTCGGAGCTGCTGCATCCGCTGCGATCAGATGACACCGAGGCATTCGCGGCCGGACTGACGTCCCTCGGCTATCCGGTGCAGCTGTCGGAGTCGTCGTGGACGGTGACCGGGTCCGCAGCGGGTCCGTCCGGACAGGCGTCGGTGTACTGCCGAGATGCCGGCACCGCAGCCAGGTTCCTGCCCACGCTGGCCGGGTGCGGGTCCGGCCGGTTCCGGTTCGACGCATCCGAGCAGTTGCGGCGGCGGCCGATCCAACCGGTCACGGACGCGCTGCGCAAGCTGGGAGCCAAGGTCAGCTTCGAGGGCGCCGAGGACCACCTGCCGTTCACCATCGACACCAGTGGCCTGACGGGCGGCAGCATCGAGGTGGACGCCGAGGTCTCGTCCCAATTCCTGACCGGCCTGCTGATGTCCGCGCCGCTGATGCGCGACGGCCTCACCATCCACGTGCCCCGGCTCGTGTCGGCTCCCTACATCGAGATGACCGTACGGATGATGGCGAGCTTCGGAGTGCGGGTCGAGACCGACGGCACCACCTTTGCCGTGCCGCCCCAGCCGTACTCCGCACAGCGGTACGAGGTCGAGCCGGATGCCTCGACCAGTAGCTACTTCTTCGCCGCGGCGGCCCTGACCGGCAACTCGATCACCGTGTCCGGACTGGGCTCGGCGTCCCTGCAGGGTGACGTCGAGTTTGCCCGCATTCTGCAGCAGATGGGCGCCGAGGTCGACTTCGGCGAACGGCACATCACCGTGACCGGAACGGGACAACTGCACGGCATCGACGTCAACATGCGGGATGTCTCGGACACCATGCCGACGCTGGCCGCGATCGCACCGTTCGCCGACGGGCCGGTGCGGATCAGCGACGTGGCCAACACCAGGGTCAAGGAATGCGATCGGCTGGAGGCCTGCGCGGTCAACCTGCGCCGGTTGGGCATCCAGGTGAGCACCGGCCCGGATTGGATCGAGGGGCAGCCCGGTACGCCCGAGCCTGCGCTGATGGAGTGCTTCCGCGACCACCGGATCGCCATGAGCTTCAGCATCACCGGCCTGCGGACACCCGGCATCACGCTCGATGACCCGGATTGCGTGCGAAAAACCTTTCCCGAGTTCCACGAGGTGCTGGCCCGGGTACGCCAGGCATGGGGCTCACCCGCGTGAACGTGGTACTCGAGAAGTAAGTGACAGCCCAGCGATAATCAGGGGCCCAACCGCCGTCGGTGGTGGAGAATCTCCGATCGTGCTTCTCTCGGTCTCGACCACCCATCGCCCGGCGACCGATCCGCGCTGGGCCAGTACGTCAATGACCGCCCGTACGCCGCCTCGTCCATGATGTCGATGGCTCTGTCGAAGGTTCCGGACCGCGATGACCGGTCACTGTGATGCCAGGCCCGAGCTCGCCGAGGCGGCTATCCCCTTGGAGATCAGGGTTCCTCGGACGACCCGAACGTCGGTCCACCGACTCAAATGGCTGTCTTCACCAAGCAGTCGACGAGCCAGGAAGCGGTCGCGTGAGCGGCGAGCTATCCATTCCGGAGCTGAGCCTGGTCGTCCTCATCGGAGTGAGCGGTTCGGGCAAGTCGACCTTTGCCCGCACCCACTTCCGTGGGACCGAGGTGATCTCGTCGGACCTGGCTCGCGCACACGACGTACTCCCGGTGGTGATCGTGCTCGATGTGCCCGAGAGCCTGTGCGTGCAACGCAATGCGGGTCGAACGGACCGGGACTTCGGCGCGGACGTCATCCGCCGGCAACGCGCCCAGCTGCGGCGCGGGCTACGGAGCCTCAAGCGTGAGGGCTTTCGTACGGTCCACGTGCGTGAATACCTGCGGATCAGCTACGGACCGGACTACACCGAGCCCGCGAACACCGAGCGGCTGCGGCAACGCAACCTCGGGCACAAGCGGTCCCTGGCGCTGCGCGAATACGCCCTGGGACTGGAGTCGTTGGACCGTGCCGTTCGAGGGGAGCCGCTGTGGCGCATCCACGAGTGCGTCTTCGCCGTGCTCGCCCTCGAAAGCGAACCGGTCGATCCCAGACTCTGACCGTGAGTCGGCCGTCGTCCGTCGCGTAACGCTGGCTACCTCAGCCGACCAGTGCGGACAGTGCAGCCTGCAGGCTGGTCGCGGGGCGGCCGAGCAGCTTCTCGAGGTCGGCGGTGCTGCCGTCGAGTTCACCGTTGGCCGCTCCGGCCTCAAGGGCGGTGACGAAGTCGGCGGTGCCTTCGTCCAGGCCGGCGGCAAGCAGCCCTGCCCGGTACTCATCCAGGGTGACGGCCCGGTACGGCAGCTCCTGGCCCGCTACGGCGCTCAGTGCCGCCGCGAGCTCGCGGAAGGTAACTGACGGACCGGCGAGCTCGTAGACAGCGGAGTCCGTGTCGTCGGAGAGCAGGGCTGCGGCCGCAGCGGCGGCGTAGTCGGCGCGAGGCGCCGCAGCGATACGGGCCTCAGGGGCGGCACCGATCACTGCCCCGACCTGCCGGTAGGTGGGCAGCTGGTCGGTGTAGTTCTCGACATACCAGCCGTTGCGGAGGAGAACGGCCGGGATGCTGCTGTCGGCGAGTAGCTGCTCGGTGAAGCGGTGCTCCTCGGCGAGCGGCATCGTGTTGGTGTCGGCGCGCAGCAGGCTGGTGTAGACGACGCGCTGGACGCCGTTGGCCTGGGCGGCCTCGATGATGTTGCGGTGCTGGGTGGCTCGCCGCCCGACGGCACTGCCGCTGATGAGCAGTAGCCGGTCCACGCCGGCCAGTGCGGCCTCGAGCGCGGTGGGGTCTTCATAGTCGGCGATGCGGACCTGCACCCCGGCGTCGGCCAGCGGCTATGCCTTGGTGGCGTCGCGGACGACGGCGACCAGATCGGCGGGGGCAACGCCGCGCGCGAGCAGATCAGCGACAACGAGCTGGCCGAGCTGGCCGGTGGCTCCCGTGAGGGCGAGGATGGTCATGCGGTGACTCCTGGCTATAAGGGCGAGTGTTCGAGGAGGTAAACGCTTGAACTTTCAATAACAAACGTACTCCGCACAGGTGACCCTGTGGACTTGCCGCAGTCAGGCACCCAACAGTTCTCCAGGCGTCCGATGACGAACTCGACGGCCGGAGTATCGACGTCAACCTTGCCGGTGCGCAGTGCCTCAAGCAGTGCGCGAGGTTTGCGCGCCAAGTTCGGATAGCGACGGTCTCATCAGCAAGCGGTTGCCGCGCCAGCGCTCGGCGGCGACGAGGGTGTGGACGTCCGCTCGTGGCGCAGGCCGCACTCGAGCGGTCTGCTCAGAAACGCCATCCCGTCGCGAACGCGACGTGCTGACGGGTTGCCTGCTCCTCAGCGTCAGGCTGCGACCATGTCGCCCACGACACCGCCCGAGGCATGCTCAGCTATCGAAACTGGACGCTGATGTCGACGCTGCGAATGCTGCCGCGCAGGGTTGCCCGCCGGAGCTCCGGACGCGAGAGCCCCGGGTAGCTGAACGTGGCGGGGCCCCACCCGTATCTCGCGGAGCACCCGCGCGGACGGGACGGTTGTGAGTGCCGACGGGGGAAGGCCGGCAAGGTCCAGGCAGTACTTTCTGCGCTCTTGGCTATGCCGCCTGCGCAAGCCAACATGGAACGGTCTGCGCTGGACGTGAGGGTGCCCGACTCCCCCGCTAGGGCGGGGGTGCTGCGACTCCCGCTGGCGGGGGGTCGCAGCGGATGGCGAAGACGCTGCTAAAAGGGCGCAAGAATGATTCGTCGATCTGCCCGACTCTTCCGGGGTACCTCGCGGACGCGATCGGGCAGAGCCCCAATCTCATACAACCTGTCAATGCCGGTGCGAGATGCCGCGAATGCCTTTCCACCTAGGGCATACGTGAGAAGGATTGCGCTGCGAAAGCCGACTCACCACGTGCTGACGTGAGGAGGAATTGGAGGTGGGCATGCGGGACCTGCCGGACACGTTCACCCCCGCCGAGGCGATGCCGGAGGGCCTTTCGCGGCAGCGCCTGTGGGAGCTGCAACGCGATGGCAAGGTCGAGCGTGTCGCCCGGGGGCTTTACCGGCGGACCGATGCGCCCCTTGCCGACGCTGACCCGGAAGACTCACCGACCTGCTGCGCCGCGCAAACACGTTCCCCCGGTCGAAGGGAGCCATCCTGCACGCGATGCAGGTCCTCCTCTAAACGTACGCTTCATCAGCAGCAGTATCACTAGGGAAAGGCGTCGCCATCAGCCCCCGTCCCGCGAACGCCAAGCCAGCCGGCCGCGCGTACCTGGCGCTCGGCAAGGCGGCCAAAGCCGCGGACCGAACGTTCGCGGAGTACCTCAGGCTGTACGCCCTGGAAGGCTTCCTGCTCCACCTCGCACACTCCGAGCGCCGCAACCAATTCGTCCTCAAGGCGGTGTGCTCCTGGCCGCGTACGACTTCCGACGCCGACCGCAAGTCCCCAATTGTCGCTCACTTTGCCGTGAGCTGCTGGAGGAACCATGTTGTCAGGATCTCATCGACCTTCCTGGCCGCGGGCAGCTGTGGGGCCGGTTCCAGCCCGGGCTCGTCGGCCAACGGGTGTGCCAGGTCCGGCACAGCGATCAGCTCGACCTTGTCCGGGTGCGTGTATCGCTCGCGTAGAGCATGGACCAGGTCAGCCGCGTCCGTCCGGAACGTTGGGTGGTCCAGTTCGCCGCTGACGAGCAGCAGCGGCGGTCGTGCCGTGACGTCTCCGGCGCGGGCAACGAAGTCCAGTTCGTCAGCAGTCTTTCCGGACTCCGCGGTCCACGGGTATGGCTGCCCCAAGAGGGCCTCGATGACCCCGACGGTGGACCGTGCCCGCACGGCCGGGTTAACCAGTGCGACCGCCCTAATCGGAGTCCGCTGCGTCGTCAGAACCTCCAGCGCCACGGCTCCGCCGAGCGAACCGCCGAGGATGCCAATTGGTTCGTCGTCGACCGGCAGTTGATCGCGCAGGGCGGCCAACGCCGCGGGGAATTCCTCGGCGGCCTGGCGAGTGAACGGGGCCGCATAGGCCATCAACGGGTCTTTGCGGATTAGTTCGACGGCGGCGTCGACGCGGCCGTCAACCATCCGCGCGCCGCACATAGGCATGCCCAGGTGGACCCGCCAGGCAGGCACTCCGGTCATGGGCAGTGCGGCCGCGAACGCCGCGTCTGTGCGGGGCGCGTCCAGCATGTGCCAAGTCACGATCAATGGCGCGGGACCGTCGGTGGCTCCGGCGGGTGGGAGTGCGGTGAAAGGTACGCCGGCGGCGGTACCGGTAATCGCTTCCATGCGTCCTCCACGGTTCGCGGGTTGTCAGGTCACCGTAGCCAGCTCGACCGGGTCGCGGCTCTGCTTTCGCCAATGGCGAACCGTCCCGGACGACGTATTTTGGCGGATCGGCACTCCCAGCGGCTCCCCGCCGCAGACGCAGCCAGCGGCCGCAACGGGACTGATCCGACGAAGGCCCGAGCCCGGCCGCACACCGCGCGGGCACATCCGCGGACAGGCTTGCCGTGCCGGCGCTAAGGTCTGGCGAGGCGGCGAGGCCGGCCGGAAACTCTGCGGAATGGCAAGTTGGCGTGCCGACGACCCTGCCGCCGTAACAGTCCAAACACACCGCTACGAACAGGGAAAAACAGCTATGTGGCCAGGGGCAGGATCGAACTGCCGACCTACCGCTTTTCAGGCGGTCGCTCGTACCAACTGAGCTACCTGGCCGTCCACCTTCGCGCACGTGCCGCGCAGGCGTAGCGAGCTTACCCGATGCGCCCCGGTGCCGAGCCAGGCAGCTACCCCACCCGTACGCACCCCCGCTCGCCCCCCACTACATTCCAAGATCAGACACCGGGGTTTACGAAGGGTGTTCCTCGTCGCGGTCGGATGGCAGTTTGCCCTTATTCCCATAGTGGATTCGTCGTACAAGGGACGACACGTTGTGCGTGCTCGTATCGCCTCGCGCCACCTCGTGCGCGTCCAAACCGCGTCCAAATTGGGCACCAGATGAGCACGAACTACCAACCAGGGCCACACTGTGCGCACAACCGACGATGAGGGGTCCCACATGACCACCCTGACCTGGTCCCTCCGGACCGTTATCGTTGCCACTCTCTGCGTGCCCCTCGTGGCCTGCACCTCACCAGAAACCCCAGGCCCGGCCCGCGCTTCAAACGGACCCGTCGCCGGGATCACCAGCAGCACCCAGCCCACCGGCACCATCCCGGCCGGGTCACCATGGGCGGACCTCGTCATGGTCGGCAAGGTCACCGTGGACTCGGTGAGCCTGTTCCCGTCCGCCACCGTCGAAGTGATCAACCACTCCGCGGTCCGCTCCGACTACGCCATCGACGTGGCCCTGGAGTCAGCGAACGGCAAGCGGCAGCTCGACACCACCACCATCGGCACGTTCAACCTCGAACCCGGCCAGTCAGCGTTCATCGTCGCTGACTTCCTCAATCGGGAGCACCCACCGCAGGCCGCGCGCCTGTCGGTGAAGACGATCCAGCGCGTCCCCTCTCATTAGAGAGGCGCGTCACCACCGGCCACTACGCCCGCGCGTGAACCCAAGCGCCCGCTCGGCGGCCCGCTTCTCGACCTCACCCATCGAAGTCCAGTGCATCAGGCACGGCCGCAACGGCCCGCACGCACAGCCGATGCCTCGCGGCACAGTCGTCGCCGACCTCAACCGAGTCCGCATGGTCGCGGTCACCGGGTGCCACCCCCAGCCCGGTCGAGGTCGGCGATGCCGGCGCTGTGCAGCTGCGCCGCGATGGCATTGAGGCGGTCAGTCGGCAGCACCTTGCAGACGTCCGCTAACGTGCGACTCGGGGCGGCCGCCCACAGGTCCCCGAGTTGCTCAGCCAGCCGGGACAGCGCGACACCGCGGCCGTACAGCGCGGCGCCCAACTCCACCACCTGCCGGTGCGTCATCGACAGCAACGACGGCACCTCTGGGGCTGCTGTCGGCACGCGGAGATCGTCCACGATCGCTCGGCAGGCGGCGGCCAGGCCATCGGCTGCTGCTTGAAGCTCTGCCGCGGTGGCGGCGAGCTGGGCCACCCGCGCCATGCGTACATCGACTGGAGCGTCGGCGCTCATCAGCCGTACCAGCGCCTCGACCACCTCGGGCCGTGGGGCGGTCATCGGGCATCACCAGGTCGGCTCGCAGCGCGGGCCACCGTGCACAGCGGGCACTTGCAAGGAGCAGCCGCCCCGCGGCCGTTGTGGGCGATGCCGGGCACCGCGCGGTCGGCGGGCGCCACCCGGTGCTGGATGCCAGCAGAGGCGACCAGAGCACTCAGGCCCGCATTCGGTCGGCCTGCCACCCGCATCGTCCGAGCCGCCAAGCTCGCCGTGTAGCAGGTCGCGCACGTGCCGGGCTTGTGCTCGACGCCCAACGCACCAGACGCGACCAGGGCACGCTCACGCCCGGCCGGATGCACCCGCGCACTGAGCGCGGCGGTGATCACGCCGGAGCACGTCGAACACGGGCGCCCCAGTAGCCGCATGGTCGCGTTGTCCCACGTGGGAGTCGGCAGCTTGCGGACGGACGCCTCGCTTCGAGCGATGCACACCCGGCACACTCCGGCAGGAAGCGGCCGGGCGCTGGCCACGATCGCCGGCAAGCCGAAGCTGGAGACCAACTCTGGTGCTTGCCGCTCCAGCCGGGACACCCGGCCCTGCCATGTGTCCGGGACCGGGGCGAGGTCCGGCGATCCGAGCGCGGCAGCGATAGCCCGGACCGACCCCGTGCCTGCCCCGGTGTAGTGAGCCGGCGGTGCCAGGTAGCCGATCACCTCGTCGGCCAGGCCACTGCGGTCGCTGCGGAACGCCCGC
>JAABUO010005897.1_pt1 | contig 14174 bp, 10 predicted proteins | sample 5559291 | NCBI WGS metagenome assembly JAABUO01 (sample SAMN10711878, study PRJNA513372) | rock metagenome | isolation source: Antarctica rocks | place: Antarctica: Victoria Land, Finger Mt sud | reverse complement strand
CCCTTTCCGGGGGCGCACAAGGTCATCGCGGCCGTCGTGCGCGCCTATCGCGACGCCTATCCTGCGGCCACGGTCACGCCCGACGCCATCCTCGGCCCGAGCCGTGCGGCCGACGTCGCCCGGGCGCGCCACCTGTGCGCCTACCTGCTGATGGAGGATGCGCGCCTGACGTGCGTGGCCACCGCCACGGCGCTGGGCAACCGCGATCACAGCACCATCCTGCACAGCCGCGCGCGCGTCGCCGCCGCCCTGGGCTGCGACGAGGCCCTCGACGACCTCCTCACACGGGCACGCGCGGCCCTCACCGGCCGCGTCGACGACACCCGTCTGCAGGTGCGCTGCGAGGAGCGGCGCCGGCGCGGCCTGGAGGAGACCTCTCCCCGCGAGTGGGACGAATACCGCTACTGGCGGCTGCGGGCGCTGCGCTCCCCGCGCCACGGCGCGACGGGAGGTGCGTGATGCCCTTCGCCCGACCGACCACCACTGCCACCCCCGACGAGATCTTCGAGGAGTGGGTCCACGTCCTCTCCCACGCCGAGTTGCTCGCGCTGCTCTACGTGGTGCGCCGCACCCTGGGCTTCAAGAAAGACGCGGACAGCATCAGCTACACGCAATTCCTGCACGGGATCGTGACGCGCGAGGGCAAGGTGCTCGACCGCGGCTGCGGCATCAAGAGCCGGAGCACGCTAGCAGCCGCCCTGCGCCGGCTGGAGGAGCGGGGCCTGATCCGCAGCGTGAAGACGCAGACCGCCGCCGGCGACCAGGCCACCACGCGCTATGCCCTGTGGTTCGTCGTCGCCGACGAGCGCGACGCCCCCGCAAGCCCCCCCAGCGAGGCCGCGGGAGAGGGTGGTGCGCCAACCGCACCAGGGTGGTGCGCCAATCGAACCACCGGTAGTGCGCGGATCGTACCACCGGTAGTGCGCAGATCGTACCCACAACAAACAGTCGAGACAACAAACACGAAACAACAAACAGTTCTCTCGAAACGAAAGGGGGCCACACACCCCACTGCCGCTCTCGACTCGACCGATTCGACCATATCAACAGGAGGTCTGACCTCCATGGCTACGACAGGGGACAGCCTATCGCCGGTCGCCGCGGCGGTGGCCGACCTCTCGGTCGAGTTCGGCGACGACGCCCCGCAAGCTAGCCGGACACGCGTGGCGAACATGCAGCGCGCGGCCGGCCTGGCTGACGCGGACCTGCTGCCGCTGCTGGACGAGGCAGCGGCGATTGCGCGGTCACAGACGACGACAATCACCAAGCGGGGCCGAGATGGGGAGATCGTGCGCATGCCCTACCTGCTCGCCACGCTGCGGGACCTCGTCGACACGCCCGACGCGCCCCTGGCCAGCGGCGTCGGGCGACCTGACCCACCGCTGTTCGGGGCCGGGCCGGGACCGGGTGCGACCAGCGCGGGCGCGCTGGTCCAGCCCGCGTTGTCGGGTCCCTGTGCGCCCGGCGTGGTTGCCACGGCCGCTGTCGCCGGGGACGATCCGCCGGCGGACAACGCGGCCACGGCGCTGTGGCGGGAGGTGCTGGGTGAGGTGCGGGAGGTGCTGACGCCCGAGAACTACGCCGTGTGGTTTGCCCCGGCGTGCCCCCTCGCGCTGGAGGGGGACGTGCTGCGGGTGGCGGTGCCGTCGTCGTTCCACGCGGACTGGTTAGCACACAAGCTACGCGGGCGGGTCCAGCAGGCGCTGGAGCGGACGGGCCACGCCGACGTGCGCATCGTGTACGCTAGCGCGGAACGGGAGATGTCCCCGCCGACGGGGACGTCGGGGGTCCCGGTCTCCTCCCTCGTTGCCGCGGTTACCGCGGCCCGTCCCCTGGGTTCTGCGGGACGAGCGTCAGACGGTGATCGCCCCCCTGCGGGGGACAGGTCACACCTGGTGGGGGGCTGTCCGTTGTGTCGTGCCGCGCCCTGCCGCTGCCGGCCAGCGGAGCGCGCGCGCCGGGTGGGCGTGGCGTGGGCAGGGTCTCCGGCCGTCGCGGGGAGGGGCGCCCCATGACCGCCTCTCAGCAGCGCGCGACGCCGGCGATCGGTATGCGCGACGGGGACAGCCGGGAGCACGGTGCCGGTGACGCAGCGCACCGGCCCCTGCGCAGCCCGGTGACGTGGTTCGGGGGCAAGGGCCACCTGGCGCGGCACATCGTGCCCTTGCTGCCGCCGCACGAGTGCTACGTGGAGCCCTGTGCCGGAGCAGCAGCCGTGTTCTGGTGGAAACCGCGTGCGCCGCTGGAGACCCTCAATGATCTCGCCGGCGACGTCGTGCAGTTCTACCGGGTGCTGCGCGACCCGGCCGCCTTTGAGCGGTTCCGGCTGCTCGCCGAGCTGACGCCCTACGCGCGCGAGGAGTTCGAGGACTGCCGGCGGGCGTGCCACGACGCCGAGGACCCGGTGGCGCGGGCCTGGGCGTGGTTCGTGAGCGTGCGGCAAGCGTTCGGGGGCGCGACGGGCGCCGGGGCGGGGGAGGCAACGCGCACCGGCTGGCGCTATAGCGTCGGGGCGGGGACGGCCGCCACGGGGACGGCGGCCAGCGGGGCGGCGCGGGCTGTGGGAAGTTGGGGGTACAATGCCAGCAACGCCAACGGGACGCGCGTGTCCAGCGCGGTGCGCAAGTACCTGGGCGTCGTGGAGCGGCTGCCGGAGATTCACCAGCGGCTGCAAGGGGTGCAGATCGAGCGCGGGGACTGGCAGCGCATCTTGGCCGCGTACGGGCACGCCGGCGCGCTTGTGTACATGGATCCGCCGTACGTGTGGGAGACGCGGCGGGGCGACAAGAAATACGCGCACGAGATGACGATGGAGGATCACCATGCGTTGACGGCGGCGCTGCTGGCCTCGCCGGCCCTGGTCGTCCTGAGCGGGTATCGCCATGCGGCGGTACACGGCCCGCTGGAGGAGGCCGGCTGGGAGCGGACGGACATCGACGTGCCGATCAGCGCGGCGCGGCAGCGGGTGGGCCTGCGCCGGATCGAGAGCGTGTGGCGCAACCCGGCCGCGCTGGAGGCCTGCGCCCGCGCGCGCTTGCAGCCACGGCTATTCGAGGAGACGGAGCGAGAGCGATGATGAGGGAGCGGAGAACGGACAGAGCCACCGGTCATGAGGGCAGTGGCGCCGGGCGGAGCGCAGCGCGGACGGACGCGGCGCGGCCTCGCGCGCGGGGCCGTCCATCGATCGCCTCCCCCGACGGCGGCCACCTACGCCGGGGGCGCACCTCCCTCGTCCAGCGTCCGTTGGAAGTCGCGCAGCCACTCCATGACCGTGGGGAATTGGTCCGTGGTGATCTCGCGATACGAGGGCACGCGAAAGCGGCGATAGAGCTCACCGAAGAGACCCTGGTAGTGGTTCTTCGCAGGGTCCCGGTGCGTCAGGGTCTCGGCCAGGGCTTTGATGTGCTGCGAGATCTCGGCGGCCTGCGCCGGGGTAATCACGTTGCCGGGAGTGAGCACGGCTTGCATCGCCTTCACGTCGCGCAGCAGGCCACCGACGACGGCGGCGGCGCGGTCCAGGCGGCCGTCGAGAACCTGCACGTGGTCGCGCACGCCGGTCAGGTCCCGCTCGAACGCGCGCTGCTGGTGGGCCATGTGGGCGATCGCGAGGGCCATCTGCTCGATGTACTCGAGGGAGGCGGGCGCCGCGGCGGTGGGCGGCGCGGGCGCCGGGGGGCCGGGGCGTCCCCAGCCGATCTCGGCGGCGAAGGCCTCGTACACGCGCCGCTGCATCCACCGCTTGTAGGCGATCAGGCGCGGCCGCAGCGCGGGTTTGACCCGGCTAGGCTCCAGCGTCCCCAGCCACAGGGGCACGCTCTCGATGTGCAGCGCCTGTACCGTCTGCGGCCCGCCGGGCGTGGCGAGGCGGACGCGCCGCAGGTTCTCGGCCAGTACCTCGTCCGCCTTGATACGCGTGATCTGCATCTGCGAGGCGATGCCAAGGGTGTGGCACAGCGGGCGGATGGGGAGATAGATGTCCTGCCCCGCGATGAGCGCGGCCGGGATCTCCTCGTCGTCGACGATCGTGACCAGGCGCTGTTCGGTGGGCACCAGGACGGCCGTCGCCGGCGCGGCATCGCCGTCCGCCGGGGGGAGTTCCCTTGTCCGCTTGCGCCGTTCCGGGTCTGTCGCAGGCATCTCGTCCTCCTCGTTGATATGAAGGGTGTATGTTTAGCATACACCCTTAGACTGAGGGGTGTATGGTCTCCATACACCCCTCGCGCGGGGGGGGCGACGAGCGAACGGTTATCCATAAGCGGCGCGGAGGTGACGGCATGACGGCGGTGATCAACGCAGCGATCGGTGTGCTCGACACGGACGGCTTGCATCTGCCCGAGCGGCCGCTTGTCCCCATCACGGGAGCGATCCGGCACGTTGGCGACCTGTATAATGGCGCGCGGCGGCATGGGCTGACCCAACTCTGGCTGACTGACGCCTGGGTGCGCGGGGCCGACCTGCCCGCCACGCTCGAGGCCGGCGGACGCTTCCGCGAGGTGCGCCACCCGTTCGTGAGCGACGGCCTGGCCGAGTTGCATGCGTTCCCCGAGGCGCTGGGCGCCTGGCTGGCTCTGCGCAAGAAGGGCGAGGCGGGCTCGGGCGTGTCGCTCGTGTTCCCGCTGTACGACGAGCACGCGGTGTGGGGGCTCGACACGGACGGGGCGACGCTGCTGGCGGCGCTGGTGGCCTACGCCGGGGCGGTGGGCGCGCCGTACTACAGTTCGCCGGGCCGCACGGGGACGGACCTGCTGCAGGAGCTGGGCAAGCGGGGGGCGGGCGCGCAGCGGGAGTACCCGGAGCGGCTGCCGGGGCCGGCGGGGCAGGCCGAGACGGTGACGGAGCTGAGTTGGCTGCGCACGCTGTCCCCCGACGAGCGCGCGAAGCGGTACCTGCACTCCTACGACAAGAACGCGCAATGGTTGAGCGCCGCGGGCGTGGTGGAGCTGGGCCTGTCCGGCATCGAGGAGCGGCGCGATCCGGCCGGCAAGCTGCCCTTCGACAAGAAGGCGCCAGGCTACTGGTTAGCGCGCATCGCCGGCGCGGAGGAGCGGTGGTGCTGCACGCCGACGGTGGCCTGGGCCATCGAGCGCGGCCAGGCGGTGACGATCCGCGAGGCGCACGTGTGGACGCGGCACAGCCGGGCGATGGAGACGTGGTACGAGCGCCTACGGGGGGCGCGGACGACGCTCCAGGCGGACACGACGGCGGCGGGGGCGCTGGCCCTGCGCGCGCTCAAGCTGACCTACAGCCTGACGATCAGCGGCTTCAACAGCCCGTGGCACCGGGAGAAGCGGAGCCCGTTGTACCGGCCGGACTGGCGGCACGCGATCCTGGCGCAGGCCAACGCCAACCTGTCGCGTGCGCTGCATAAGATGGACCTGGCCGGCTACACGCCCGTCGCCGTGCATAAGGACTGTGTGTACCTGGTCTCCGACGAGCCCGATGCGATCAAGGCGTGCCCGCCGTCGGTCACGTTGGGCAGCGGCCTGGGGCACTTCAAGGTGCAGGACGCGGCGCTGCCCCTGGAGGCGGTGCTGCCGGCGTTCGACGGCGCGCGTGGGGGCGGGGTGGGGACGCTGCTGCGCCTGGTGCGCGACGCCAAAGCGGCGCGGGGGACGCCGTAGCATGGCGGACCTGGCGGGGGACCTGGCGCGCGCGTACGAGGCGCGGGTGGCGACGGCAGAGGTGGAGCTGACGCCGGCGGCGATCCGCACCTTGGTGCGCCAGCTTGGGGGCGGCGAGGGCAGGAAGCAGGTCGCCGAGGGCAACAAGGAACTGGCCGGCCAACTCGGGATTTCCGTGCGGACGGTGCAACGCTGGCAGAAAGAGACCGGCGAGGCCCGCAACATCGCGCGCTCGACGCCGGGGCTCAAGATCAGCGTGCGGGGCATCGCCACGGCGGAGCAGCGGCGGGCGAACGTCCAGCAGGTGCGGCAGCAGGTGATGGACAACGGACTGGACGTGGACGGCTGCCGGGTGATGGTGCTCGTTTACAATGAGGAGCGCGCGCGGCCGCGGAACATCCCCCCGGTGCATCTCTCGGGGGAGAGCTTGATCGAGGCGTTCGACGCGCTGGAGGATGGGCAGCCGGCCGGGGCGGCGGAGGCCTTTGGGGACGCCTGGCTGGCGGCGTACGGGATGGACGTGGACGCGGAGGTGACCGACGTGATCGGGACGTTCGGCGTGGGCTTGTAGGGGCAGCGACACAGGCCGCGCAAAGGGGTAGACCATGATGGTCTACCCCTTTTCCCGCCCCCTCACTTTTTTGGGGTACACCCCAGATAGGCAGATAGGCGCCGATTCTTGACGCCACGTTTCAGCGGTGTTACGATGCCAGTCAAGCGCGTGAAAGTGATGTCATCAGTGCTCTCGTCGCATGAGCTGAACCGCTCTCGTGGCGTGAGCCGAGCGTGAGGAGGAGATAGAGTTCGCTAGATCTGGCACGGTCTTTTCGATGGGGCGGAGGGCGTGTTTCGTCCGGCAGGCGACCGGTCATGGCCTCCGTCCACGCATCGTCATAGTAGGGCAATTCACAAGGAAGGGGATTTGCCATGCATGGACAACGCGGGATGCTGGCCCGCTCTCTGATGGCCGCGGCGCTCCTGACGGTAATCGTCGGGCAGAGCGGCTACCACGTGGCGCGCGCCGGGAGCGGCGCGCGCGCCAGCCAGCCCATCACCTTGACGCTATGGTATTGGAACCGCTCAATCAGCGATGCGCTGCTCGCGCAGGCCGCCACACAGTTCCCCACCATCACTAAACAGGCCGAAAAAATCGGCGGCGACTATAACGCCAAACTCCGCACCGCGCTGGCCGGCCAGACCGACGTCCCCGACATCGTCGGCCTCAACTCCGATGTCTCCACCTTTTTCCCCGATGAAAGTCAGTTCGTCAACCTCCTCGACGCGGGCGCGGGCGCGGTCAAGAGCCAGTATCTGGGCTGGAAATGGCAGCAGGGCATCGCGCCCGACGGGAAGATGATCGCCTTTCCCATGGACACGGGGCCGACGGCCTTGTTCTATCGCGCGGACCTGTTCCAGAAAGCCGGCCTACCGACCGACCCGGGCCGGGTCTCGGCCATGATGCCCACGTGGGACGCCTACGTCCAGGCCGGCAAAAAACTGCAGGCCGCGTTGCCCGGCGTCCATATGCTGGACAACCTCAACACGGTCTTTACGCAGATCATGGCGCAGAGTCCCCAGCAGTACGAGGACCAGGCCGGCCGCTTCATCGGCGACCAGGCCCCCGTCCGGCGGGCGTGGGATTTAGCGGCCAAGGCCCATGACATGGGCCTCAGCGCCGCGACTCCCGGGTTTACGCCCGATTGGAACGCGGCCATCGCCAACGGCAAAATCGCCTCGTTCGTCGGCGCGGTCTGGATGGAAGCTATTCTCAGTGACGCCGCCCCGGCCACCGCCGGTCACTGGCGGGTGGCCCTCGCGCCCGGCGGCGCGGGCAATAACGGGGGATCCTTCCTGGCCGTGACGACGTACTCGCAGCACCCGAAGGAGGCCCTGGCGGTCATCATGTGGCTGGAGTCGCCGCGCAATCAACTGCGGGGCTACACCGATTTGGCGCTGTTTCCGTCGACGCCCAGCGCCTACAGCAGCCCGGCGATGAACCAGGCGCAGTCCTTCTATGGCGGACAGGATACCACGACGGTCTTCGCTCAATCGGCCAGGAACGTCAAGCCGGCGTACTTTGGGCCGGACTACGACATCGTCAATGCGGTGTTCCAGCAGGGGATCACCAATATCGACGCGCTGAATGAGAGGCCCCAACAGTCCTGGCAAGACACCATGAACGAGGTGCAGCGCGAGTTGTCGCATTAGTCCGCGGGGGGGATAGACCAACGTCCGCGGGGCAGGAGGGATAAACCAATGAGCACGACGACAACTGACGCGGCGCTCGGCCGGCGCGCGCGGTCGCGATCCGGGAATCTGCGGCGCGACATCGCCCGCTACCTGCCGCTGTACCTCTCCATTTCACCGTTCTACATCCTGTTCGCCATCTTCGGGCTGTTCCCCATCGCTTTCTCGCTGTACCTGTCCCTCCAGAAATGGGACGGCATCGGCGCCATGACGCCCGTCGGCTTGAGCCAGTACCGCTTCCTGGTCACGGACCCCTTTTTCTGGCGGTCGATCGTCAACACCCTGGAGATTTGGGTCATCTCGACCATCCCCATGCTGTTCCTGGCGCTGGTGATCGCCTTCCTGCTCAACTCGTCCTTGCGGTTCAAGGGGTTCTATCGCGTCGCGTATTTCCTCCCCAACGTGACCTCGATCGTCGCGATCTCCATCATCTTCGGCTCGATCTTCGGCAACAGCTTCGGCCTGTTGAACGCCCTGTTGACGGCCGTGAAGCTGCCGGCGGTGGCGTGGTTGACCTCGGAATGGGGCATCAAGATTGCCATCGCCTCGATGGTGGTGTGGCAATGGACCGGCTACAACGCGATCATTTACCTGGCGGGATTGCAAAGTATCCCGACCGATCTCTATGAAGCCGCGCGCGTGGACGGCGCCAACACGCGCCAGATTTTCTTCCGCATCATGATTCCGCTGCTGCAGCCGGTCATCCTGTTCACCGTCATTACCTCCACCATCGGGGGGATGCAAATCTTCGCGCAGCCGCAGGTCCTCGTCGGGAACACCGGCGGTCCCGGCAACGCGGGGTTGACCATGGTGCTGTATCTCTACCAGCAGGCCTTCAGCCACAACCTCTTCGGCTACGGCGCCGCCATTGGGTGGGGGCTCTTCGTCATCATCGTGCTGTTCTCGGCCCTCAATTGGAAGATCGTGCAGCGGCCCGGCGCGGGGATACGGTAACGGAACGGTAACGGAACGGTAACGGAAAGGAAAGAGGACCATGGTCGCACGGAACGTCGAGGCGAAGGAGCGCACCGTCGTCGCGGAGACGGCCCAGCGCAAGGTGACGGTCTCAACCCTGCTGCTCCATCTCGTGCTGCTCTGCGGGGTCGTCATCTCCATTTTTCCGTTCTACTGGCTCGTGGTGATGGCCACGAACACGGCGAGCGCTATCTACAGCTTCCCCCCGACGCTGACGTTCGGCACGCAGTTCTTCACGAACATCAACCATGTCCTGCAGAACATCGACTTCTTCGGGTCGTTCGTGAACACCGTGATCGTCGCCGTCAGTTCGATGATCTTGGTGATGTTCTTCGACTCGCTGGCCGGCTTCACGTTCGCCAAGTTCGAGTTTCCGGGCAAGAACGCGCTGTTCCTGATCCTGCTGGCGACGTTCATGGTACCCGCGCAGCTATCGGTCGTCCCGCTCTTCGTCATCATGGCCCACTTGAGGTGGGTCGGCTCACTGCAGGCCCTGATCGTCCCCGGCGCGGCCAACGCGTTCGGCATCTTCTGGATGCGGCAATACGCCGGCGGGGCGATCCATAGCGAGTTGCTGGACGCCTGGCGCATGGACGGATGCGGCCATTTCCGGCTGTATTGGAGCATCGGACTGCCGATTTTACGGCCGGCGCTGGCCTTCCTGGGCATCTTCACCTTTATCTATGCCTGGAACGACTACTTCTGGCCCCTGATCGTGCTGGTCAACCCCCGGCGGCTCACCTTGCAGGTGGCGCTGTCGCAACTCAACGGCATCTACAGCACGGATTACGGCATGGTCATGGCGGGGACGTTGGTGGCCACGATCCCGCTGATCATCATCTTCATGCTGGGCAACCGGCAATTCATCGGCAACATCGCGGCCGGCGCTGTGAAGAGCTAACGCCTGCCACCAGTGCGGGATAAGGACCTTCCCTTGATCGATCACGATGCGCCCGTGCTGCCGATGCTCTTTATCGGCGGCCTGAAGAGTTGGGAACTGCCGGAACTGACCGCGCTCAACACGTTGCCGCCGCACACACTCACGATCCCCTTCCCCGGCGACGCCACGGACACGGGCGATCCATCCCACTCGCCGTGGTTCCACCGTCTGAACGGCGCGTGGGAGTTCAAGCTGCTGCCACGCCCCGAGGCGGTGACGGAGTCGGCGCTGGTAAGCGATGGCTGGGCCACGATCCAGGTTCCGGGCAACTGGACGATGCAGGACTTCGACATCCCCCACTACACCAACGTCGTCATGCCCTTCCCCCAGATGCCGCCGCGGGTCCCCGCCGCGAACCCGACGGGCCTCTACCGTCGCCGGTTCGATCCGCCCGCGTCCTGGCAGGGGCGGCGGGTGGTGCTGCACATCGCCGGCTGCGAGGGCGCGTGCTATGTCCACGTCAACGGCCGGCCCGTCGGGCTGCACAAGGACGCGCGCACGCCCGCCGAGTACGACGTGACCGACGTCGTTCGCCTCGGCGAGACGAATGAACTGGTCGCCGTCGTGCCGCGCTGGTCCGACGCCAGCTTCGTCGAGGATCAAGACCACTGGTGGCAGGCGGGCATCCAGCGCGACGTCTTCCTCTACGCGACGGATACGGTCTACCTGGCCGACCTGTCCGCCCACGGCGACCTGACGGACGATCTGAGCGCGGGGCTGCTGCGCGTGCGCTGCACGCTCGACAGCGTCGGCGTGACGCCCGAGCGTTGCCGCGTCGACGCGCGGCTGTACGACGCGCGGGGCGCGGCGGTCTTCGCGGAACCGCTTGGCGCGACGTACGAGCCGCGGGCGGACGCGTGGGGTGTGCGGCGCTTCGTGCGCCCCCTGCTCACGCTGGAGGGGCGCGTGGAGGCGCCGCTGCTCTGGTCGGCCGAGACGCCGCATCTCTACACGCTCGTCGTCACCGTGCACGGGCCGAGCGGCCCTGAGAGCGCCTCTTGCCGCGTCGGCTTTCGCCGCGTCGTCGTGCGCGAGCGCCAACTCCTCGTCAACGACCGCCCGGTCCTGATCAAGGGCGTCAATCGGCACGAGCACGATGAGGCGACCGGCTCGGCCGTGAGCCGGGAGCTGATGGAGGCGGACATCCGGCTGATGAAAAGGTTCAACGTCAATGCCGTGCGTACCGCGCACTACCCGCACGACCCGTCCTGGCTGGACCTGTGCGACCGCTATGGGCTGTACGTCATCGATGAGGCGAACGTCGAGGCGCACGCCTTCTACCATGAGCTCTGCCGCGACCCGCGCTATACGCGGGCTTTCGTCGAGCGAGTGCGCAACATGGTCGAGCGGGACAAGAATCACCCGTCCGTGATCGCCTGGTCGTTGGGCAACGAGAGCGGCTACGGGCCGAACCACGACGTGGCGGCGGCCTGCGCACGGAGCCTGGACCCGACGCGCCCGTTGCACTACGAGGGCGCGATCTCGCGGGGGAATGGCGAGGACTGGGCCGGCGGCCGCCCGGCCACCGACATCATCTGCCCGATGTACGCACCGATCGACGACCTCGTCGCGTGGGCGCACTCCGAGACGGACGATGCGCGTCCGCTGATCCTGTGCGAGTACTCGCATGCCATGGGCAACAGCAACGGCAGCCTGGCCGACTACTGGGCCGCCTTCGAGCGATACCGCGGGCTGCAAGGCGGCTTCATCTGGGAGTGGGTCGATCATGGCATCCGGCGCGCCGACGCCCAGGGCCGCGCCTACTGGGCCTACGGCGGCGACTTCGGCGACCAGCCGAACGACGTCAATTTTGTCTGTGACGGCCTGGTATGGCCCGATCGTACGCCGCACCCGGCGCTCTACGAGTACAAGTATCTGATCCAGCCCGTGCGTGTCGACGTCGACGCTGCCGCGCGCGGCGCGCTGCGGATCGTCAACCGCCAGGATTTCAGGGGCCTGGAGTGGCTGTGCGGCGCCTGGGAGCTGACGGTCGACGGCGCGACGGTGCGCTCCGGCGCCCTGCCGGAGTTGCAGGCAGGCCCGGGCGAGGCGCGGGATATCGCGCTCGATCTCGCGACACCGGCGGATGTGGCCGGTGAGCGCTTTCTCACCGTGCGCCTGTCCCAGCGCGAGGCGACGCCCTGGGCGCCCGCCGGTCACGAGGTGGCGTGGGACCAGATCGCGCTGCCTCCAGTCGCGCGTCCGGCCGCGCCGGCCGTCGCGCCGGCGGCCTCCGTCGAGGACGAGGTCGAGGACGAGGACGAGGTCGAGGACGAGGACGAGGACGAGGACGAGGACGAGGTCGAGGTCGAGGTCGAGGACCGGCCCGACCGCATCGTGCTGCGCGCGGGGGGCATCCGCGCCGAGTTCGACCGGACCACGGGGATGCTGGCGGCTTTCGGGGCGGGCGCGGAGAACCTGCTGCGGCGCGGGCCGTTGCTCAACGTGTGGCGCGCCGCCGTCGACAACGATGGGCTGAAGCTGCGGGACGACGCCTGGAATGCAGGGAGGCCGCTGGCCCGCTGGCGGGCGCTGGGGCTGAGCGGCGTCGCGCACGAACTGCGCCGCATCGGGGTGACCGCGCGCGGCGCGGAGGAGGTGACCGTCGAGATCGTCCACGCGGCGTCGGGGCGCGGGCAGTGGGACGATCTCATGCACATTCACCGCTACACCATGCGGGCCTCTGGCGAACTGCGGGTCGACAACGTCGTGCGGTTGGGCGACGGGATCACGGACGTCCCCCGCGTGGGCGTGGGTCTGGTCCTCGAGTCACGGCTTGAGCAGTTGGCCTGGTTCGGACGCGGCCCGTGGGATAACTACAGCGATCGGAAGGCTAGCGCGACCGTGGGGCGCTGGCGCGACACGGTCTCCGCGCAGTACGTGCCCTATATCATGCCGCAGGAGCACGGCCACAAATGCGATGTGCGCCGCCTCACGCTCAGCGATGCACAGGGACGCGGGCTGGAAGTCGCGGGTCACCCGACCGTCGAGTTCTCGGCGCTGCATCTGAGCGACGACGATCTCTTCCAGGCCACGCACACAATCGATCTCACCCCGCGCGCGGAGATCTTCCTGAACATCGACGGCGCGCACCGTGGGTTAGGCACGCTGAGTTGCGGCCCTGACGCCCTTGATCGCTACCGGTTGCGGGAGCGCGAGTACCGCTTCGGGTTTCGTTGGGACGTGCTGAGGTGCGGTATGCTGTGGCCTGACGATGGTAGAGAGGGGGGAGCGGCATGCGGTGTCAACGGTGCGAGGGGAGCCACTTCACGAAGGCCGGGCGCGATCGGGCCGGCCGGCAGATCTACCAGTGCGCGACCTGCGCGCGGCGTCACACCGACCGCTCCAGCTCAGCCTTCCGCGGCTATCGCTTCCCCGATGACATCATCGCCCTCGCCGTGCGCTGGTATCTGCGGTTCCGGTTGCCCTATGCGGATATTGTGGAACTGCTGGCCGAACGGGGCGTCCACGTCGACCCGTCGAGCGTCTTCGACTGGGTGCAGCATTTCACCCCGCTCTATAAAGACGCGGCACGCTCGCATCGTCATCGTGTTGGCACCCGCTGGGCCGTCGATGAGACCTATATTCGGCTGGCTGGCCGCTGGGTCTATGCCTACCGGGCCATCGACGAGCACGGCCAGATGATCGACGTCTACCTGAGCGAGACGCGTGACACAGCAGCGGCGACCACCTTCTTTGAGCAGGCCATCGCGCGCACCGATGTGCGCCCCCGCCGCGTCACGACGGACAAGGCCCCCACGTACCCGCCCGCGCTGCGCGCGGTGGTGCCGGAGGCGGAACACGTCACGGGCAAGATGGAGCAACAGGGGATCGAGCGCGACCACCAACACCTCAAGGGGCGCACGCGGAGCATGCGCGGCTTCCAGCGGCTCCGGTGCGCGCAGGTCGTCTGCGACGGGCATGGTTTCATGCGCAACCTGCGCGACGGCTTCTACCGGCTGGGCGAGCCGACTGGCGACCCACGCATCTCGCAGGTGCCGCGCCTCGCCCGCGCCTGGGACGATCTCACCCAGATCCTTGCCGCGGCATAGCTATCCCCATCCACCGCCTACGACGACGCCCTCGGATCAACAGAGAGCTTCTGACCTCAGCACGACCCAACGACACCTCCAGACGCGGGCGCGGGCCTGCGTGTCGGTCATGTGTCACCTCCCGCGGCTCGCCAGTCTCTCAGACGATGCCGCACGTTTATGTCGTGTGCCATAGCCCCTTCCGTCACCTCAGGTGACACCTGCCCCGTTGGATTACATCGAGCACGGCCACAAGGACGGCAAAAAAACTAGGACGGCAAACACAGCTTGACCCACAGGGTGCCGCGCGGGAGTATGCTAGAGAGAGCCCCTGCCCCGTTCGTGTTGGCACGGAGGAGA
>JAABUO010005895.1_pt1 | contig 14176 bp, 17 predicted proteins | sample 5559291 | NCBI WGS metagenome assembly JAABUO01 (sample SAMN10711878, study PRJNA513372) | rock metagenome | isolation source: Antarctica rocks | place: Antarctica: Victoria Land, Finger Mt sud | reverse complement strand
TGCGCAAGCAGATGCCGGCCATGATGGGCAAGCAGAAGGCGCAGGACAAGCTGCTGCGCGACCTGCCCAGCCACTTTGCGCACGTGCAGCGCGAGCACCACCTGCCGGCCGGTCCGCCCCGTCCTAGCGCATCCCCGACCCTGAAACTGCTGCCGGGCCCTGCCTGCCCGCCTGCCCGAGCAGGGCGGGCGTGCGCGCCAGCTTGCGCGTCGCCTGGCGCAGCCTGGCGCATGGCGCTGCCGGCCTCCTGTGGCGCTGCCGCCTGTCCACTGGGCTGTGCGCCTCGCCTGGTTTGCAGGGATGGGTTCTGGGGCGGGTGCGCATGCACATGCCCCCCTGTTGGCCTCACAGCCTGCGCGGCGCGCAGGCGACTTCCCGGACGTGAGTCGGTACCGCGAGATCCTGAGCGCGTACGACCTGTCCGTCTTCCCCAAGCTCAAGGAGAAGGACGTCAAGACGATTGAGGACGTGCTCTCGCTGGACATCCCCTCGCTCGTCAAGCAGTTTGACAATCCCTACCAGTGAGGCCCGCGCCGGTAGCAGGCGCTGCTCGTTGGGCGGCCGAGCCCTGCCTGGGGTGGCAGCACATGTACCTACCTGGGGCCAGTCAGCCGGTGAGCGTTGAACCTGGCGGGCATTGGGAAGTGGAGTGGGCCTTGGTTTGAGTGCAGAGTCAGCTAGGGAGGCAGGCCGCTTGCTGTGAGGCCTGGCCGGATGCTGAAGGCGCCATTGGGGTTTTGAGCCTCTTTTTTTGGCCATGAATGCGGGGAGCAGCGTCCACAAATAAGCGTGCGTCCTGTTGTCATGTCTGCCTGCAAGCCCAGGTGCGCCTGTTGCGCACATCGCACAGGTGCACCACAGCTTTTCAGGCCACTAACGCCCGCGCTCCTCGTCTACTGTCGCCTTGACCCAGGCTGGGAAGGTGTTAATTAGTGGGCGTCTGCCCTGTGTCTGTCTCTGTGGAATACACATGGCGCCTCTCCGTAGAATTTGACTTGGTTTGGTGCAATACATGACAGGCACCCACTTACGTCCGCCCAGCAATGACTTCGCATTCCCTTACAAAGCATACATGTTGCATGCGCAGACAGAGAGCACAAGCTCTGGAACAGAGACAGGAAAGGTCAGGGTCAGAGCTCGTCTACTTAGCTAGTGGATGTCTGGCGCTCGTTTCAGGCAGACAACCGTGCATGCGGCGACACGCCTGGCAGCCAGGCAGGTGGGGTGGTCACCGCGACGGCAGCCCCGCCACAAAGCCCGTTCGCCGTTTGCCCTGTGAGCCCTGGTCGGCCCTCCCCGCCTCCTGCTGGGGCTCTGCTCCGCCGGGCTTGCGCTCCTCGCCAGCTCTAAAGCCCAGCTCGGACAGGTCTTGCCGCGCCATCAAGTTCCTGCGCGCCTCACCGCCGTGTGCGTCGGCACTGTTGCGTGCCTGCACCGGCTGCAGCGCTGGAGCTCCCTCCTGACTACCAACTGCCCCTCGGCACATACTACAGTGCTGCTGCCACGGCACTCTTATCAGAGCTTGGCGCATGACAGTTCACTTAGACGCGTGGAACGTTGCTAGGCACCTTTCCATGCGGCACTCCAGGTACGTTTTGGCCAGCTCACGGCAGCCCTCTGCCTGGCTGGCATTCTCCTTCAGGCACGCCAAGTACTGCTCCTTCACCTGCACCAGGCGCGCACACTGTGTCTTGAGTTTCGTCGGGCTGAAGGCGCCAAAGGCGCCAGGCTGCCACTGCTTGTGTGTTTGGGCCCCGCACCGCTTTGCATTCCCCGAAGTGGTCGAGGGGGAAGACGCCCTTGTCTGGCGGCTTTGGCTGGTAGCCACGAGCGCCACCAAACGCGCCACCAGCACTCATGCACTTCCTGCGGGGGTGCGCATACCCACAGGTGTCGTGAAGACCTGTTCACACCTGTCTCAGACCAGGCTGCGCAGCATGCTGCAGCTCGACGTTTGCAGCCAGCAACAGCAGGTGCCTGTGAAAGTTGTGATCGAGTGACTCAGGCTCGACCCATGCTCTCTTAGGACCGACACATTGTAGAAGGAAAGGTCCATTGATTGCACAGGAGCTCAGACCGCCCAATGCATGCATATCATTGATCTGCATGCAGTGAACTGCTCTGCAGTGACTGCTAGCGGCATCATTACATACATCAGCCGGCGACCCAGTTGCTATTGCAGGTGTGGCATGCAGCAAGCGCGCTGTGCACCCAAGCACCGCAGACAGCTGGGCAGCATATCCAAGTCGAGCAGATGACCTAGGAGGTACCAGACTACTATGCGCGTTGCGCCCATGAGCCCAGCGCAGTGCCCACCATGCGTCGACGGCCCGATTGCGCCTGGCCTAAGAGCCCCCATGCTCCTGCAGACCCCGTCCAAGCCAGCAGGCGACTGCACTGCATAGACAGCAGGGATCCTGCTACCGCAAGCTCGGCGCCCACGCTGTACCAACACTTGCATGCACTGCTGCCAGCATGCGTCTGGTGGCCGTGCCAGCATGCGCTGCTGCCCGCCCGTTGCATCACACATGCGTTCCACAGCCGGGCTGCATCCTAGCGCCCCAGGCCATCATGCCCGGCCGCCCCTCCCAGCCCAGCGCCGGGGGCGCAGCTGCACCAAAGACAGCTGCGGCGCTGCCCACACGCCCTCCCGGGCAGCGCACGCACGAGCGAGGGATGAATGAGCAGCTTTCACATCTACACCCTAGGCCAAGCAGGCTTTACAAACACAGCGATAAGGGGGGGCGTGATACCTGGGACTTCAAGCCCATGCAGCTGCGCAGCTGCCCGAGCACCGCGTCACAACCTGCGCAAACGGGGCCTCCTCCAAAAGGCGCCCGACCGAGCACGGCTCACAGCTGCACGCGCAGCGGCTGGCCCGGCGGCGCGGGCACCTTGAGCAGCACGTCCGCCAGGCCCGCGGCCGGCAGCCGCCGCTCGGCCTCCTGCACGGAGCCGACCTGCCGGATCGCGCCCGACAGCGCGCCCTCCGACTCGAACTCCGCGTTGGTCAGCGGCAGCAGCACGCGCGGGCGCAGGCGCCGGCACAGGCGCTCGATGTTGTCGTTGCCGAGCACGAGCGGGAAGCCGGACAGGTTCTGGTTCACGCAGGGGCTGACAACGACGTCCACGCGCTCCACGCCCGCCAGCGACGCCTCGTCGTAGCTGCGCCGCCGCGGGGGTTAGGGTAGGGTATATGATAGTCCCCGCGCCGCTCACGCCGGGCGCTGGCCGCCGTGCGGCAGCGACCCCGCCCGCCGCTCGCGCGCCGGGAGCAGGCGGCACAGCCCGCTCGCCGCCACGCCGCCACGCTGCCACACGCACACCGCTCGGCAAGGGGGCTGTTGTATCGTCAGCGCATCACTAACAGCGACGGCTGCAGTGCGTGCAGTGCCGGGCGCCAGCTCCAGCACACTCTCAACACCGACCCAGTAGCCCGGATAGCCGCTTGCGGGAGCGCACTCGCAGTGCGGCTCATAGTACAGGCTGATGCCGCCCTCCGCCAGCTCCGTGAACAGGAAGCCGTTCCTGCGCCGCGCGCGGCCGCTCGCACGCCGGGTCTCGCGTGCGGCAGGAGCGGAGGCGGAGCAAAGCAGGCAGGGTGCGGGCAGGCCCGCACTCGCGCTTGGACCACGGCGGGCCCACCAGCGCGCCTGCACGCCCGCGAACCAGGCTGGTCAGCCTTGCGGGACTCGAGCAGCGCATGGAAGCTACGAACAGGCCCTCGGCCGCGCGGCCGGCCGAGGACGCGGGGGTGGCACCCGCAGTGGCGCGGATGCGCAGGCGCCCGTCCGCCGCCGTCATCTCCTGGCCGTGGTCCAGCTCGTACACGCGCTTGAAGCCCAGGTCGGCCGCGATGCGCGCGGCCGACGGCGACGCGACCACCGGCAGCTCCTTGGGCAGCTGACGTAGCGTGGGCTCGTGCGCGTGGTCCGGCAGGCCCTGCCGCACCCCGCCGTTGTGAACGCGGCCCAGCCGAGAGAGGGGTTGGGCGCAGGTTGCTGAACTATATGCCTGTTTGTGCCTGCCTGCTGAGCGCTCCAAGGCAGTGGTGCACATGTTGTGGACCGCCGTCTGAAGGGACTGCGAGGTACCAGCGCACGGCCCAGGACAGGACAGGACGGCAGTCAGGGGCGGGACGGCAAGGTGAAAGTCATGAGCCGGCGAGCTCGGGCAGCGCGCCTGCGAGATGACCAGCAGGTCGACGGCCTGTCCCACAGCGGGCACGTCGATGTTGCGCACGTTGGTCTTCATGCCCCGATACAGCCACGTCTGGCCAGCAAACACAAGGTCACCCGTGAGCCACGGGTCCACCAGTATCCGGGCGCCTGCGCGCAGAGCGGAGAGAGGGCGCCTGGTCTCGCGTGCGTGCACCAATACTTGCTACGCAGTATGTGCTCAGCGCGTCGCACAGCGTGCCGGCAGCGCACCGGACTTGAGGAACGTGCACATCCATGAGTTGGCCTCATATTGAGTGTACTCGATGCCCCGGCCTCCTGCGGTACGTGGTGCCGCCTCCACACGCACCTCGTCCTCTGTTTTGACAGCCATGCACCTGCACGGGCGCGCGCGGCACGCTGCACGACCATGCATGCTGCTAGACGTGGCAGGTTTCGAGCCACAACACTGAGCCAACTCACAGTACCTCGTAGCGTTGACAGCAGTCACTGCCCTCGACGGCCGCCTGCAGAACGCGTGCAAGTGCGCTGTGCGCTGGTGACTGTGCGGCCCAGCAGCGTCGCAGCGCGGTGTGCTCAGCTGGCTGTGCGCCCTTGCTAAGACACTGTTACGCACAGCGCCGCACCGCATAGCCAATTAAAATGTGTGCAAGGAGCCTGCGCTACGTGCAGGGATGTACGTCAGTAAATAGAGTTAAAGTAAAGTGCTAACTTGGAGGAAAGCAAGACAAGCAGTTTCGTCACGAGGACAAGCAGTCGTCACAGGATTGCGAGATCATCCCAGGCCACACACAGGAAATGAAAAGGAGGGTTGTAGGGTGCCCCCGTGCTGCGTCGTGCCAGGTCGATGCTGGGCACCAGTGACCTGCGCGATGCCGTCTGTTCCTGCACCGCTAAGCTGGCCTACCAGCTGGAGCCACGAATATACGATTGGTCCCGTATCAAAGAGACCCACCACACCACGCAGGCTGAGGCCGAAGCTGTCGTCCCTTGGAATCACACCTGGCCAGGCAAGCACGCTGGCACGCTGGCTCAGAGCGGGCCCTGGGGCAAGACCATGCTGATGGCGCGGGTGGTGCTGCTGAGCTGTGCCAATTCCTGCGGTCTCGGCGGTTGCGCAGCTGCAGCTTGTGCGATGCAGCAGTCTGCCTTGGACCTGACGCAGAGCCTGACAAGCCGGCTTTATGCCTTGTATAGCCCCTGCTTCAAGTGCGCTGCGCACACTGCTCCTGATGCCATGTCACGGGGTACCTCGGAGCTTTCAGCTGTGCCGAGGCTGGCGCATATATGTGGTGCGCTTGTTAGTGACGAGTTGCGCCCTTGCTGGCATTCCAGGTGCGGATGCTTCTGCAGTGATGCTGCGCTCTGCTGACCCCTGCGCCGCGCTCAAGGTCAGGCCTGCCGGCGCCGGCTGGGCGCCGCCCTGCGCTGAAGCGCCGAGGAGGCGCCCGCATGCGCGCCCTGGCCCCCGGTGCTCGCCCACCCTATTCTTGTCATCCCACCCTATTCTTGTCATGCGCTCCTAACTCCTTGCTATCAACATGCAGGCTTTGGAGCTGCGGATGTGGGCGCCGCTTGCTGCGAGCCGCCGCATCCTGCTAGTTGGTGCTCGTCCCTGCACATATGAGACGATGAAGCATGGGTGACACTTACAACTCAGCGTTGCGCACAAGAAGACAAACTCACAACACAAAGCATGCAAGCAGGACACTGTGCTACTGCAGAGTGTGACCAATTCCTCTGCACATATGAGCGCAGTGCGTGCTGACATGCTAGGGCTACATCGGGCATGTGCGCTGCTCCAGGCGGGCTCAATACTGCACTGGCGCCAATGGCCACCCACTTCCGGCATCGCACACGTGTTTGCGCAGCGGGCCGACCGCGTGTGGCTAAAATGCCTACCGAACTGACCCTAGCACGCGGTCGGCCCGCTGCGCAAGTACGGTGTGCGACCCAGGAAGGAGGGTGTCCACCGTGCCAATGCAGTGTTGAGGGCGCCAGGAGCAGCGAACACGCTCGTGGAAGCCATAGCATGTCAAGCACGCAGTGCGATAGTGCAGAGGATGTTGGTCACGCACTCCAGGTAGCACCGAGCAGTGACACTGTGCCAGTACTGAACAGGCACGGTAAAGGTCGAGCTTCCACGTATGCCTGCGCTATTCCACCGGATGGCTGCAAGCAGTCTGATGAGCAAGCAGGCCTAACGAGGAGCCACTGGTGGGCAGCAAGTTGTTCATGAGCTGCATGCGTGTCAGTTGTTTACCCTACACCTGGCTGCAGCATCCAGTGACGGACAATTTTCAATAAGGGCCTGAATCTCGAGGACTGCTCGCTTGGAACAGCAAGAGGACGTGAGCATGCTATAGGGCGGCCTGCAGTAACCAACAGCCCCTCACAGAGGCACAAGCAGCTGGGTGCGCTCAGCAGGGGCGGTGCGCTCAAGGCCCCTCCCTTTCCACGTTGCAAGTATCACATGCTGCTGGCTACAAGCAGCAGTGTGTAGCGTCCAAGCTTTGTTCTAAGGTGCATGGGCTGTTACAGGGGAGTGCGTGGTGCGGTGTACAACTGCTAGTACACCGCACTTGGCCTGAACACTAAGGGCAGGGCCACAGCTGCAAAGCGGGCTCCTGTTCCAGAGCCCACCGGGCAGGTGAGCCTACAACAGCAGCTTGATCAGCACCACAGCGCCCACGACCCCGCTGACGACCAGCGCAGTGATTGACAGGGCGGGAGCGGCCGCGCTGGACCTTGCCGGCGTATGCGCTGCCTGCGCGGCCCTCTTGTGTTAGTGCAAAGGTGAGCGGCCGCACACAGCTGGGTCGAGACCGTAGGGCGCCCGCACCGCGGTCGTGCCGGTCGCCGGTGTGGTGCCAGCCGGCTGCTGGGCAGCAGGTGGTGCAGAGGCGGGCGCAGTCATGGACATGGGAGACGCCGAGGAAGCATTCTTGGCGGGAGGGACGGCGGGCGCGGGGCTTGCAGGCGCTGGAGCCGGGGCTGCGCAGCAGAGACGATCACGCTCAGCGCGTGCCTGTAGCAGTGCAAGCGACTTGGAAAAGACAGCTTAGTGAGCAGCCCCACCTGTGGGAAACACCGGCGGCACAAACACATCGCCCGAAGGCGGCAGGGTGATCACGCCGGAGCAGTCCACCTCAGGGACAGCAAGCGCAGGCGTGGAGCCATTGCTCCTGCGGCAGGCCAGAGGTCTCGCACGGCCAGTGCGCGATAAGCTGCAGGCGGCAAGGAACAAGGTGCGCACGCGGGTGCCGCGGCGAATGCACCGCGCAGCGTTTGAAGGATGCAAAGGTCTTGCAGGCTGAGTTGCGCAGCGGAGGAAGTGCTGGCGTCAGCAGAGCTGTTCTGCGCCACGGTGGTGCTGTTGGACGCCTGCAGCAGCTGCCTGCTGCGGTGTGGTCGCGTAGATGCGCCCGCCTCGGAGCGGAGAACACTGCGCCCTGCACTATCCCGCGCTGGTTGGGCGTCGTCTTTCCATATGCGTGGCCCGTCTGGAGACTGGGTGCGCACCTTCAGCAACAAGGATGCTGAAGAGGGCCAGACTGATCACTGCGACTGCCTTCATCTGGGCGTGCAGCGTCTGACTCTCTTCAACCAGACGTAGCGCCGGGATATGTGATGTTTGCAATAAGAGATACTGCTTCTCGGTCGTACAAGTTTCGATCAAAAGCCGAGCTCCGTCGTGCCGAGAGGGTTCAGACCCTCTGGCCCATCATCCTGCAAAATTTTCAGGAACAGCTGTCATGCTCACACGCTGCCGAAGGTGTCCCGCCACTCCTCGTGACATCGTCCTTGGACACACTGGGCTTGATGCGCCCCAGGGCCTGCGCCGCGGACAGACGTCTCGTCCTGTGTAGCGCCATTTTGGCGGCAACTGAACCTTGAGACGCGGCGAGAGAGGGAAGCATGCCTGCAGGAAGTCGTCCATGCTGACAGGCTCGATCACGGCCTGCCCGCTCATGCGCCTGGCAGCACCGCAGTGAGTCAGACTTGACGCCTCGATGGCTAGCCTGACAGGCCAGCTACTGCATGCAGGCACGCCTGATCTCCGCCGGCAGCTTCCCAGCGGTTGCCCGGCGCAGCCCGCTCATGGCTGCATCGCGGCACACGCTGGTGCAGTCATCGCCGCTGAAGCCCTCCAGCAGGCCGGCCAGCTTGGCAAAGTCTGTGTCGGCAGCCACCTCCACATCCTGCGCGCATGGCCCCCTGCTTCACACCGGCCTGTCATGTTGAGGGTGTCTGGGGTCCGTGCACGAGTCATCACACATGCATGAGGTGCCCGTGCCCATGCACTGTGATAGTTTGCCTTACTGATAAGCTGCCACAGGCTCTCCTGTGCCAGTGAGCATGAAAGTGCAGGGCGGACCTTGAGCGCGAGGCGCAGCAGCTCCGCGCGCTCGGGCGCGGCGGGCAGCGCGATGTAGATGCGCTTCTCCAGGCGCCGCCGCAGCGCCTCGTCGATGTCCCACGGGAAGTTGGTCGCAGCCAGCACCATGACCTGCGCAGGCGCCGAGCTGAGTGTGCGGGCGGCCATGCGCTCGGCGCTTGCGGAGCAGGAGCGGCGCGAGTCAGCTCAACGGCGCGCCTGGCGCCGCTCGCCCGGGTCGGCCTGCGAGGACATGCCGTCGATCTGGACCAGGATCTCGGTCTTGACGCTGCGGCTGGCCTCGTGCTCGCCGGCCGCGCCGCGCGAGCTGCACAGGCTGTCGACCTCGTCAATGAAGATGGTACTGGGCGCCATGGCGCGCGCCATCTCGAACAGGCACCGCACCATGCGCTCCGACTCGCCCCTGCGCCCCGCTGCTCACACGTCATGAGCAGACCCATCACACCTCATCAGATCACACAGGAGCGCATGTCGGGGCGAGCGGCGGGGCGCGCCGGTACTTGGATGCCAGCGTGGATGAGCTGACATTGAAGAAGGTGGTGTTGCACTCGGTCGCGACCGCCTTTGCGAGCATGGTCTTGCCTGGCCCGCCGCGCGCGCGCACGCGTGGGCGCGCGCACGTTGCGAGCGCAGAGCGTGGCCACATGGCGCGGCAAGGGCAGCCTGGCGGCCACGCGCACCGGTGCCGGGCGGCCCGAACATCAGCAGGCCCTGCACGGCCGAGCAAGGCTCAGGGCGGGCGTCGGGCCGGCATGCCTCGCTCGGACAGCCGGGGAGGCGCGCCTTGATCGGGCGGCGGATGCCGTGAAAGAGGTCTGGCAGGAGCAGGGGCAGGACGACATTCTCTCGCAGCACGCGCTTGGCCTCGTCCAGACCCGCCACATCGCCCCACCTGACGCCTGGGCTCGTGTCCACGACATCCCTGCACCTCGTGAAAGTGCACGTGTGACTGCAACAAAGCACATTCCTTGGCTCGGCGATGCTGCCTGCCTGGACAACAGGCAGGCAGGCCACCACGGGTCGCTGGTCTGGCCACTCTGCGCGAGGTGCGGGAGCGCGCCATTCCAGTGCGGCCGCCAGCTCGGCGTCCGGCCCCGCGTAGGGCGAGCGGGCAGCCTGCCCCGGGTCCCTGTCGCCCTCCGCCGCCGCCCGGCCTCGCTCGCGCGGCACGCGCCAGCTGTCCACGCGCGGCGCCGCCGGCGCCTTTGCGTTGCGCCGCGAGCGCGCTGCACCGCAGCAGTCAGACAGCGAGCGGTGTCGCACGGCGTGTTGCACCAGCGGCGCGTCACCATGCAACAGCGCGTGCCTGGGTGGGACGGCTGCGTCCAGGGAGTGCTCTCGGCGCTGGGGAGCGCCTGGGGCGGCCCGCAGCGCGGCGCGCTGTGGTGCAGGGTCTCCCAGACGTCCGGGTCAGGCCGCGGGTCGCCGGGCGTCTGCGCCTGCTCCCTGCCCGTCGGCTGCCCCAGCCAGGGCTCTAGCCTCGATGCAGTGCGCAGCGCCGCCTGACCAGCACTGACCCGTGTGCACACACCAGGGCCACGCACCATGACGACCGTGAAATCCGGGCGCCACGCGCCACTGGCCAGGTCGGGGGATGCTGAGCTCGCTGCTGGCTGCTGTGCTGGGGGGGGCGTGCGGCCCCTGGGGTTCACAGGCGCCGCGGGCTGCAGGAGGCCGCTCTTCAGGCGCTCCAGCTCCCACGTCAGGCGCCGCTCAGCCTGCAGCTTTTCCACGCAGCCCACCCACTCCCTGCGTGCTGTGCTGCTCGCAGCTGCGCACGCCTGCACGCGCCTGCGCGGCATGCCCTTCCGGTCGTCGAGCAGTGATCGTATGCATACGTGGGTGGGGCCTTGCAGCGTGCGCACGTGCTCAGCGGTGGGACAGCGGCGTCATAGAGCGTCAAGGCCCGGGTGTAGTCCCCAGAGGTGGCGTGCTCTCGCGCTGCCAATATCTGCGACACAGCGGCCATCTGCGTCGACAGGGCCTGGTGCTGCACGTATTACAGTCTGTGATGAGGCACACTGTTGAGCCTGGACACATACGCAGTAAGATTTAGATGTGACCTGGAACAGCTGGAGCTGGAGATCAAAAGTGCCCGGGAGGGCGATCACCGTATCACTCCGCAAGCAGTACCGTAGCACGGCGCTCGACATGCTGGAGCAAAGCTGGAGATGTTGGAGGAGCTCGAGCGCCACAGCGAACTGAGGTGTCAGAGGCGTCACTGCAAATAGCGAGCAGCACCTCTCGGGGCAGCGCAACACCTGGGTCGGCATGGCCCACGACAGGGAGTGGCTCAAAAAGGCGCTGGCGAAGGAGCTCGGCTGGGATGTGTACACGCTGGAGGGCATCGTGGAGGCAATCCAAGCCGCCCGCGGCCAGGGAGAGGTTGATGAAATAGTGCAGGACTACCTGGGGGGCGGCGCCGGCACCAAGCGCCTGGTGGAGCAGTTTCTCGCGGCAGGGCGCGGCGCAAAGGTGACTTCAACACTGTAGACTACCACAGCGCACTAACACACGCCTGTGCTACTAGCTGACAGTGTTCACTATGTTTGTGCGCTTTGGTGCCCCGCTGCTTGAGCGTGCCTGAGCTCAAGCTCAGGGGTATTGGTGTGCAGGGCGCCGGGGCGTCGCAGCCCACTCAGAGCGCATCTTCCCGTCAGGTGAACACCTGGCCCTTGCACTGCATGGTATATGCAGCACATAGCAGTGCTCGGACGCCCTGCAGTGTAAGAAATGCTGGGCTGAGTTGTGGCCAGGTCTGCAGGGACAGCGCCAGGCCGGCAGCCTGACGGTGACGCACAAGGCCAAGAAGGGCGCGGCCGCGGTGCCAGCGGGGCCGCCGCTGCCCGAGCGCGCCGCCGCCAACTGCCTGTGCTGCGGCAAGATATACCTGACGCGAGAGGGCTCCAAGGATGTGGCGCGCTTCCTGGGCGCGGCCCCACGCCCACCCCGCCCCCCTGCCCAGCACGCCTCGCATGCCGTGCCTCGCCCCGCGCCCAGGCGGCTGCCCGCGGCAGTGGAGGCATGACCGCCTGTGCTGGCGCACATGCGCTGCGCATGGCCTGCTGCCGTGCACGCAGGCGCCTGCCTGGCATGTCACGTGCCGTGCACGGCCTGGCGCGCAGCCCCTGCACCCTGCACAGCGCCCGTCGCACTGTGTGCGCGCCCCACAGTACGCTGCGCGCCCGCGGCAGAGCTGGGCGGCGCGTGCACGTTCTGCGGCGCCGCGGTCGCGCTCATGCGCGGCGCGCGCAGCGAGGAGCGCCCGCCGGCGGCCGAGCGCGCGGGCGCCGGCGGCGGGACCGCCGCAGGCGATGATGCGGGCAGCTCTGCAGCAAGCGACAAGGCGGCGGAGGCTGCAGCATTCAAAGACCGGCTGGTGGGCGCCGTTGCTGCATCGGTGGCAGTCCGGCGATGTGTGAGGCGTGCTCGCATGGTGTCAGGGTGTTCGCGACAGGACCTGCCGCAAGTTTTCCCGATGCTCTGAGGCTGTGGTATGAGGGGCGGCCACCCGTCGGGGCGGCGCGCATGCGGGCCTCCTCGGATATTTCTCGCGCGCTCGCCAAGAGCACTGCGCGGCCAGGTGGGGTACGACCGCAACTCCGCGCAGCGCACGCGCGTGCTGGACGACCAGAGCGACTTCTTCGAGGTCGACGCCAACGCCTGGCTCACGCGCGAGGTGCTCGCCCACACAGGCCCCGCGACCTAGCGCGGAGGTGGTGCCTGCGTCGTTGGAGCAGTGCCTCGCACGTTCTTGTCTATTGCAACGCCAACGGCGCTTGCTGCTCGGCTGCCACGCTGCGCGCGGAATGACCTGTGCACCAGCTGTCCGTCCCTCTGGTGTTCAGCTGAGGTGCGGGGAGGCTCTTCAGGGCGGACGGTGTGCGATTTGGGGCGCACGCGCCGCGCGCGCAGGAGCGCGAGGCCCTGAAGGCGCAGGAGCGCGCCGCGGCGGAGGCCGAGGAGGCGCGGCGGCGGCGCGTGACGGTCACCATCGACCTGCTGGGGCGCCGGGCGCGCGCCCCGCGGCCCGCCTGACCTGCAGCTGGGCTCACTCCTTTCTTACGACTGCCACATAGTATGTACTGCAGAGGCGTCTGGCACTGCACCTGTTGCCTGTGTGCCCCTGCCTGCCCGCGCCTGCTGGGCGTTGCGCGAAGTGAGAACGGGGCCTTGTGGGCAGTCAACGGCGGCGTGATAGCGGCCAGGGCGCTGTCGCCTGTGCAGGTGCTGGTGGCCGAGGACGCCGCGTCCACCAGCGACGCGGAGGCCAACAGGAGCGCGGCGGGCGCCGCTGCCGCCGCGACGGCCGCGGAGGCCCCGCAGGTGTGCCAGGTTCTCGCGGTCACTTGGCAGAGCGTTGTTGCACCTGCAGGGCTTGTCACTTCCACAGCGAGCGTTGTGTGTTGAGCACACCGGTGCATGGCTCAGAGGTACAGGCACGCAGAAGCGCGCGGTGAGAGGGCTGGAAGTGGCGTGAGTCGGCTGGCGCCGCGGGGTTCTTGGCTTGGCGCCTCCGTGCTCGTGGCTTGCTGCGCAGCATGCTGCCCGTATGACAGCCGCGCGCCTGGGCAGGGCGGTGGCGCGAGCGCGCGCGACGCGGCCGCAGCGGCGGGCCTGCTGCCGAGCGGGCCGCCGGTGCTGCGCATGCGGCCCGCGCCCGCGCTGGCGGGGCCGGCGCCCGTGTTTGTGCCGACCTCGGCGCTGCAGGCGGCGGCCGCGGCGGCGCCCGCCGGCAGCAGCGCGGGGGCGCCGCCGCGGCCCCGCGCCGGCGCACGCGCAGGCGCGGCGGGGCCCCAGCGCACAAACGACCGGCCACCCAGGCTGCAACATGACGACCCGTACGATTTGGGCCTTGAGGCCCTGGCGGTTTTGTGATGGCGAGCAGCTCCAGTTGCATGCCTTGTACAGTGGTGTACATGTTCCCTAGAGGCTTGCACCTTCCCTGCAGTCTGTGTGCGTCTCTGCCAGGACGGCCCGCCAGCTATCAGGCGGTACCCTGGCGCTCCTTGCTTGATGCTGCCACCACTCACTGTCCTCCCGGCTGGCATGCTGAAGACTAGGCTCTGCTCTGCTACGTGTAACGTGCCGGCAAGCTTGGCATGCACCCCGCCCGTGCTTGTATGCTCACAGCGTCACCCCAGCGAAGCGGGTCACTCCTCGTCCGCCTGCTCCTCCGCGCCCGCGTCGCCGTCCTCTCGATCGCGCGCGCCCACTGCCTCTTGTGTCCCGTCAGCCTGTGCGGCACACGGCATGCGTCTGCACAACCCCAGCCCGCCCCGCTCCCACCCAGCCAGGCGCCCATCATCTGTGCGTCCACCGCTGTGCCCAGGACCTGCGACGTGCGCACACGCATGCAGTGCACCCGCTGCATGCAGGCGCACAAAGAGGCCCCCGCGCCACTTGCTGCGGCAGCGTCGGTGGCGGCCTGGGCGGCCTGCCGCGCGGCCTCAGCCGCCGCAGCCTGTTCAGCAAGCGCGCGCTGCGCCGCGGCCGCGTCCGCCGCAGACTGCAGCGCCCTGAGCGCGCTCGCGCAGCTGGCGACGCGCTCCCACTGCCGGCAGCGCGCTGTCAGCGTGAGCCGTGAGCATGCCACCTG
>JAABUO010005894.1_pt1 | contig 14178 bp, 18 predicted proteins | sample 5559291 | NCBI WGS metagenome assembly JAABUO01 (sample SAMN10711878, study PRJNA513372) | rock metagenome | isolation source: Antarctica rocks | place: Antarctica: Victoria Land, Finger Mt sud | reverse complement strand
GGAAAGCTGACAGCAGCAAGTACATGCACCATGCCATCTGGGTTACTCAAGGGCATATCTTTCATTGTGCCAGCAGATTTACTCCCAGGACTGTGCAAGGTTACTCCCAGGACTGTGCAAAACACACAGCAGGAGAACAGTCTTCAGCACAGCCCCTGCAAACCTCATCCCGTGTCATTATACAGACTTCCTTGCCTGCCCTGAGTAAGTGCTGTGCTGAACAGATACCAAATCCTGCAGTCTATTGCTGTCTTGAGTGCTGCGCATCTCCCTTGCCAGGCACAGTCTGGCGTGCTGGCCACCTTGGATGCAACCTTTCTGTAATGCTGCTGCATTTATGTCCCATGCACATACAAGCTTAGATGCTTAGATAGAAGCAAGTTTATGTTACAGGGGGACATCTAGCGCTTGGCACCCTTGGGGCCGGCCTTGGGCATGACCTTGGTGGCCTTAGCTCCACCCTTGGGCTGGGCTGACTTCTGTGCCTGCTTGTCTGCCTTGGTCTTCTTCATCCTCTCCTTCACCTCACTGCAATCATGCAGAGCTTGATCAGGCCACAAAACAATAAGCAATAACAGTCATCACTTGTGGAGACAAGGCCAAATGGAGACAAGGCCACATGAAGACAAAGCCACATGGAGTCAAGGCCACATGCAAACGTATGAAAGCAAGCAAGTGAGAAGGCTCTGTTGATGAGCAGACTCTGAGAGCTGCTGGGCAGATCTCCTAATTCATGTGCATGCAGTGGCAATGAAGTACCCTACACTACATACTGGAGGTTTGGACATTGTTTGGTGCTGATTCACATACCGCAGGGCAGCCTCGCGAGAGGCTTTCCTCTGCTCTGGCTTCTCAGCCCGCCTCTTCTGCAACACCTCGATGGAGGCGTTACCAATGGGACGCACATTAGTCTTGTTGACTGACCTTCTCTTCTTACGTGCTACAACTGTGTCCAGATCCTGAACATCAAGCATACGCATGAGAGCTGCTTCCGCTTTGAGATGGCCACATGAATGCAAAATGACAACCATCTGCTGTCAATCTGTTCTATGCAATACAGAGCCAGGTATAGAATGCTGATGGTGAACCAAGCCCTGCGAATCAGCTGGTCCAAGCTACTGACAGCAAGCTAGGCTGTTCTTGCTGTGTAAACTTTGGCTGAGCTGTGAGCAACAACTGATATTGCTGACCTTTCTGTGCTGCTTTCTGTATACAGTTGTCCACGCAATCTTTGCTGGCCTCTTCCTCTGATGATACAACCGACGAGCCTTCTTGTTGATGAAAAGGAATTGCTGCAGAAGCACAGCAAGTTGGAGCAAAACTGCGCTGCTCTGAATTGTTTGTGAGCGCAGGGCTGTTGTGGCTGAGCCTATTGTCCAATGCTTTCAGTATTCACCTGACCATCTACTCGAACGAAGATGATGCCCCTGCCAGGGTATATCCTCAGGCCACTGAAACGGCAAGTGGAAGTCCTGCAGAGGGGAAGTAGTCAAGCACAAGAAAGAGCATCCCCCGATATATTGCTCAGCAGGAGCAGTAGTCATGCAAACAAGCACAGTCGGAAGGCCTTTTGGAATGTGACTTACTTCAACACCATGGCTGTAGTCGAAGGATGCAGACAAACAAATCGTTAGTACTTGACAGGGAAAGGTGTCGTATACAGGCCAGACAGCGACGCAGACACATCTGCATGTATGCTGATTGCAACGAAACACAATGATCTCACCTCCTGTTACGCGCTTCCGATGCACGCGACAATGCTAAAAGAGCTGATACTAGCCGCCTCGTAGTATGCAGCTCAACTATGATGACGGTAGTCACACAATACAAACCGTAACCGTCACTGTGTGTTGACAAGCATGCAAATGCAGTCAAACGTATACAACAGTGGGCAACAGCGGCAAAAGCTGGGCGTTGGTTGTGATGCGCAGTATCACACAACCACGTAGAGCCTGAGACATCTGCTTGAGACATGTCTGAAACACAGCAGGTGAGCTGGGGACGTGCCCTGTTTTGTCAGCATGGCATCACCGCACTTGCTGACGTCTTGCCAAACAGCCTGCACAGGTGGAGGGTGCGGCAATGCACGAGACAGCAGCCTCAGAAGCTCTTGACGCAGCAGATACGCCATTGCCGCTGCCATATGTGGTTGACAACGATGCCAAGCATCCCTTGCCTGGCGTACAGTCTGTCTTTCTCACAGGTGGACTAATGAGCATGCTTTGCTCGCTAGTGGTTGCATCAGCCCTGTGCCCTTTTGAATGGACTTTGAGTGTATGGCTTGATACAGGAACCACACTTGGCTTGGTGGGGGTGGAGGAAGCTCTTGCAGCACAGAGTGGTCCTGCAATTCCTATGACGTATATCAGCAAAGAAAAGCTCACAAAGGACATGCAATTCAGAGGCGCAATCTCTGACTTCCACCCAATGAAGGAGCACATTCTCAATGCAGATTATGACCCATTGCTGTTGCGTAGCAACGTTGACGATCTGTATGGGGACGGCAACAATTTTGAGGTATTTGTTACCTGCATCAGATCAGCCACAGGTCCTTGGCCAATAGCAACAGATCACATGGACAAGCCTGCGCCTATCCCATGACACACTGTATGTTGTGTGCACCTTAATTTTTGATACACAAGAACATTCATCATTGCTGCCTGATGCAAATGTTTGTTGAGTCCTGCCTCGTGCAAATGTTTGTTGAGCCCACAATGCTGAATGCAGCTTGCTACATCCCGCTCAGCTGCTGAGGTGTGGGAGTTCATTGATGCTGAGACAGAGCGGCGGCGGCAGCAGGCTGAGTCTGCTGCAACAGAACAGAAAGCTGCCAAGGCTTTGCCGCCCTCTAAGAAGTCCTGGGCTGCCCGCCCCTGGCAGTGTCTGGTGAGTAAGATCTTGTTTACACATTGTTCCTCCATTAAACAGCAGGCTGGCCTTGCATCAATTCATTTTAGGCACTTGCCCAGTCAGCCCACACAGCACAAACAAGCATAGCAGTACCCTCTGCCCTTGACAACCTGAAGCTGGCATGCTGTGAATACATCAGCAGGCACCATGCACTTAGTGTGCAAACCAGCATACGAGCAAGAATTTAGCAGGCTCTCAGAATAGGCATGCCGCCAACAAGCAGTCTCAGCATGACCATATGACCTCAGTAGAGGCAGTCATAGCGGGCTGAGCCACTGTGCAGCAACACAATCAACACGGCATTGATCATGATGCAACAGACTGTTGCTGGGCTCTGCTTGCCACATGAACCATCATCTGTTACCCAGTTGTGACCTAGGTAGCGTCAAGTCTTTAAGCTCATGTTGTATCTGCAAGCACTCTACTGCAGCTGCCAACCTGCGCCGTTTTTGCAAGACAATTGTTGATCCCCAGAACTCAATGCATGGGCTGGTCGTCCTGCCATACCAGGCATGAGCTGTACAGGAAGGCCTGACTGTACCTAGCGCTGCAGGGCAGTGATGTAGAGCTTGAGGAGGCAGCCATCACATCACACCGGCCTCCCTGCATCCTACTGGCTCACCAGCCTCGACGCGCCTTCCACCAAGTGTGCAACCTGTCAGATACGGACTCCAGTGAGCTGTGGAACAGCTCTCAAATGGAGTGCCGGCCCTTCAAGGACCCCACCTATGCCCTACGGCGCATGGAGCAGGACATGGCAGTGCAGGCTGTGCCTCTCACCCAAGACCTGGCTGTGCAAGCCACACCTGCCCGGGTTGGTCCCACTGCTCATCACACTCCATTTGTGCTATTCGCACCAACAGTGGCATGTTTCCAAACATGTGTTATGCACCATCTATATCAAATTGACGTTACAAAACAAGTTCACTAAGCACTAGTGGAGTATAGACAAGACAGCTGGCAGAGCTGCCTCTGTGTGCATGGTGTTCTTGCACAGAGCACAGGAGGCAAGCAGCTGCTATGGGTTGCATACACATCAGTTCTTGTCATGGAGTCTTGGTGATGTGGAGGCAGAAGGCTGGTCATGTGATGCATGGCCTGAGAGCCACCTTGAAGATGCGTGAACTTGGACATTACTGTATGAGCCCTGTGCGCAGGCAGTACCAGGGTCCACACAGTATGAGGCACGCAGCCTGGCTGAGCAGGAGAAGGAGAACCTGCTTACCTCTGAAGCTGTGGCACAGTTCCTGGACAGAGTGTGGCCAAGGTGAATGTGCTTGCACCAGTTGCAGTAAAAAGTCCAATGTCACAACCACTGTAGCTTTCAGCAAACATCACTTGTGTTATTGCACCCCTCGGCAGGCAAGCTGTGCAATGACTCCCAACTTTTGTGCGATGACTTTTGTGTGAACTGCTGGTGTGTGAAAAGCACGCATTCTTGGCCAAGTGCATCAGATGCAAACACGTTTGGTTAGTGTGGCACACAGTGACCGTAGGACTGCTAGTCTCACTTGTTGGCATGACATGATGCAGCGTTGATCCCAATGGTGCAATATCAACAGCAGGCTGTGGTGCATTGCTGACATGGGTGTGCAAGCCAGGTGTGATGAGGCTCTGCAGCAGAATGAGGTGACCAACATCTTTGAGGATGACTTTGCATTCCTGGGAGATGATGACAGCGGCACAGGCAACCGCAAGGAGAACACCATCTCAGAGTATCAGTCCTTCACTGACCTGCAGCACAGCAAGGGCAAGGCAGTCTCTGCCATTCACTGGCTTCCCCACAGGAAGGTCAGCATGCCCACGTAACATCCCAAACCATCACAAAATTTGTGCACCAAAAAGTAATGGCAACATTGAGTACAAGAGTAGCAGCCTATGACATCCTGGCACCCAATGACACCAATTACCTGCAGACTGAGGCTGCAGCATTGCAACCTTGGAGACACTCATGTGTTTCCACCGCAACAATTAGTAGTGGCTATGTCTCAGCAGCTGTTATTCTCTCTGTTGACACATGTCTGTCATGGCAGAGTGCTGTCAAGATGGAATCTGGAGGTTCAGCAGCATTGGGCTGGGAGATACACAAGGCTTTTGCCAGTCATGCAAGCGCTGCTGTGCAAGGGCAACAGTTTGCCGTTCTGCCATTGCAGGGTGTGGTGGCGGTGGCATGCACTGACCCACAGTCCTTCAACCAGCGTGTGGACGCCCTGGGAGGCGCTCCTGCATCCCATGCAGTACTCATCTGGAACTTCCGGGATCCAATCCATCCCGAGCTGATTCTGGAGTCCCCATATGAGGTCTTCTGCTTCCAGAGCAACCCCTTGCAGCCTGAAGTGATCACAGGGGGGTGCTACAATGGCCAGATCATCATGTGGGACACTGCCAGCCAGGAGGTTGCCTGCCTCCTCTGCTCCTTTGCTTCCACTGCTTTTGATGGACGTTGTTGCCTTTGCAAACTTTGCTGAAGCATGTCACACAGCATCAACCTACCAATGATTACAACAGCTGCAAAACTGGCTGCTGCTGACTAAGTGAGTTTAATATAGAAGGAAATGCCTCTTGGATCATGGGCCTGTCCCTGACAAGGCATTGGACTCTGCCCACTCGGTCAGAACATCCAAAAGCACATTGTCACGCAGCTATGCCATCTTGTGCATGGCATCTGTCTTGGTCACGCGCAGCTGCTGACCCTGTTTGAACAAATTGCAGGAACGCATTGCGCAGTCACGGCCGGCAGGTGAGGAGGGCAAGGGCTCCAAGGAGGATGCAGGCAGTGAAGATAGAGGCATGAGCGCAGTGGTAAAGGGCAGCCACTTGTCCCTGGTAGATGCCAGTCACACCACCTGCGTCACTGACCTGCAATGGCTGCCAGGCATGTCCTTTACCCGGGATGGCCGTCCCCCTACAGCCACCAAGGTGACCAGACTGAACTAGTCAAGTTCAACACAAGCCTTTACATCAAAATGCACACTGGTAGCTGTGCACAGGGGGGTCATAGTGCTGCAGCGTGATGTCAGCCTTCAAGTGTGCAAACCCCTCTTGGTGACAGAACAGAACCCCCTGCTCTCCTCATTCTGCTTTTCCCCTCTGTGTCTCTCTGTTTCAGTGCATAACAATAACAGTACATGCATTGACCAGTCACAAACACAATCACAGACCACCAACTTAACCATGTTGTGCATGCTGTGTCACACTGGCGGAGCAGTCTTGCCTCATCAGCATTGCCCATTGTTGGCTGCAGAGAGCCTGGCCTTTGCCCAGTAGATCTGAGGCTCTTGAGGACAGTCTTTGCCCCTCATCACAGCTGCGGCTTGGGAAGACTCACATGACTTGTGTTGCAGGCTGCTGAGACACCCAAAGCTGCAAGGCGTGAGTGCAACTTCTTTGCTACCACAGCTGGAGATGGCCGCATCATGTTCTGGGACATGCGTGTCGGCTACAACAGAAGAAAGGTCAAGAGGTGAGCCCATCTATACATTCTGCTCTCGATGGCTTTGAAGATCGTGGTAATGTATCACATAAGCTCAACAAGCTGAAGCTTGTGCGTTGACACATGCTAGCGAAGGCATTAGTGCTCGGCAAGATATCAATCATTGCCATGTGCCTGGGGCGCTGTGTGAGAATGAATGGAATGTGAGTGTCTTACAAGTCTATAAGAGCAACTTTAGCAGTATGTTTGCTTTCAGACACGGACAGCCTTTGAGTAGATGTGTGGTGCAGGGAAAGAGAGGATGAAGAGGTGGAGTGGAGGCCCACATGTGTGGTGCACCTCACTCGGCCTGAGGGCGGGGACCTGGCTGCTCTGCACACCTGCTTCAACTTGAAGGACACCCTGAAGACCACCTTCTTTGTGGGCAGCTCCGATGGAGAGCTTGTCTATGCTGACTGGATCAAACCTGAGGTGATCACCATCTGCTGCCATTCTGTCCTTGTGTTCCAAAGAGGCATTTCAGCTGCTTGCTGGACTGTGTGGATTGTGTCAGTCTGCATTTAAGAGGCCACAGATGGTTGCTGTCTGCTGCAGGATGGTGCTGTTCACTCGTGACACCAGGTTGAAATGTTGAGCTAGGCTTGCAGACTTGACTCACCAACAATGCTCTGTAGGCGTCAGTCTGGTTAATCTTGCAGCTCAGGATTGTGAATCATGTCTTGTTGCCTGCAATCATGTAGGGTTTGATTAGTGGCACAATCTGGTTCCGGGTGTTTGATCTGACGCTGGTGTGTACACGCAGGGAGAGGAGCACCCAGACTACAGCAAGGCGTGTGTAAGGGCGCACAATGGGGCCATCATCAGCCTGCAGCGCTCCCCCTTCTTTGAGGATGTGGTGGTGAGCGTTGGGGACTGGAGCCTGGCCTTGTGGAAGGAGGGGCAGCATCAGACCCCCCTGTTCACCTCCCCCCATGCCCCTGCCCCTTACACTGCTGGCTGCTGGAGTCCCACTCGCCCAGGTGTGCCTGGCATGCATGCTGTACTGTGTCACACCCACTTTATATCGCATGCAAAAAAATTGCCTGGCAGTACAGTGGGCGCAGCTAACACATAGTACAGATTTTGAGTCGAGTCATGCACATATCCACACAGTGTCCTGACATGGTTGGGAAGTGCCTAGATCCTGATGCTGAGCAATCCACCTCAGCTGCAAGGAGCACAGCTGCGACATAGTCACACATTTTGCCTCCTTTTTGGTCAAAGCATCCCTGTTGAGCTCTGCAAAGGTCACAAGGTACCTGCACTGGCTGCAGGTGTGATATATGCCGCAAGGGCTGATGGTGTGCTGGAGGTATGGGACCTGCTGGACCGCAGCCATGAGCCCTCCATGACGGCGGCCCCCTGCACCACCCCCATCACCTACCTGGCCTTCAGCCCCGCTGGCGCCCCGCCTGCTGCTGGTGGCCGCTCTGTACAGCAGCTCCTGGCTGTCGGTCAGCCCTCTTGCCCTTGCTTCACTACTCTGTCATATGATTTGCTACTGTTTCCTTGTGCTGCCTGCTGTACCATTGTCTGCCTGGCTACTATGTGCTGCCGCTAATGCCATGCTGCATCATCACTGCTTTCTGGAGTTGCATGAGCCTTAGCATGCAGACGGCATTCTGGCTTTGGGTCTCAGGCTTGTGCAACAGCAGGCTTGCATACCTGTGCTGAGGGTGCCTTACACCAATTTGTGATCTGAAACAAGCTGCCCTACATGCATGCTGCACAGCTTGTGCATTGCAGTCAAGTGGTGACAACAAATGTGACGACGTGGCAGGGGATGGAGCTGGGGTGTTACACATCATGGACCTGCCGCGCAACTTGAGGCGGCGCGTGCCGAGTGAGGTGAACACCATGCATGCCTTCCTCACGCGCCACCTGGCTCGCCTTGACTACCTCCAAGCCTGCAAGCCCCGCCGAGCCCAGCTCCTCAAGGTGCAACATCTGCACGGCATAAGCTTTATGCCGGTCTTCTGCACAAATAGTGTTCTGGTGTTGCTGGCTGATTCTAAACGCCTTGGCTTACACTGTGGGTACATGTGCTGTGCAAGGCAAGCAGTTCTTTGCGGTTTAGTGCTTGCTGACAGTGTGCTGTTGCTTCCTCATTACAAATCAAGATTGCACTGAACATTATATTGTTGCCTGACATTGTTGCTTGACATTGTGACGTGCTCATGTTACAGGAACATCAAGAAAGACAGAAGATTGCTGAGGAGGAGAGGGAAGCTGCAGCACTAGCAGCAGCACAGGCAGCTGCAAACAGTGCAGCAGCTGCTGCTGCAGGAGAGCCAGTTGGTGTTCCTGTAGCTGCTATGCCTATCCGCAATGCCAACAAGGTATTCCAATGGCATTGCTTCAACATCAGCTCCAGCAGCTCATGAGTCATTCACAAGCGTGAATGGATGTTGTCATGTGCTCGTAAGCAGTATGACAGGTCCTTGAGATTTCATTGGGCAGTGCAGCTCACCACCATCAAACACCTCCTTCACACTCTCCATACCCTTGACATATGCTGTTTGTCTGATTCCCAGGACATCATGCATTCCACATCACTGACTCCATGTATTTGTACTATGTATAACTATGTACTGAAGGTTTCAGTGATGCTGCAGGACATTGATGAGAAGGCTGAGGAGGCTTACAGGAAGATGGAAGATGCCTTTAGGATACAGTTAGGTCTGATCCCAGATGGGGTGGCTGTCACGTAGGGGAAGTAAAGAATTCTTGTGTTGCTTTGTTTACCCAAGGTTGTTTAGTAAATATTATCCCGTGTTGTCTGCCCTCGTCAAGTCTGCTCTGTTCAGCCCAACATGGTCAAGGTAGTAAGAGAGATGTGATACTCAGCAAAATTGATTATGAACTTTATTTACTAGCCTGCTCACCCTGTGCAAACGACAAGATCTTCCAGCAGGCCTACAATGCGTCCTTGATTACTGTATGCGCTCCTTAGCAGAAGCGTGTACAGTAGTCAAGGAACACAGGAAAGCTGAGTGACACTACAGCTGCACTGCATTGTTGCTGCTGCAGTGTTGTATAGGGCAACAATTTGCCATGATGATGCAGCTGTCAGTCAGCCAGATCTCAACTCGCGCACACATAAGCGAGTATGACGAGCAAGGGACTCGATGACACCTTTCTTTTGGTCCAATCACATAAAAAACAGCTTTGATGAACAAAACCTTTCGTCCTCATTTTCTTAGGTATAAATCCGAAGACAGCTTCTCAAACTTGCAGTAGCGAGCAAGCTTGATGAAGTGAAGGGATCAGTGTAAGTGGACATCAATCGACTTTTCGTGCTCATTGCTTTGTGTTTTGATGTCTGTAGCTTTCGTTGGGTACAATGGAAGAATTTGCAAAGTTAGGTTTGCCACAATTCATGCATGAGGAAGCTTGGTCCACACAGTGACAGCAGCAGCTGCAAGCAGTACAGCAGCAATAACAGCAGTGGAAAGCTGTGGCCTTGCAACCTCTGCAGGCTTTGTGGCTCCAGTGCCAGGTAATTTCAGCTTCAACCTGCACGCACAACTAGCTCAGCACTTGAGCCCATAGGAGCAGCCCTGCTTGCATACCATGCACAATTCAGAAAGGCATCAGAGCACATTATGAATCAGCCTCACCTGTCGTCAACCGAGCCTGTCTGGTTGTACATGTCCACCAGCTTTGTGGCAAACTGTGGGATATGCTGCTTGGCTCTGTCTGCTTTCCAATGGCGATTCACATGGATGTAGTTTCGGATGTAGTGGTAGTCAATGGAGTATCTACCGAACTCCAGGCCCTTGGGACCAATAGCTGTCAAAAGCTTGGCAATGATGTTGCCAACCCACTTTGGAGCTGGATCTGGTGCCTTCCCCATTTTGCCCCTGCAGAAAAACAGGTCTCGTCACCTCTGCACAGTTTGTGGGATCAAAATAGTGCGCAAATGCGATGCATACTGTAACTCCAACAACAGACCAAAAAGACAACGTAAACTGGTGGACACAAAGCAAAGGAGGAGGAGGAGGAGGAGGATTCACGCCTTTAGCCAACCAGATATGTTCTCCAGATGTGCCAGGGTTGTCAGCATCCTGGTCAAAAACATGAGTACCAAGTGTTCATCATGCTTAAACAGCATAGACACAAAGCAATGAACATATACAGATGCACTGCTTTGTACGAGCCCTGTGACAGTGCAGCAACAAGTAGCAACACCAACATGGCCTTGGCAGCTGTGGAAACTCACTCATCATCTGAGATGACGGTCTGGAGTACAAATGGCTTGCGGTCCCCGCTGGACATGGTGGGGATGATCTCCAGCCTGCTCTTAACAGTGTCCATCATCTGCTGGCCCCTGTCATTCCGAATGGTGATATACTGAGGATGCCTTGTCATGTCTGTGTTGTAGTAGGGAACCCCCATGTAGCCAACTACCTGTGCAAGGCAATGTCATCTGCTCGCTTGCCCTTCTACTCCACCCAGACCACACTGACAGATCCTCAACAGTTGATGGCAAAAGGCATGTGGCGCATCAGAGCCAATCATTCCTGGAAATTGTGAAGCTTGAGCTACGTAGCATGTAGGTGGAGTGAGCTGCTGTGAAGTTGCTGTAACTCATGCAATACATGTAACAGGTTTTTGTGAAGTGAGAGATTTTGGGCCACCAGGCCCAAAGGTAATTCAAGGCTGCATGAGTGACTTACCAAGTCTGCCAAGGCGTTGGGATAGTCAAAGCAGGAGTAGCAGGATGGCGCTATCACATCTGTCAGATCATTGGCGGGAAGGCTGAAGTATGGTACATGTTCAGAGTGCCCATCTGTGTGTTTGATGTGCACTCTGTAGTCCTGCACACAAACACCTGAAGCTTGCAACAGTTGCTCTGCGACTGCATGATCAGACCTCTTGTCAGTGAGTCAGGTCTTGACATGGCATATGGACGGCAAACCAGACAGTCACTAGTCGGTGTGTCATGATCAGCTATGTACGGGCGCATTTGAAGAAAATGACACTACATGCAAACACAGGAGTAACATACGATGGCAGAATGGAGAAACATGTGCTGCACAAGACATGAACTACTTGTGACAAGCAATTGGTACAAGGCCCACAGGTGCATACCTGCATAAACTCATAATGCAGCACAGTTTCTGGTGAAGAGCTGGCAGCCTTCAGGAACTTCCCCAGGCCCTCAGGGGGCCCATTGTCCACACAGTTGGTGCCCAGCACATATAGCTTTTCCAGCTGCAAGTACTTCTCCACCGACCGAAGTGCTTGTACCTGCATCACACCATAACTGTCTGCTGCAGCATGCTAATGTATGCAATAGTTCGAGACTTGTCTGTTTCTTCGCTTATCACCATCATGCATGTACGGAACAGCAAGTACTCAATTGCAAAGCTGGCAGTCAGCCATAAACAAGACTGTGCAGTACATTTCCATAGCTTCCATAATACATAGTATCTTACAAGTCATGCCATGAAGCAGATGCATGTGTGAACAGGATCTGACCTGGCAGCCAACACCAATGAACAGGAGCTTCTTGACATCAAGGGCTTCTACTGTAGCCAGGGTGTTGAGGTTGGGTGAAAGCGTCGGCTTGACACCCTTGGCCTTGATGATGTCTTCTTTGCACCTGGCCACCACCTGGACAAGCACTCAGAATGTCAGGCAGGTTGCTTACAGCATTTGCAACCATGTAAGATAAGATGAGAGGCTGCTCGTTTGCCCGGCTTGATGCTTTGCTACATCCTTGCTTCAAATGCTATTGAGTGCAGCAATCGTAAAGGTGACCATATGAGCAACGCCAGCCGTGAGCAATATGAACAACTTTGTGTGTGAATGATCACAGACTGATGTGTTGTGTATTTCCTCCATAAAGGCAAAAGGAGCAATAAGTACAGAACTCACAGGCTTGGGCTTGAATCGATCATTTTCATCATTTTGAACACATATTACAGCGTCAACTTTCCCTGACTCCAGCATGTCGATGGCAATCTGAGTGACCACACCTGTCCACTGTGCCCCTTGCACTGCCGGAACATTGCGCGCATACATCATGTCCTGGTGCACACCAAAGTGCAGATCGTCCATGTTGTCCAAATCTCTGCAATGGGTAAGGCTTCAAAAAAGTGCTCGCAGCAGCACAACAAAGTCATGCATGCTCTTCTGATGCTGCCAGGCAGCTCATAAAATTTCCATATTTTAGTGTGTAATGTGAGAATGTTATCGATCCTTCTGATTCCAGCTTACTCAAAGCACAATACTCAGTGTGCACTGCCTCAACAGTGGGCCATTTCTCACCTGCCGCGGCCATGCACTTGTTCCTCCAGCTCTTCAATCTTGGACATGCCTGTACCAGGAGCATCATCTTGGTTCAGCTGTCCAACTCAACTCAAGTGTTTTTCTCAGTGGTACGTGTGCAAAAACACCGCACCGCTTCCCAGAAAGGCGCACGCATCTTTGACGTGCGCCACATAGAATGTATCACATAGGCCGCAGTGACTACAGTTCTCTTTTGCTGGGTAAGCGCTGCCTTCCTTGATAGGTTTGGCCTTTTTCCGCCATTCGCTGGCTGGTCTTGATGAAGCTGTCCCAGCTGCACAGTGGACACGATGAACCACAAAACGGTGACTTCTGCCAACGGGTGGGTGACGATGCGAAATGGAAACGCAGCGACTCGAACGAGCTTGGATTGAGTTGACGAGCATGCGTGTTTCAAGGTCACAGGCGCTGGCTGAGACAGGTTCTGCGCTAGGCAAGAGCTTGAACCAAAGGTGTTCTGAAAGTGTTTCAACGATGCTCGATGCGACTCACACGCACCAAAGAAAGCCAGTACTTCGATTACAGCGTGGTGTACGCACGTGTGCGTTACGGTTTTTGGTTGTTGGCCTGGGCTGGAAGACCAGCTGTCGAGTATTCTCTGAGCAACAAATCTGCACACTTCAGTAAAATTGTAGGCGTTTGGAGAGCGTGCGTATGCGGAACGTGTGCCAGGCACTGCCCTTGGATCTTCGCATCCTTGCAGTCAGCACCTTGTAAGTCGTTGACACCAGCCACTCTGACAGCAAATGGCTCCAAAGAAAGCTGAAATAAAGAGGACGGAGGACGAAGGGCCCAAACTGTATCTGAAGCTCGATGTCTCGTGGCCAAGGCCTCTGCTGGTATGGGCCTTGTTTGCAAGTGATCACTGGACAGTAGGAAGGTTTCACCTGCTGACAAGTCATCACCCCTGTAGGCTTCAAATGAGGCCACTGTAGTGGTGGCATACACATTTCCTGGAGAAAGAGAGGCAGTTCAGTCAGAGCCAATAGCTGCAGACACTCCCTCAGCAGCAGGTTTCACGCGAACATTTGTCCGCAAGCAAGGTAACAAGCAACATTCACTTTCACAGACAGCTGTTTGCGAGTAGTCTGGCGTTGAGCACGGTTGGGCTCTGCTTGCAGGATTGCTGCTGTTACATCAGCTGCTCAATAGCCCCCTGCTTCTTAAGGTGCTCAAAGGCGATGGCAGTACAGCCTTGGCCTCTGCCAGCTTGGACTTTGCACCTCTTGCACAGGGTCTGGACCAGTTCTCAGCTGCTTGTCTGAAGCTCAGCGGTGCAGATGATCAGACTGCAGTGGCTGCAGATGCTGCCTTCACTGTCAAGGCAATCAAGCTGGCTCTGTCATCCTCAACTTGAGATGCACCTCAGAGATTGAACAATGAGCAGAGGAACAGCATTTCATCACGACTTCTGCTTTTGCATGTGCATCTGCAGACTGCCTGCAAGAGCACAAACATATACAGTCAATGCATTTTTTCTGTGCTGTAGGTCCAGCTAT
>JAABUO010005892.1_pt1 | contig 14179 bp, 14 predicted proteins | sample 5559291 | NCBI WGS metagenome assembly JAABUO01 (sample SAMN10711878, study PRJNA513372) | rock metagenome | isolation source: Antarctica rocks | place: Antarctica: Victoria Land, Finger Mt sud | reverse complement strand
TGGGTTGTCGCTGTGCTCGTAGACTGTAGTGGCTGAGATGCTGATGCCGGTTGGAAAAAGTCGGAAAGCGAGAAAGCGACGTGGGATGCGATGTAACCACCAAACAGGCTCAGGAAGGAGGAAACAGGGAAAACAGGCGCACGGATATGCCGTCGATGGTGCAGGAGGAAATGGCGAATGACGACGAGACAGAGCTGCTTGTCTTGGTGGAGAGTCTGAAGAAATCGGACGCGCTCTCCACCAGGATCGCAAGGAGTCTCGCTACCCTACAGTCCAGTGCAGTTGCCGTAGAGAGCTCCATGCAGCCCATCTTCAATGCAACAAAGTCTCTGTCGACTCTGTCCAAGAACATCGATGCTGCCATCATCGCCATCAGAAAGACCACCCAATACGACGAAGTGCTCGCTTTGGAGGAGCCAATCATAAAGACGGGTCCGCAAGCTACAAGCGTTGCAGCCTACGCTTCTTCTCTCTTGCGGCTCTATGATGCCATAGAATCTCTACAGATGGCGGACTTTCCAAATGCAAAGCACTCTCGCGCCCGTATAATTGAAGTCCTCGAGTATGGGTCCAAACAATTAGAGGAGGAATTTGAGTTTCAATTACTGAAATTTTCACGGCCTATTGAACCATTACATTACATCACGAAATCCTTGCCCTTTCCTATCTATCCAGAGCCCGAATTGCAGTTGCTAAAGACGTACTTTACAATTCTACCGCCAAACCCCGATGAGAACGTTATCAGCAAGATACAAAACGCGATACTGGTTGCCTATGTTGATATCCGGGCTGAACGCATGGCTTCGTCCTTGAGCACTCTAGCGCAAGGGACTCTTAGCACTACACATCGGAGAAGCAGCGTCCCGTATGATCGGGGGAGTAATGGCTTCTCAACATACTGCCAATCGCTCACGGGACTCTTGAAGGCTGAAGCTGCCAACAGCGACATGCTTGCCACAAAGGATGTTGCCGGACTACTTCCAGATATTGCAAAATTTGCAGTAAGCAACTTTACAAAGGTTATTCGCGATGTTTGTGATTATATCGGGCAGAATCTCCTCAGTGAGTGCTTCCTTGCCTTTGAGATGATCGAGGATCTGGCTTACTCCATCAAACTTCTCGAGAGCACGCTTGATGCCGAAAGTCGAGAACAACTCAAGCAGAACTTGGCGCGTCTCAAATCACTAGCTACCAGTAGTTTCTCGGAACTCATAGAGGATGTTCGACGCAAAGGTGCCGCTATTCATTCCCTCACTTCCGATACCGGAGTGCTTGGAATTATTCCAGACGTATGGCTTTCCTTTTTCCTACTGACCTATAGACCATGAGTCGATTGAGACGGATGGTAGACCATCAAAGAACTGTGTCTGATCTTCTCCTTAGCTGTGGCAAGGAAGGGTGGCGGTCATCCACTCCTAATCTCGTCTCCACACCAAATAATACTTCCCGGGATACGGATGGCATGAGGCTCTTGTCCGATTTCTGTACCGACTGGTTGGATACACTTTTACTTATCGTTGAAGGGAAAGCACGCACCCTGAGCAAAAAAGGACCAGCTTCAATTGCTATACTGATTCTGAACAATTGCGGCTATATCCAAACTATAATAAACCGAAGTAATCTTGAGAATCTCATTGGGCCTGTTGGCATGAGCAAGTTGGAAAAGGTTCGCAATCGAGCGGTTGATCAATTTCTTGAACCATGGAAGCTTCTTTCGCAGCAGCTACTGGATGTGACATACATCCAAAACAAGAGCACAAGAACTTCTATGTCGAGCAAAGAGAAAGACGTCATCAAAGACAAGTTCAAAAAATTCAACTCCGATTTCGAGACACTAGTCGACCATCAACGAAGCTTTACAATTCCCGACCGCGAGATTCGTGAATTGCTGTTGAATGAAATAACGCGAGTGGTACTTCCCTTGTATCAGAGGTTCTACGACAAATATGCCAATAGTGAATTTGCAAAGAACCCATCGAAATACGTGAAGTATAACAAACTTCAATTGAGTGAGATACTAAGTTCTCTAAGTACATGAGTCTCAACCGTCTCCCAACACCGCCTGTCAGTTGAGGAACGAAATATCTGACAGGTCAAAGTTGGTGTATCTATAATGCCCAAATTGTGACAACTAAAGAATGCCGGAGCCTCTTAGGGCATTCTGGAGGATTGAGTCTTTGACGGCAGCAAAAACTAGGCGGATGTTTGAAGTATCTGTAGCTTGAGTAAGACTACTGTCAATAACCTGACTTTACGGGTACACACTGTGGATAAATATTCAGGTTTGCTCGATTGACTTGCGCAAATCTCCATAAGATGTATTTGGCTGCTTTGTTGAAGTCCGACCCTCCTGAGTAGTCTGGAAAGAATTTGATCAATGGCACACGTGGCAGCTTCTCCTCGAACAGATCGACTTTGTTAAGAAATAAAATGATGCTCGTATGAACAAACCATCTGCTGTTAATGACAGAGTCGAAGAGAGCCAGGCTTTCAATCATTCGATTCTAAAATCAGACTTCTGTGCTGGACAAGGACTCACCTGACTGGACTCCTCCAGTAATACCTGGTCGTACTCACTCAGGGAAACGCAAAATATAATGGACGTCACTGCTTCAAAGCAATGAATCCATTTTTTTCGCTCGCTACGTTGCCCGCCAACGTCAAACATACTGCGTTTAGCATGCGCATATGCACGATTTTACTGTATACTTAAGGTGTTCATCGCGAATCTCGTCTCACTTATGCCTGTGGTCTTGGTTCTCGCATGTAAGACATCCTTCTGGCTCGGTGTGTAATCAGGGCTGCAGATTCTCAAAGCATTCCGGAAGAAGCTAAGCAGTTAGGCAGCGTCATGGAAAGGCCTACTAAGGCGCAGAATCCATCATATAAAACTGCTGATGGCGGCTTACAATGAGATCGAAGCGCTCGGTCGTACAGATTGCGTCGACTGCTCTACCAAATGGTGCATCAGCACAAGAGGCCTGCTCGTCCGTCCGCCTGAAAGTCAATATATCCTCCGCATACTCCTTTCATGAACCCTTGATGACAACGCTACGTACCTTGTACTGCGGGGTCAAGTCAAGCCAGCCTCCTGTATCCTTCAATGCCTGCACAAGGGTCTTTGCGCAGTCAATCAGGTTGGTGTAGATGGTCTGTCGGTGTGCAAGTAGTTCATCGACAGAGTACCCATTTTGATGAATGATCTTCATCTGCTTGACAATCGTCGACTTGCCGCTCTCCCCGGACCCGAGCAGGAGTATCTTGCATTCGTTTTTGGCATTCTTGGAATCCTGCTCGAGTTTCTTGTCAATCCGTGCACTTTGTTGAGCGTCCGATTGCTCCTGGGCATCCACCGAGCAGCACCCACCCATCTCCTAGTCTAAGTGCTTGCTACGAAGGGGGTGGTTTCATGAGGTTGTGCGATGGGGGGCCTCCTGAATCCAGCAATGACCAGAATGCACCGTGTAGGGCAGGCAACTAGCTAGTCCACCACGCGCCGGGTCTGTCCACACGGCCGCTGGGGGCACTTGCATAGGTTTATGCGTGGGGCCTGTGCCCGTGCCGCAGCATAACAAGTCGACGTTGCCTGATTGAGTAGTACAAATTAAATACAATTCCCATCCTGATCCCTGTTCCGATCCCTGCTCGCTCGTCGAATTCCGGAAATACAGGGAAAACCGACTTACATCCCCCACCCACCCACCAACAACCCTACCTCTATGGCCGAATTCGTTCGAGCGCAAATCTTCGTATGACACACTGCCCAGAGCTAGCAGCTAATGACAAGGGCACCTCCTTTGAGATCACCAGTCGCTATGCTGATCTGCAGCCCGTGGGAATGGGGGCTTTTGGTCTTGTCTGGTAAGTTCCGCTTCGGTGCATTCAAAGAAAGACTAATCGCTCCAAGCTCCGCCAAGGATCAGCTCACCAACCAGTCGGTGGCAATTAAGAAGATCATGAAGCCCTTCAGTACACCGGTGCTGTCCAAGAGAACCTATCGCGAACTAAAATTGCTCAAGCATCTCCGCCACGAGAACGTAAATGGCCTTTCCGCCTTGTGGTTTTAATGAAAGATAATAAGCCTCAGCGACATCTTCATCTCTCCACTAGAAGACATGTACACATTGCATGTGACCCTCTTTACTGACTAAAGATACTTTGTTACCGAACTTTTGGGTACAGACCTGCACAGGTTATTAACCTCGCGCCCCTTGGAGCAGCAATTTATCCAGTATTTCCTCTACCAAATACTCGTAAGCAAGCTACCTGCCGAGACTAAACATTCAGCGAGGCCTGAAATACGTCCACTCCGCTGGTGTCGTCCACCGAGACTTGAAGCCGAGCAATATTCTGGTCAATGAGAACTGTGATTTGAAGATTTGTGATTTTGGGCTAGCACGAATTCAAGACCCCCAAATGACTGGGTATGTGTCAACGCGATACTACCGCGCACCAGAGATCATGCTGACCTGGCAAAAGTATGATGTGGAAGGTATGACTAAAACTGCGAGTATGGCATGTTGACAAACAGTCGACATATGGAGCGCTGGTTGCATTTTTGCAGAAATGCTGGAGGGCAAGCCACTGTTCCCTGGCAAGGACCACGTCAATCAATTCTCAATCATTACAGAACTCCTCGGTACTCCTCCGGAAGATGTCGTACACACCATCTGCAGCGAAAATGTATGTGTCTGAGAAGCCAGTGCTGACAATAGACACTACGATTCGTGAGGTCACTTCCTAAGCGCGAACGCGTACCCTTCCCTCAGAAATTCAAGAATGCAGACCCTTTAGCAATCAACCTGCTCGAAAAAATGCTGGTGTTTGACCCACGAAAGCGCGTTACGGCCGAGCAGGCACTTGGTCATCAATACTTAGCTCCTTACCACGACCCACTGGACGAGCCTGTTGCAAACGAGAAGTTTGACTGGAGTTTTAACGATGCCGATCTGCCGGTTGATACATGGAAGATAATGATGTATAGTGAGTGCATGCTCGCTGAATACTTGCTAAAAATTAGGTGAAATTCTGGACTTTCATAACGTCGAGAACGGCGAGGCGGACGGAGGTATCGAAGTAGGTAAATGAAACACGTTCCGGTATATAAACTTCTGTCCTATAAATCCCTTCCGTACATCATGACACGACAGATTGGCCGTAATGACCACCATCCGCTCTTTTGGGAATGAATATACGAATTCGTACATGCTAGTCGGGACATCTTAGCGACTTAATGAACAGCTCCTTTGCTGTAATTGTTGTCGGCTTTCATCATTCTCGAGGGCCGGAAGTCGAATTCAGCATTGGAGTTGAGAGTGCGTCACAATGGCCCAGCTTGCCATTTATGGCACTCCCAGATGGAAGCCATGCACGAGACGATGACGAAGACCACTTTTCCTGCTTTACAATACCTGATTGGCCTGTGGAGGGGACGCGGCCAAACACTATATTTGGCATAGCATGCAACCGCCAGCTTCAATCTTCAGACTTGATCGAACGAACCCCTGATGTGACCAGATCTGTGTTTGTCGTTTCTCCTGATCTGCTCTGACAAGACAGGATTCAAAAGGCTGTCATTGTCCTCTCACGAGTCCCTAACGTGGGCTATATGAAGGAAAAGATTCGCACAATCACGCGCTCCTTCTTTGCTCAGAAGGATTTCAGTGACTTTGGCATCATTCAGGTTTGTAAGGAGATGGCTCTGCTCTAAATTGCTAGAGCTTCTACGAGAATTTGAATGCGGAACGAGGTTGGAGTTCGGTTGACCTGACTTTTGGATTGTTTCCGAGTAATCTACTACGCCGGTTCAAGTCAAAGCTCCTGGTACTGCTGAAAGCCATAATGTTGGAGGAAAAAGTAGGCGGCTTTCAAGATCTACTAATAAGATACTTTTCTATGGCACAAATACAGAAGAACTCTTCATGACACAAATAACAGTTCTATCCTTGATCCCAGGTTTGTCTCCATTGGATATCACTGACAGGCCTGTTGAAGAACATGCAGGACTCAAGTCACCCCGACTTCAACTCATATCCAGAGACTTTGACAAAAGTGGAGTCCCTTAAGTCTGCCAATCGAGAGTCTCTCTGTGCGTACTTTTGCTTGCCTCTGCAGATATTCGGCTATGTGCGTTGCAAACTGTTTGACCTAACTTCAAAGGGAGCGTTCTTCAATCCATACATGGCTTTGCAAGATACAAAAATGCTTGAATACCCTTCCACAAAGTCATACGTTATTGGGAGCAGTAATGCATTGCTCTGGCAGCAAGCTCAGGATATTGCAACCGTCAAAGTGAATGTGAAGTGACTGCGATAACATCTACTAATCCAGACCGACGTTGGAAGCGTGGAAGCGTTGTTCCCCCGGCTCAATGGCTGTCTTTCGCTCACGTCTGCCGACCGCCGGTGGATCAATGATTTGATGCAAGCTGTAAATTCACACTCAGATGGTAGATGACATAGTCTTTGCACACTAATTTGAGAATCTACCTGGAGCTATCGATATCATGGTGGTGATGACTTTGTCCGCACGCAATTTGAAGACTACACCCTCGGGTTGCTCTCATGTTACCGATATAGAGAGTTCTGCAATACTTCAAGTCAGCCCGACCTGGAATGGAAAGGTTTGTACTCGCTCATTGCCGCGCTCATTCAGGCGTGCATGCCGTAAGCGAATTTGGGGAGGCTTGGATTGCAGAGTGGGAGCAATCACAAAATTTTGCCTTATGGCAGAAAATGGCAGCATCCCACTTATTCGATATCATCGAGCCGAAACATCCAAGGCACGGTGTTACTGCCATTGAAGATATTCAGAGACGCTACGCACAGTGAGCACCATATGTGATTCCCGACTGACCAAGGCGTTTCTCACAGATAAATCGTGGCACTGTACCCGCTTGGGCTGCTTTCGGCAAAACTTTTACGAATACTCGCAAAAAACTAAATACCTTGCTCACGGATGCTACCGATCCCCAGATTAGTCCTCAAGTCGTGGAACCTGCTACCGTTGATGACAATACTGTCAGTGATGCTTCCGCAAAGGACTCTGAGCTTGATGACGGACGAGATGAAAGCCAGACATCAACGCCGAGGTCTTTCTTGGCTTCATTCTCTCCTTGGGCAAAAACTAGAAGCAACAACACATAGATGTTTCTTGGTTCAATTTGAGCACTTTTTGGAACAATCCGACTGAAAAAGGTGAGGCAGCAGACGAGGTATTTCGTCAAGCGACCTTATGGTGCATATGTCTGCAGAATTTTGACTCTTAGTTGGAGTTTGAACATCTGTCAGATGAATACACGTTTTCCAGTGAGCATCATAGTATGCTGCTTTCACGTTGGCTACATTAGCAATGTAATTTGAATGGCACACGATAAGAGTCATCCACGAAGTGACATTTATCAGGAGACGGTGCACCCGCATCTTTCATAGCTGAAATTACTCTCCGTCTTGCGTTGCGTTACCTTTTTCATACATCTGAAGGTGTGGCTTGCAGACTAAGATCGACTTTGAGTTTTCATTCCTGAACCCATAGTCACAATACGTGACGCCATCGAACTGGTCTGCGACGTCAAGCAGCTCCAGCACCCGTTGAGCATGCGTTATATGTGCATTGGTAAGAATCCATGGGCTGCACGTCTCCCGGTTGATATTTTGCAGCAATTGCCGCAGAGCAGGGTCTTTTTGTCAATGAATGTAGGGAGAGAGTCGCCGGACCTGGTTTCAAGACGTCTCCAAGAGGCAATGCTTGATCTACGCGACGATCGTAATCTAGAGGGTCGATCTGATGATGTCGCAATAGCCCTTCAAGGGCAAGTCCGTAAGCTTCCGTGAGTACTCTTCCATCACGGATACAAACATGTGTAGTACTCTCGCTGCAGCATGGCTGCGATCTCCTCTTCCAAATGCAGCTCCTCCACAATGTACGCGTGGATCTTCTGGGACATCATGTCATGTATCTTAAGAGACTTTGGATAGAGACAATTATCCAGATCGAAGAAGAGGATATCTCGCGTCATTGGGTTGCTTCTGTTGCGCGTAGTTACGGTACAAGTACCCGCACACGACTCGAGAGATAGCTGAGATAGCTGTGCTAGATTTCTAATGTACATTCCACCTTACTCTACAGCCGTAGGTACCGTCTCATAGAATGCATAAAATGCTACTTTCCATCCCGAACCAAGTGCTTCACCCTCCGATGTCGCACCAAAGCATCCTGACGTGAAAATGTCTTCAAGTCGCTGCAATGCTCACAACGGAGCACGATCCTTTTCTTTGCATGGATCGTCTCCTGGTGCCGCACCAAATCATAGGACCTGGAAAATGCCGTACTGCACGACCGGCCAGAGTTTGGGTTCGGAAGGGTACATTTATGCAGCGTAGCACAGCGAGTACTAAGAGCATGCTTTTTGCGTCGATGCCTCCCAAGCTGTTGGGCTCGGTCATACTTTCGGATGCAATCCGCGCAGGCATACTGTCCGGCTGGGCGCTCGCCATTCCTCAGCGGGGTGAAGTCGCAATCAGAAGAGGCTGCACTAGACTCATCAGAGCAAGTAGAATTCTGTGAAGGTCGCCTTTTCCTTCTAGAATCTTGAAGGACATCGCTCAGGCTAAAATCTTCTTCATCAGATGGCGCACTAGTAGAATGAAGTTTTGTGGGCTGTGTGGTCGCATCCTCCTCGACGGAACAAACAAACGAAGCAACGCTAGATTCTTCGAAACAGCTGCTGAGTATGCTCGCTTCTCGTTCAATCTGGGCTAATGTGTATGTGGAGCCAACGCTGGGATTTAGGGTCTCACTCTTGAATATGCCAGTTGGCAAGCTAGACTTCCCCTGCTCTTCTTCTGCTGATAGCAGTGCATCAATGGGTGACAGAGTATTTGGCTCTGTCTTTGGCGAGAAAACGTATCCGAGCTGGAGTAAAGAGCTTGCGTTCAAGCCGACTGGCCAATCTTCTTTCACTTTTTCTGCCTTTGGTACTATAGATTGGACGAGACCTGACTCCACACTCGAGATATCGGAGGCGCTAAAGAGCTCCGGAAAGTGGTCCCGCACTTGCTTCGCGTCGCACTCGCTCGCTATAGAAATCGACAGGGAGTCAGAGGTTCTCCGCGACGTCAAAGGAAAGTAGTAATCATCTTCCATGACTTGACAGGACTCGCTTAGGCTCGACGCTTCCAGGGAGGGTAGGAAAGAGTCGCTGTCCCAAGCATCTGGAGATAGCGGGAGATTGTGTAATAAAGGAACACTTGGTGACAGAGGTGGGACCGGTTTATACTCTCCTTCGTCTTGTGCAAGAAATTCCGGGACCTTCAAATCAATCTCCAGCGCTTGCTTATTTGGGAAGGATGGCTGGTCGAGATAGTACAGTAGGTTCTCTTCTTTGGATAATTCGTAAGGAAGGTTACCGTAGTAGCCGTTTACTCTCAGCTGTATAGAGAGCTCTCCCAATATAGGCGCTGCTTGGGCACAGCCGATAGTGACGTTGGAAGGCGCGTTACTCATTCGGTGGTCATGGCTGTGCTCTCTTCCAGTCCACTGTGAATGGTTCATCTCCCAAAGCATTTACTAATGAAAGGCCGACCCTCTTAATCCCAGCAGCCACTTCTACGCCCACCAATTGCGCAGATTTTAGAGACCAAGTCTGAGGATGAGATGGGATGCGGGGCAGATCGAACTTTGCCATCCGCCATGATGTCATGACCGATCCGACGTAATCAAGGAAATTATTGCTGAGTTTGTCAAGCAACACCATCTTTGGCCCGTTTTACGCCACACGGATTTCCCGATACGGTACCGATCGGCGGCCGTGGTCAAATTAACCGGCGATACGACGTCGCGCCTCGGCTATGTGGGAGTATCTGCTATGTACACACTATTCGTCGCCTAAGAGAGTGGACTCAGCCAATAAGGCAGTGGGCTTGATGCCAGTCCATAAGTGAAACTGCTCAGTCGCCTGCTCCACGAGGACCGAAAGTCCGGGAATGGTCTTCCATCCTAATCGCTCCGCCAGCTCCATCAATTGTGTGCGTTTCGGTTTGTAGGCCATTTCTAAAAATACCCCTCCAACATTTTCTCCGCGGAGACGCAAAACTTCCTTCAGGATACCCAAGACTGCAGGATCGAGCTCTTTGTCTGCGGGAACGGTTCCAATAGCCAATGTCGGACTATGGGCCAGCGAGTGGGCGGCTTGAACACTGTCCATGATCTCCACTTGGTACGTGTCGCTCATCTGGGCAATAAGCTCTTCAGCAGTGGACATGGATCGATTGACGAGGTAGATGGGAGTGAGTCCCAAGTAATGCAGAGCATACACTGCGGCGCGGGCAGTCCCACCTGCTCCAACAACTAAACCCGACCCAGACAGAGGTTTTGGGCCTCGATGCCGAACTAACACATTACACATGCCTCGCCAATCTGTGTTTTCTCCATAAAGATTGTTGCCTTGTGGAACAATCGTGTTTACGGCCCCAATCGACCGTGCAGCAGGAGAGAGTCCCCCCATGAACCTCATCACATCCAATTTCAAGGGTATTGTGACAGACGCGCCCCCAAAGCTGTCGGCCTTTATTTTTTCATTCAAGTTATTGGCGTCTCGTGTCTCGAGCGATTTGTACTCGTGGGGTAGGCCCATCATTTGAAACCAAGAGTTATGCAAGAGTGGCGAACGAGAGTGAGAGATGGGACTGCCAAAGAGGTAAAATGAATTTTTCTCCATGAAGCCGTTCAAATAGCGACCTTCGTTGATTTCTTTGAGGGAAAGCTGACCCGGCGCGGCTTTCGTAGGCATTAGTGGGTGAGAAACTGGAGTGAGGAACTCGTTGGAAATACGAGTTGCTTGCCCAACTCGACCCATATTAATACAAATGAGAGGAGCGCCGGACTTGTGCGACCGTTTGAAGAACTCTAGCCCCAGATTGTCACTCTGAGTCTCAGCAACGCCGACAAGCTTGACAATGTCACCGTAATTTGATAAAGTGTCATATATGGTTTCCCACTTCGAATGATCCCACGGTAGGAGATGCTCATTATCATGATGAGAGGCTATGATTTTGGTCTTCCCCTTTAGATTCAGAAGCTGGCTCCGAAAAGCACTCGGCCATGAAGACTCGAGGTCGACATACTCCACTCCCCACCGGAAAGCATTTCGTATCAAGTCCGCTGCAAGCGTGACATCTTCGCTTGGAAACATCCCGCCTTGGGCTTTTGTGCGGATTGTGAATAGTATGGGTAGAGTCACATATCGCCTTAGAATAGCCACCTGTCGTGCAATATAATCTACAGGCGTATGACCACTTTTGGCCGCTGCACCAGTCATCATGTCCACTCGAAGTTCCACGGCATCACATCCTTCACAGATCGCTGGCAAACTCAAAACATGATCTAGCAGGTCGGGAAAGGTGAGTGAAACGAAGTAGGACTGAGTTTTCTCGGTCAACCTAGAGTGAAAATCCACACGGCCAGTCGTGAACATCAAAAATCGAGAAATATCCTTGAAAACTTGCCCCCGCGACTCCGAGTCTTCGCCCATAGACAAGCTGTAAAACTCTCGAGAACTGCAATCCTTATACCATCCTTTTCGACGCTCCCAAACCGACATAATGTCCTCGACGTAAGCTGGTCTGGATTCGTCTAGGTTCAAGTATTGCACAATGGCTTTCGTATCTCGATGAACGAGAAGCACAGTGCCTCCTTCGTCCACAAAAGATTTCAATAAGGCCCGATTAGTGGCCTCTTCCACAACTCCGCCACCACATGCTGCCACGCAGCCTTGCTTCTTGCTCGCTAAAAAGTATTTCAGCAATTCGGATTCTTCTCGTCGAAAAGCAGTCCAATCATTGATTTTGAAGAATTCAGGAATCGACATTCCAACGCGCCGCTCCAGTTCTGCATCAAAGTCCGTAAATTCAAAATTTAATATGTCAGCAGCCCATTTTCCCAGCGTCGTCTTGCCTGCACCTCGCATTCCAATGATAAGCAGGCTTTTACGTGACCCGGTACCATTCGGCAAAACTTCTATTGGGTGCGTTGTATGATTTGTACCGGAGAGGTGGATACGGAAATAACTGGACAAGTCATCCCACCAGCTGGGCCAAGTTTTGTCCACACATTTCTTGTCTTGTAGAAGCACGGGTTTGGGGCATACACTGGCCAGAACAGCAAAACTCATCGCAATTCTGTGATCATCGTAGCATAACACACCACCATGGGGGCTCTGCAAGCTGGATATAGGGTTGCCATGAATCTCTATCCCATCAGGTAATTCGGTAGTCTTGATTCCAAATTTATAAAGCTCGTGAATCATAGCTTCTATTCGATTGCACTCTTTAACACGTTGATTGGCGATACCAGTGATTTTAGTACTCGTTCCAGGCTCATTGGTTGCGACAGCCGCGAGAACACTAGCTGTCAGGAACGCATCTGTCATGTTCTCCATATCTATCGAAGGGATTGACAATAGAGAGCCACGTGCTGGGCCTTGAACTGTTGTCGCGAAATCGTCTTGTTCTACAACACAGCCCATTGGCCGCAGCACATCGAGGGCAAAGCGCGCATCACCTTGTAGCGAGTTGCAACCAATGCTAGTGACCGTGCATTTCGTACCATGAATAGCTGCCATCGCTAGTGGGTATGTAGCAGAGCTAGCATCGCTCTCCACTGTATAGACTGCGGGATTTTGGTATGTTCCGAGGGGAACATGATAGGTAAATTGATCTGATTTGATAACGCTGATTCCAAAATGATGCATCATGGCTAGAGTCATATCAATGTAAGGTTGTGAGACTGGCTTTCCACCAATGAGTTTTAGAGTAACGGCTTGACGAGCATACGGAGCGCACATGAGCAACGAGGAGACGTACTGAGATGACATGGTTGCTGCGAGCTCAATCAAGCCACCTTTAAATCCGTGTTGCGCGTCAAACCGAAGGGGTAAGCTGCCTTCATTACCAAGATAGTCAATGGGAGTACCGTTGCCAGATAGTGCTTGAATTAGGGGACCAATTGGCCTCTGCTTCATTCGAGCATTTCCTGTAAGTACAAAGGTATCGTTTTCGGTTGACTTAGTTACCAAAAGTGCAAGTGTTGTGAGGAATCGCGCTGCAGTGCCGGCATTACCTAAGTAAATTTCGTCTGCAGGAGCTGAAAAGTGTCCTTCGTGCCCTTCGACCACAAGGCTTTCTCCCTTTCCCTCCCAAGAGAATGTAGCCCCTTGAAGGTCACGTAGAGCACTCATCATGAACTGCGTGTCGTCTGAGTGAAGTAGATTCTGCAAACGACATGATCCTTTGCCTAGAGCTGCAAGTACTAACGCTCGATTGGATATTGATTTGGACCCAGGGGGCTGAATCGTGACTGTGGCTTCCGGTACCGATGGGAAAAGTAGGAGATCGTGTGAGAGAACATATTTTATGGCGTCTTCGGAGACAGCTACCGCTGAATTTTGAGAAGTCTCCCCAATACGCTTCAGGAGCACAATCTTTTTGGTCTTGCCGTCATTCTTCTTGTCAATGCTCATAGCTTGTAAAATCTTCTCGATCTCACAACGCTTCCCGCGGCTCCTCTTAATCAACAGCTTATCTTCTAGGTTTATCGGAAGTCCATAGGCTAGAAGACATTTGCCTAATCTGCCAACAGCGGAAGGAGAAAGTCCAACAAGGTGGCGTGAAAGTTCGGCTTCTTTCATCATTCCAATAGCAACACACTCGCCATGAAGAATCTCCGGTGTCAGAATTGCTTCAATGGCATGACCAATGGAGTGACCATAATTTAACAGATTTCGAAGGCCACCTTCTCGTTCGTCGGCAGAGACTACATGGGCTTTCACCCGCACTGAGCAAAGTATCATTTGTTGAAGGATTGTTTTGACCGATGCAAAGCGAGAAAGCGAGGGACTTTTTCTAGCCGCGACCATGATGTTTTCAGCATTTTTCTCTAATCGTGTAAATTCTTCTGAATCCCATATAGCAGCAGTCTACAGTTAATCATTTCTCGTCAAAATATGGTACCTTGATCACTTCTGCCATACCGTTAATGAATTCCCTCTCGGGAAGGGTATCGAGAAACGCAAAATCAATGTAAATTCGTAATGGCTGCCAGAAGGCTCCGATAAGATTCTTCCCAAGGGAAGTGTCCACAGCCGTTTTCCCTCCAATAGAGGAGTCCACCATAGCAAGGAGAG